>Ga0247832_1000820_pt1 | contig 60544 bp, 34 predicted proteins | sample LaCruzMarch2015__10_FD_192407 | JGI IMG/M metagenome (GOLD analysis project Ga0247832, IMG submission 192407) | Freshwater microbial communities from meromictic Lake La Cruz, Castile-La Mancha, Spain - LaCruzMarch2015_4m | ecosystem: Environmental > Aquatic > Freshwater > Lake | place: Spain... | reverse complement strand
TGGTTGTATTATTTGTTTCACAAGATCTAGAATCTCTAAAAGATGATATACAATTTTCTTTAGAAGTTATAATAGATATATTTGGAATATTTATTGCTAAAAAATTATATATTACTTTTTTTTTTTTAATAACTCTATTCATATTTTTATCAAGTAATTCTGATTCTTCTATCATGTGTCTTTGAGTAAAAAAATAATCTATATTTTGAAAAAATTTATCTTGACTTTCAAATGTATTAAATGCTTCTCCTAAATATGCCATTATATAATTTAATATATAAAAAATCTCCTAAATAATTTTTTTAAATCTTTTATGATTATATTTTATATATCTTAAATATTTTTAAACTAATTATTAATTAGTTTAAAAATATTTTTCTAAAATTATTATATGAGTATTGAATATGTATATATTGCATTAAATGAAAAATTAGGTGATACTAATCCTACAATAACTGGTAATTTAACTGTTACTTCAAATATTCTAAGTCAAAATATTTATGCTATTAATGATGTATTTAGTAACTCTATTAATACATTAACATTACAACCACCTAGTAATCAACCATTAAATATTTTAGGAAATATTATTAATATTGGAGATTCTAATTCATTTGTAAATATTAAAGGAACTACTACATATGTTGCAGCATCTGAAATGGTTATTAGAGATAAATTAATAACTTTAAATTTACATGTTACTGATTCTTCAGCATTAGATATTGGAAATGAGTGTGGAATTGAGATTATTGGTATTAGTGGTATGGGTTACATAAAAACAAATAATGATGCTACTAAATTTATTATTAAACCACCTATAGGGAATGAACAAATAATAATGACTAGTAATAATAATAATGATATAACTGCAAATAATATATATGCAAATAATATATCAATTAATTCAAATTTATTTATAAATAATGATGTTTTAATAAATAATAATATTAATATTAGTGGTAATAGTATTATTAATGGGAATACTACATTATTAAGTGATATTAGTATATTAGGTAATAATATTATTTTAGGTAATACAACAATATATAATATTTTAAATGTTGGATCTGATACAAATATAATTGGCAATACTACTATATTTAGTAATTTAAATGTTATTAAAGATATTTTAGTTAATGGTAATATTACAATTAATTCTAATTTAAATATTTTAGGTACAACTAATTTAAATAATACTATAAAATTATATAATATAGATCAAGATAATATTAATACTTTATCTGATAATATTGAAGGAAATATGATTTTTAATACAACCACGCAAAAAATTAATATTTATACTAATAATAAATGGTCCGAAATAGCTAATACTGAATCTATTAGTATTTCAGGAAATACTATACTTAATAGTTCAACTACTATTACATCTAATTTATATGTATCAGGGATTACTTTTTTAAATAATTCACATATATTATCTAATTTAATTGTTGATAATTATATTCAAACTGATAATATTGAATCAATTGGAGATACATTAAATATTAATAGTAATATAATTAATATAGGTGGTACTAATAGTATTGTTAATATTTTAGGAACTACTACTTATGTAGCAACAACAGAAACATTAATAAAAGATAAAATAATAACATTAAACATGGATGAAAATAATGTAGTTGCATTTGATATTGGTAATTCTAGTGGTATTGATATTTTAGGTATAAGTGGTACTGGATTTATTAAAACATCTGAAGATGCAACTAGATATTATATTAAACCACCTGTTACAAATAATATAGAATATATTGCAACATTAGATTTAAATAATAATTTAAATATAAGTGGAAATACTTTATTATATGAAAATTTATCTGTACTTAGTTCCTTATATATATCTGGAGATAGTAATCTACTTGGAAATGTTACATTATTATCAAATTTAAATATTTTTGGAGATACTTTTATTGATGGAAATGTAAATTTATACGATACATTAACTGTTTCTAATGATACTATATTATTTGGAAATATAACAATTAATAATTCACTAAATTTAATTGGTAATGCTAATATATTAGAAACATTAAATATATCTGGTAAAAGTAACTTAGCAGGTGATGTTAATTTATATAATAATTTAAATGTATCTGGAGATAGTAATTTATTAAATTTAAATTTAAGCAATATATTATATGTTTCTGGTGATAGTAATTTACTAAATTTAAATTTAAGTAATTTATTAAATGTATCTGGTAATAGTAATTTATATGGTGATATTACTTTATATAATACATTAAATGTATCTGGTATTAGTAACTTATTTAATTTAAATTTAAATAATTTATTAAATGTATCTGGTAATAGTAACTTTATTGGAGAGGTTACTTTATTTAATAGTTTAAATGTATCTGGTGATAGTAATTTATATAATTTAAATTTATATAATATATTAAATGTTTCTGGAGATAGTAATTTATTTAATTTAAATTTAAATAATATTTTAAATGTTTCTGGAAATAGTAATTTATTTGGAGATATTACTTTATATAATACATTAAATGTATCTGGTAAAAGTAACTTAGTTAATGATGTAAATTTAAGTAAAAATTTATATGTTTCAGGAGATAGTAATTTATTAAATTTATATTTAAGTAATTCATTAAATGTGTCTGGTGAAAGTAACTTCTTTGGTAATATTACATTATATAATATATTAAATGTTTCTGGTGAAAGTAACTTTAATAGTAATGTAAATTTAAATAATACTTTATATGTTTCAGGAGATAGTTTACTTAATACAATTAGTATTAATAATTCATTAAATGTATCAGGTAAAAGTAAATTATTTGGCGATACTACTTTATATAATACGTTAAATGTATCAGGTGATAGTATATTAATTGGAAATGTAACATTATATAATAATTTACATGTATTAGGTAATACAAAATTAGATTCATTAAATGTTGAAAATAATATAGTTGTAGATACATTATATATTACTAATGAATTATTAAATTATGGTATAAGTATATTTGAAGAAGAGGTAACTCTATTATCTAATATAAATGTATCTGGTAATAGTAATTTTATAGGAAATGTTAATTTAAATAATTCATTAAATGTTATTGGAGAAAGTAATTTTATAGGAAATGTTACTTTAATTAATACATTAAATGTTATTGGTGAAAGTAACTTAATTGGAGATGTTACTTTATATAATATATTAAATGTTATTGGTGAAAGTAACTTAATTGGGGATGTTACATTATATAATACTTTAAATGTTTCTGGTGAAAGTTATTTAATTGGAGATGTTACATTATATAATTCATTAAATGTATCTGGTAAAAGTTGTTTAATTGGTGATGTTACTTTATATAATAGTTTAAATGTATTAGGTAATAGTAATTTAATTGGCAATGTTACTGTAAGTAATATATTAAATGTGTCAGGTAAAAGTAAATTAATTGGTGATGTTACTTTATATAATACATTAAATGTTTTAGGTAATACAAACTTAATAGGCGATGTTACATTAAATAATACATTAAATGTGTCAGGTAAAAGTAACTTAATTGGTGAAGTTACTTTATATAATACATTAAATGTATCTGGTAATAGTAACTTGGTTGGAGATGTTATATTAGATAATAATTTATTTATATCAGGTACTAGTAATTTATTTGGATTTACAAATATATATAATTCTCTATATGTAAAAGGAACTATTTTTAATAATACAGTTAATACTAATAATATTATTAATAATGGCGATACATTATTATTACAAAATTTAACAGTTCTTTCTAATTTTAATATATCTGGAACAGCAACTTTATATGATTCAATAATAACTAATAACACCATAGTATCTAATCTAAATGTTATAGGAGATACTAATCTAAATGGAAATAATATTTTAAATAATACAACTATGCTAAATACTTTAAATGTTTCTGGAAATACAATATTACATAATGAAGTATTGTTAGAAAATAATTTAAAAGTTATGGGAAATGTTCATTTCTATAATAATAATATAGTAGATGGTATAACTATATTAAATAATAATACTACATTATTAAGTTCATTAAATATATCAGGAGATACTATAATTAATGGATTTGTAACATTTACATCAAATTTAAATGTATTAGGTTTAACTACATTAAATAATGGATTAGTATTATATAATCTTAATCAAAGTCAAATTAATAATTTTAATAATTTAAATGGAAATATTATTTTTAATACAACAACACAAAAAATTAATGTATATAATAATAATAGATGGATTGAATTATTAAATTCAGAATCTATATATATTACTGGTAAAAGTATATTAAATGGAGATACTACAATTTTATCTACATTAAATGTTTTTGATAAAACATTTTTATATGATGATACAAATATATCTACTAATTTAAGTGTTAATGGTTATATTCAAACTGATGATATTGAATCAATTAATGATACATTAAATATTAATAGTGATACATTAAATATTAATAGTGATACATTAAATATTAATGGAAATATAATTAATATTGGTTATCCTAATAGTATTGTAAATATAATTGGTACTGCAACATATATTGCATCTATAGATACTCAAATTAAAGATAAAATTATTATATTAAATTGTAATGAAACTGTTGTATCTGCAAGTGATAATGGTTATTTAAGTGGTATTGAAATATTAGGTATAAGTGGTAATGGATATATAAAAACTAATGAATTAGCCGATAGATATTATATTAAAGCACCTAGAAATAATAATATAGAATATATTGCAACATTTGATTATTTTAATAATTTTAATGTTGAAAATAAAACAACATTAAATAATGATACAACTATATTAAGTAATTTAAATGTATCTGGTAAGACAACATTAAATGATACTAAAATATTAAATAATTTAAATATTTTAGGAAACAGTAATTTAATTGGAAATGTTACACTAAATAATAATTTAAATATATCTAATGATGCAATTATAAATAATAATGTTACTATATTAAATTCATTATATGTATTACAAAATACCAATTTTAATGGAGATGTTATATTAAATAATTCATTAAATGTATTAGGTAATAGTATTTTTGATGGTATGATGACATTATCAAGTAATCTTAATATAATAGGTGATTTAAATAGTAATTCATTATATATATCTGGAAATACTATATTACAAAATTCTACAAGTTTATTAAGTAATATAAATATATCAGGAGATACAATAATAAATGGTAATACTATATTAAATAATTCTACAACATTATTAAATTCATTAAATATATCTGGAAATACTATTATTAATGGAAATACTATTATTAATGGTAATACTATATTAAATAATACTAATATTAATAACATATTAAATGTATCTGGTGAGACAATACTTAATAATAATACTACATTATTAAATACATTAAATATTTCAGGTAATACAATAATAAATGGTAATGTTACTCTACTTAATAATTTAATTATTAACAATAATACTACTATGTTAAATAATTTAAATGTATCTGGAAATACTATTATTAATAATATTAGTATTAATAGTTTATTAAATGTATCTGGTAATAGTATATTTGTAGGAAATGTAACTTTAGTTTCTAATTTAAATGTATCTGGTAATTCTAATTTACTAGGTTTAGTAACATTAAATAGTTCATTAAATGTATCTGGCGATAGTAATTTTAATAGTTTAGTAAACATACATAAATCATTAAATGTATCTGAAAATATTATATTAAACAATTCATTAAATGTGTCTGGTAAAAGTAACTTATTAGGTTTAGTAACAATGAATTCATTAAATGTGTCTGGTAATAGTAATTTCAAAGGTTTAATAACATTAAATTCTTCATTAAATGTATCTGGTAATACTAATTTAGTAGGTTCTATTACTGCAAATAGTTCATTAAATGTATCCGGAAATACTAATTTATTAGGTTTAGTTACTATTAATAATACATTAAATGTAATAAATGATACTATACTAAATGGAAATGTTTCTTTATTAAATAATTTAAATATTACAGGTAATGCTATTATAGAAGGTTTTACTACAATAATGGGAGATTTATTAGTCAATCAAAATGTTATAATAAATAATAGTATTTATATAATTGAGGAACTAATAAATTATGGTAATACTAAATTAGAAGGTGATTGTACAATATTATCATCAATTAATATATCTGGAAATAGTTTATTAAATGGAAATACTACATTATATTCAACATTAAATGTTTCTGGAAATACTAATTTATTAGGTGATTTAACATTAAATTCAACATTAAATGTTTCTGGTAATACTAATTTATTAGGTAATTTAACATTAAATTCTACATTAAATGTTTCTGGTAATACTAATTTATTAGGTGAAGTAACATTAAACTCTACATTAAATGTTTCTGGTAATACTAATTTATTAGGTGAAGTAACATTAAATTCAACATTAAATGTTTCTGGAAATACTAATTTATTAGGTGAAGTAACATTAAACTCTACATTAAATGTTTCTGGTAATACTAATTTATTAGGTGAAGTAACATTAAATTCTACATTAAATGTTTCTGGAAATACTAATTTATTAGGATTAGTTACACTAAATTCAACGTTACATGTTTCTGGAAATACTAATTTATTAGGTAATGTTATATTAAATAGTACATTAAATGTATCTGGTAAAAGTAACTTTTTAGGATTAGTAACATTAAATAGTTCATTAAATGTTTCTGGAAATACTAATTTATTAGGTGATACTACATTAAATTCAACATTAAATGTTTCTGGTAAAAGTAACTTTTTAGGATCTTTAACATTAAATAGTACATTAAATGTTTCTGGTAATACTAATTTATTAGGTGATACTACATTAAATTCAACATTAAATGTGTCTGGTAATACAATATTAAATAATACTAATATTAATGGTTATTTATTAATTTCTAATAATAGTTCATTATATGGAACTGTAAATATTTATAATAATTTATATATAACATCTAATACAATAATGAATGGAAATACTACTATACATGGTAATTTATTTACAAACTCATTAATAAATAATGGAGATAATATAATAAATGGTAATTGTACAATATTATCATCATTAAATATATCCAATAATACAACTATTTTAGGTAATACTACTATGCTATCTAATGTAAATATTTTAGGAAATAGTAATTTAATAGGAATAGTAAATTTAAATGATAATTTAAATGTGTCAGGAAGTACTAATTTATTTAATTCAGTTACGTTATATAATAATTTAAATGTTTCAGGAAATACTAATTTAGTTGGATTAGTAACTTTAAATAGTATACTAAATGTTTCAGGAAATACAAATCTACAAGGTTCAGTAACTTTACTTTCTACATTAAATATATCAGGTAATACTAATTTAATAGGAGATGTATATGTTAATAATAATTTAAATGTTTCAGGTATTACTACTTTACAAGGACCAGTAAATATTAATAATAATACTAATTTTAAAAAATCAGTTACATTGATGTCAACATTAAATGTATTAGGTAATATTACATTTAATAATATATTAAATGTTTCTGGAAATACTAATTTAATTGGAGATGTAACATTATTTAATAATTTAAATATAAGTGGTAATACTATTATAGAAGGTTCTACTACAATAATGGGAGGATTATTTGTTAATAATATAATTAATTATGGTGATAATATAATTAATAATAATTGTACAATATTATCATTATTAAATGTATCTGGAGATACATTTTTTAATAATACTAATATTTATAATTTATTAAATGTAAGTGGTAATACTAATTTATTAGGATTAGTTACATTAGATAGTACATTAAATGTTTCTGGAAATACTAATTTATTAGGTACTTTAACATTAAATAGTTCATTAAATGTTTCTGGAAATACTAATTTATTAGGTGAGGTTACATTAAATAGTTCATTAAATATATCAGGCCAAACTAATTTACTTGGTGAGGTTACATTAAATAGTTCATTAAATGTTTCTGGTAATACTAATTTACAAGGATTAGTAACATTAAATAGTTCATTAAATGTTTCTGGTAATACTAATTTACAAGGATTAGTAACATTAAATAGTTCATTAAATGTATATGGTAATAGTAACTTGTTAGGTGAGGTTATATTAAATAGTTCATTAAATGTTTCTGGAAATACTAATTTATTAGGATTAGTAACATTAAATAGTTCATTAAATGTTTCTGGTAATACTAATTTATTAGGATTAGTTACATTAGATAGTACATTAAATGTTTCTGGTAATACTAATTTATTAGGATTAGTAACATTAAATAGTACATTAAATGTATCTGGTAATACTAATTTACAAGGATTAGTAACATTAAATAGTACATTAAATGTATCTGGTAATACTAATTTATTAGGATTAGTAACATTAAATAGTTCATTAAATATTTCTGGTAAAAGTAACTTTTTAGGATCTTTAACATTAAATAGTTCATTAAATGTTTCTGGTAATACTAATTTATTAGGTTTAGTTACATTAAATAGTTCATTAAATGTTTCTGGTAATACTAATTTATTAGGTTTAGTTACATTGAATTCTACATTAAATGTATCTGGTAATACTAATTTATTAGGTTTAGTTACATTAAATAGTTCATTAAATGTTTCTGGTAATACTAATTTAGTAGGTTTAGTTACATTAAATAGTTCATTAAATGTATCTGGTAATACTAATTTATTAGGTTTAGTTACATTAAATAGTTCATTAAATGTTTTAGGTGATACTATATTACAAGGAAATATAACATTATATAATAATTTAAATATTAATGGAAATTCTATAATAAATGGTTCAATAACAGCTATTACTGGATTATTTACTAATTTGTTAATAAATTATGGAGATAATATAATAAATGGAAATTGTACAATATTATCTTCATTAAACATATCTAATAATACTTCTATTTTAGGAAATGCTACATTATTTTCAATGTTAAATGTATTAGGAGATGCAAATATTCAAGGAAATATTACTTTATTATCAATGTTAAATGTTTTTGGAGATACAAATATAAATGGAAATATTACAGTAAATAATATATTAAATATATTAGGAAATACTATAATTAAAAAGTCATTAAATATTAATAATAATTTAATTGTAAATAATGATACTACATTATTATCATCATTAGATATTAATAATAATTTATATGTTAATAATAATTTAAATGTAAATAATAATACAACTATTAATTCATCTCTTTTTGTTAATAATAATACTATATTAAATAATGATACAATTATATCTACTAATTTATATGTTGGTAATAATATTTCTACACAAAATATTAAACCTATTAGTAATAATGGAATAGAACAAGAACTTAATATATTAGGATCAATTATAAATATTGGCACTCCAACTAGTGTTGTTAATATTTTAGGTACAACTACTCATGTTATAACTAATGATTTAGCTATAAAAGATAAAATGATTTTATTAAATTTAAATAATGATAATTTAGCAGCAGATGATGGTTATTTTTGTGGTATAGAAATATCAAGTAATATTAATAATGGTTATATTAAAACTAATGAAACAGCAGATAGATTTTATATTAAACCACCAATAGGAAATCAAGAATATATTGCAACTGTAGATTTAAATAATAATATAATAATTTCAGGTAATTCAAAATTAATTGGTAATGTTAATATTAATTCATCCTTATATGTATCAAATTATTCAATATTATTAGGTAATGTTACTATAAATTCATCATTAAATATTAATAATAAACTAAATGTATCTGGTGATAGTTTATTATTTGGAGATGTTACATTAAATAATTCATTAAATGTATTATCTGATACAATATTAAATAGTTCATTAAATGTTTATGGTAATAGTAATTTAGTAGGATTAGTTACATTAAATAATTCATTAAATGTTTTTGGTAATAGTAATTTAGTAGGATCAGTTACATTAAATAATACATTAAATGTTTATGGTAAAAGTAACTTTTTAGAATCTTTAACATTAAATTCAACATTAAATATTTCTGGTAAAAGTAACTTTTTAGGATCTTTAACATTAAATTCTACATTGAATGTGTCTGGTAATACTAATTTATTAGGTGAGGTTACATTAAATTCTACATTAAATGTTAATGGTAATAGTAACTTTGTAGGATATTTAACATTAAATAGTACATTAAATGTTTCTGGTAATACTAATTTATTAGGTACTTTAACATTAAATAGTTCATTAAATGTTTCTGGAAATACTAATTTATTAGGTACTTTAACATTAAATAGTTCATTAAATGTTTCTGGAAATACTAATTTATTAGGCGAAGTTACATTAAATAGTACATTAAATGTTTCTGGAGATACTAATTTATTAGGTGCTTTAACATTAAATAGTTCATTAAATGTTTCTGGAGATACTAATTTATTAGGATTAGTAACATTAAATAGTTCATTAAATGTTTCTGGAGATACTAATTTATTAGGATTAGTAACATTAAATTCTACATTAAATGTTTCTGGAGATACTAATTTATTAGGTTCAACAACATTAAATTCTACATTAAATGTTTCTGGAGATACTAATTTATTAGGAAATACTACTATTAATAGTACATTAAATGTTTCTGGAAATACTAATTTATTAGGTACTTTAATATTAAATAGTTCATTAAATGTTTCTGGTAGAAGTAACTTATTAGGTGCTTTAACATTAAATAGTTCATTAAATGTTTCTGGAGATACTAATTTATTAGGTGCTTTAACATTAAATAGTACATTAAATGTTTCTGGAAATACTAATTTATTAGGTAATACTACTATTAATAGTACATTAAATGTTTCTGGTAATACTAACTTATTAGGTGTTTTAACATTAAATAGTTCATTAAATGTTTCTGGTAATACTAACTTATTAGGTGTTTTAACATTAAATAGTACCTTAAATGTCTATGGAAATACTAATTTATTAGGATTAGTAACATTAAATAGTACATTAAATGTTTCTGGTAATACTAACTTATTAGGTGAGGTTACATTAAATAGTTCATTAAATGTTTCTGGTAATACTAACTTATTAGGTAAGGTTACATTAAATAGTACATTAAATGTGTATGGTAAAAGTAATTTATTAGGATCTTTAACATTAAATAGTTCATTAAATGTATCTGGAGATACTAATTTATTAGGATTAGTAACATTACATAGTTCATTAAATGTTTCTGGTAATACTAATTTATTAGGATCTTTAACATTAAATAGTTCATTAAATGTGTCTGGTAATACTAATTTATTAGGATCTTTAACATTAAATAGTTCATTAAATGTGTATGGCGATACTAATTTACTAGGATTAGTAACATTAAATAGTTCATTAAATGTATCTGGAGATACTAATTTATTAGGATTAGTAACATTACATAGTTCATTAAATGTATCTGGATATACTAATTTATTAGGATTAGTAACATTAAATAGTTCATTAAATGTGTCTGGAGATACTAATTTATTAGGATTAGTAACATTAAATAGTACATTAAATGTTTCTGGTAATACTAATTTATTAGGTAAGGTAACATTAAATAGTACATTAAATGTTTCTGGTAATACTAATTTATTAGGTGATTTAACATTAAATTCTACATTAAATGTTTCTGGAAATACTAATTTAGTAGGATTAGTTACAATAAATAGTACATTAAATGTTTCTGGAAATACTAATTTATTAGGTGCTTTAACATTAAATAGTATATTAAATGTTTCTGGAAATACTAATTTATTAGGATTAGTAACATTAAATAGTTCATTAAATGTTTCTGGAGATACTAATTTATTAGGATTAGTAACATTAAATTCTACATTAAATGTTTCTGGTAAAAGTAACTTATTAGGTGAGGTTACATTAAATAGCTCATTAAATGTTTCTGGTAATACTAACTTATTAGGTGAGGTTACATTAAATAGTACATTACATGTTTCTGGTAATACTAACTTATTAGGTGAGGTTACATTAAATAGTACATTACATGTTTCTGGTAATACTAACTTATTAGGTGAGGTTACATTAAATAGCACATTAAATGTTTCTGGTAATACTAACTTATTAGGTAAGGTTACATTAAATAGTACATTAAATGTTTCTGGTAATACTAACTTATTAGGTGAGGTTACATTAAATAGTACATTAAATGTTTCTGGTAATACTAACTTATTAGGTAAGGTTACATTAAATAGTACATTAAATGTTTCTGGTAATACTAATTTATTTGGAGATGTTATATTAAATAGTACATTAAATGTTTCTGGAAATACTAATTTATTAGGCGATACTACTATTAATAGTACATTAAATGTTTCTGGTAAAAGTAACTTTTTAGGATTAGTTACATTAAATAGTACATTAAATGTGTCTGGTAATACTAATTTATTAGGTGCTTTAACATTAAATTCAACATTAAATGTTTCTGGTAAAAGTAACTTTTTAGGATCTTTAACATTAAATAGTACATTAAATGTTTCTGGTACAAGTAATTTATTAGGATCTTTAACATTAAATAGTACATTAAATGTTTCTGGTACAAGTAATTTATTAGGTGATTTAACATTAAATAGTTCATTAAATGTTTCTGGTAATACTAATTTATTAGGGTTAGTAACATTAAATAGTACATTAAATGTTTCTGGAAATACTAATTTATTAGGGTTAGTAACATTAAATAGTTCATTAAATGTATCTGGAAATACTAATTTATTAGGTGATATTACATTAAATAGTACATTAAATGTGTCTGGTAAAAGTAACTTTATAGGATCTTTAACATTAAATAGTACATTAAATGTGTCTGGTAATACTAATTTATTAGGTAATGTAACATTAAATAGTACATTAAATGTTTCTGGTAATACTAATTTATTAGGTGCTTTAACATTAAATAGTATATTAAATGTTTCTGGTAAAAGTAACTTATTAGGTGAGGTTACATTAAATAGTACATTAAATGTTTCTGGAAATACTAATTTATTAGGATTAGTAACATTAAATAGTTCATTAAATGTTTCTGGAAATACTAATTTATTAGGTGCTTTAACATTAAATAGTACCTTAAATGTTTCTGGAAATACTAATTTATTAGGTGCTTTAACATTAAATAGTTCATTAAATGTTTCTGGTAAAAGTAATTTATTAGGTGATATTACATTAAATAGTTCATTAAATGTGTCTGGTAATACTAATTTATTAGGATTAGTAACATTAAATAGTACATTAAATGTTTCTGGTAAAAGTAACTTTTTAGGTGATCTTACATTAAATAGTACATTAAATGTTTCTGGTAAAAGTAACTTTTTAGGTGATCTTACATTAAATAGTACATTAAATGTTTCTGGTAATACTAACTTATTAGGTAATGTTATATTAAATAGTTCATTAAATGTTTCTGGTAATAGTAACTTATTAGGATCTTTAACGTTAAATAGTACATTAAATGTTTCTGGAATTAGTAATTTATTAGGATTAGTTACATTAAATTCTACATTAAATGTTTCTGGCAATAGTAATTTATTAGGATCTTTAACGTTAAATAGTACATTAAATGTTTCTGGTAATACTAATTTACAAGGATTAGTTACATTAAATAGTACATTAAATGTTTCTGGAAATACTAATTTATTAGGTAATACTACTATTAATAGTATATTAACAGTTTCAGGTAGTACTTATTTATATAATACATTAGTAGTAAAACAAACACAATTGCCGTTATTAGATAATAATATTAATAATTTAGTTTGGGATCCAACTAGTACTGCAACTTATAATGTATCTGGATTATTAGGTTCAATAACTATTCAAAATATTAATATTACTCCTACTACATATGTTTTTAAACAATATATAAATTCTAATCCTAATCAAGAATGCATGTTAAGCATATATATTAAATTTAAGAATAATTTATCAAATATTGTTTTATCAATTACAAATACTGATTCATGGGCAAATGCGATAGGAAAATCATTTAATGTTAACGATGGTATAAATTATTATGATTATACATTAATAACTTGGTATTTTATACCTCCTCCTAGAATTAATCCTAGCGATCCTCCATTATTTAATTTATATATAGGTTCACATAATGTATTATATATAACACCTCAACAAAATGCAATAATTAGATATTATAATTTACAAATACAACCATTAAATGGTTCATTATTAACAGAAGGTAGTGCGATAATATCAAATAATTTAAATGTATATCAAGATGCAATAATTAATGGTAATGCTTTAATTCAATCAAATTTAACAGTGTTGGGTAATGCAATATTATCTGGATTAATAACATTAACATCAGATTTTAATATATCTGGCAGTACTACTTTACAAGGATTAACAAATATATTATCAGATTTAAATATATCAGGAAATAGTTCAATAGGTTCTAATTTATATATTAATAAAAATGCTATAATTAATAATAATATAACAATTAATAATAATTTAAATACTATAGGTGATTTTAATTTATTAGGTAATGCAACAATAAACACTAATTTAAATGTTAATAATAATATTAATATTATTGGTAATTCTACTATAATGAATAATTTAAATGTAAATAATAATTCAACAATTATAGGATCAATGACTGTAATGTCAAATATAAATACAATAAAGTTACAAGTTGAAAACACTATAAGAACTAAAAATATTAATACAATAAGTGATGATTATATTAATAATTTAGGTGATCAACAAATATTAAATATATATGGTAAAACTATTAATATAGGAACACCTAATTCTATTGTAAATATACTAGGAACAACAACTTATGTTGCACAAAATAATTTACTAATAAGTGATAAAATGATTTCATTAAATTCAAGTAATATATCAAATACAGGATATGATAGTGGTTCTAATTGTGGAATAGAAATATTAAGTAATATTAATAATGGTTATATAATGACTAATTCAAATGCATCAAGATATTTAATAAAAGCTCCATTAGATAATAATCCTAATTATATAGCAACAGTAGATACATCAAATAATTTTAGTGTATCTGGAAATACAATATTATATGGAAATGTAACAATAAATTCAAACTTATTTTTAAATGGAACTATAAATTATAATAATAGTATATTTAGTAATTCTAATTTATTTATATCAGGTGGCTCAATATTACAAGGTAATGCAACAATGGCAACTAATATGAATGTATTAGGAAATTCAACATTATATGGAATAACTAATATTAAATCTAATAATTTACCAATTATAAATATAACAAATAATAATAATATAGTTTGGGTTTTTAATAATACTATTTCAACAAGTTATATTGAACAAATACCAATATTTCCAATAACATATGCGGATGAATTAAATTTATCGTCTACTAATTATGTATATACTACATTTACTACACCATATCCTAATAAAGAACATGTAGTTACAATAATGGTTAAAATTAATCCAATTACTAATATTGTTTTAGGAGCAACAAATGCAAATGGATCATTAAATACAGCTATTGGAACTCAATTTACTGGTAATTATGGATTAAGTTCAAGTTTATATACTCAAATATCTTGGACATTTATTCCACCTCGTAATACAAATAATTCAGGTATATTTAATTTTTATATTGGATATAGTGGTATTCAAAGTGCAGGAGTACAAAATACTACAACTTTAAGATATTATAATTTAAATATACAACCAGTAGATGGTAGTATTTATGTTGATGGAGTATGTAATGTTGGTTCAAATTTTAATGTAATTGGAGATACATCATTAAGTGGAAAATTATTATTAAAAGGAAATATTATAGGACCAGCTATATTTAATAATAATGTAACTTTATTATCAACATTAAATGTGTCATCATTAACAATATTAGGTGAAAGATTAAGTTTATGTAATATGTCTACTTCTCAAGTATCAAATTTAACTAATGTAGTAGATGGACAATTAATTTATAATACTAATAAACATAAAATACAAATATATAATTATAATGATAATCAATGGAAAGATATAGGAACTACCGAATTTTTAATAGTTACAGGAACATCATTATTAAAAGATTCAGTTTCAATGAATTCATCATTAACAGTATCTGGTAATACTATATTAAATAATTTAACTAATTTAAATGAAAGGTTGACATTAGCTAATTATAATACAACACAAATATCTCAATTACCAAATATTACTAATGGTCAAATATTATATAATACTGATAAATATAAAATAGAAATATATAATGCTAGAGATAATGATTGGAAAAGTATTGGTTCAACTGATTTTTTAATTGTAACTGGTACATCTTTATTAAAAGATAATGTATCTGCTACATCAGGTTTAAATGTTTCAGGAAATACAACATTACAAGGTCAAACTACTATATTATCATCTATTAATGTATCAGGTGTTTGTAATTTTAATTCAACTGTTAATATAAATATAAATAATAATACTAATACTAATACTAGTTCAACGCCATTATATAATACTGTTATACTAAGTAACTTACCTCATTATGATACTAATTATCAAGCTAAACAAAATGGTATACCATTATGGGGATTATATAGAACTGGAGGTATTATTAAAATTCTATTAGATGATATAGAACCAAGTATTAATTTAATTGGATTATCTACCATTAATATATCACTTGGATCTATATATATTGATCCAGGTGTTACATCTGTAGATCATTTAGGAAATAATATAACCCCTATTGTAACTTCAGTTATTAATAATAGTTTTGGTCAAATATTATTAGGAACATCTGATATATCTAATTTATCAACCTTAATAAATACATCAGTTGAAACAACATATATTATAACTTATAATGCTACTGATATATTTGGTAATTATTCAAATATTAATAGAATAATTAATATTTTATAATTATTCAAATATTAATAGAATAATTAATATTTTATAATTATTCAAATATTAATAGAATAATTAATATTTTATAATTATTCAAATATTAATAGAATAATTGATTATATACAAAAATATATTATGTTTTATTTTCTATAATAATTATAACATTTAGATTAAATGATGTTTTATGATGAAGATGAAGATAAAGATGATAATTTAACATTAATTAAAACTGATGATGAAGAAGAAAATATGTTTTTCTAAAAACTATTAAATTATTAGATGACGATATTTATAGAAGATCATTACCTAAAGGACCTAAAATTAAAGTGACAAATTTAGATAATATTATTGTTTATAATGGCATTATAAATAGTGAATTTAGAATTTTTTTAGGAGATAAAAAATATAAATTAATTTTTATAAATAATAATGAATCTTTAGTATTTGAAAATTTAAAAAAAATAATTGATTATATTTTCATTAAACTAAAAAATAATTAATTATTTTTTAGTTTAATCTAAATAGGATTTTATAAAAAATCTTAATATTTTTTATAAAACGTATTTTTAATAATACAAATATAATTAATAATAATGAATATATAATAAATGTAAAAATTATTTATAGTCCATGTAAACAATCAGAAATCTATATACCAGATGTATTAGAATCATGGTATATATTTAATAATTACGAACCTTGTAATATATTATTTGAATATATGAGTCATAATGGTAGAAGATATAATAAATCAAGAAGAATATTATATATACCATTAAATATAATACCTAAATATTATATTAAGGATTTAAATTATTATGTAAATAAAAAAATTAAAAATTAAATTATTTTTTTTTTACTAAAATAAATCCTTCATCATCAGTTATAGGAGCGTAATGTTTCCAATTTGGTATATATATTTTTTTTTCTTTTTCATTAGATAAAATATGAGAATATTTATCATTAATAGTAAATTTAATTTTATGACTATTTAAAAAATAACTATTGTAAACTGTAAAAAATATATTTTTTTTTATTTTTATAAAATCTTGTGGTTTTAATATTGTAAAATATGGAAATAATTTATTTTTTTTATTATTCTCATATTTTTCTAAATATTTTTCATATGAATGAGAATAATTTCTTTCATTATATATATAACTATATCTATTCTTTTTAGTTATATTATATTGGTAAGTTATTGTTTTTTTAGATAATAATATATCATATCCAAAATGTTCATATTCATTATGTTCATTTTTTATACCATCCTCTAATTTATACCTATAACAATTAATGTCATTATTAATATTATCAATATTATATTTTAATAAATTCATATCATATAAATACATACATATTTCATCTCTTTTAACAAGATTAATATGTTCTGTAGTTGTTAATAATAATTTTTTTATAGGAGATCTACTAATAATTGTAAATATTCTAGTAGTATATGGCTTATTTTTTAATATATTATTTTTAATATTATATTGTAATTTAATAATATCTGAAAGAAAACAATCTACTTTATAAATATAATATTTACTATACACAGCTATTATTTGTTGATTTAAAGATAATCCAACATTATATTTTCCAGTTTTTACTATAAAAAATCCTCTTGTAATATATTTATATATACGATTATACGTTTGTTTATTATAAACATTATCAATAATACAAATATTATTATTAATTGCATATTTTGCAATTTCAGTATAATATATTTTATTCTTTCCAATTGTAAAATGAGTTATTGGTAAATCAATAAATGCAATATGTTCATTAATAGTATCTTTATTATGTAATATTATTTGAATTTTTGGTATATTTAAAATTTTAGGAAAACAAATATTTATAACAAAATTTTTAATTATTATAAAACATTCTATATTTTCTAAATTATTTTTTATAAAAAATTCATTAATTATAGATTGTAATTTAGTTTGAATAATATTAGATTTATAAGATGCCATAATACCAATAGGAAAAATATCAATATCAAAATCTTTATAAGTTTCCATATTAATATCTTTATCAAATATTAAATATGCAAATATTAATGCAAAACTACCTCCTATAAAAAATAATTCAGTTTCTAATAGATGAATTAAAAATTTTTGTATGAAAGTATTATTAATAATATTAAAAATTGTTTTATTAATTTTTTTAGTATCTATTTCATCATATATAATATCATAAATTTTATTTGAATTAATATTTATTTCATTACATATATAATTTTTATCTTGATAAATATTAATTTTATTATTTAATATAGTAAGTCTATTTTTAGAAATAAAAGATATTTTAAATAATTTTTTTAATAAATTATAATATGTTTTACTAATATTTTCTACAAATAGTATTAATAAATCATAATCTAAATAATCTATTATTAATTTTAATAAATCTAACTTACTTTGATTTTCTTTATAAAAATAACGTAAAATTATATCACTCATTGTTAATTAATTTTATAATCATTATATTATTTAATAATTAATTTAAATAATATTCAATTTTTTTTTAACATTAATATATAAGATAATATAAATGAAATTAATAAATATATTCTTCCATAATGATTAGATAATAATAGTATACTAAAAATAAATAAATAATTAATAATTTTTAGTATTAAAATATCATATTCAATATTAATTTTTTTATATATAATATTTTTATGATTATTAATAATATTATCTTTAATAGTCCAAATATTTAAAAACCATTTTTTAAATTCATCTTTATCTTGATAATTATCAGGTAATTTAATTTCTTTAATTATAAAATAAATAGAATTTAATTCATTAGATAAATTACTTAATGAATTCTTAATAGAATATATCATAGTAAAATCCCAAATTTTTCCTAATAAATTATTATCAGATAAATAATTTATAATATACCACAATCCTTTAGTTTTTGGAAATAATAAATTATTATACTTTTCATAATTATTTTCAATTGCATATTGTTGAGATTCTAATAATTTTTTTTCATTTAATCTAGTTCCTTCTGGAAAAATTATTAATACTTTTTTTATATTATTATCTGTAATATTTAAATCATCATTAATAATATTTGAAAGTTGTGAATTAATTAATTCTTTATCATCTTCCCATTTTCGATTAATTTTTATATCTGTATTACTATACATTATAAATCCTAATCCTGGAATATAATTAATACTTTTTTTTAAAATAAAATTATATTCATATATATTAAAATATTTTAATAATGAAATTAAAATAATAAAATCAGTTGATGACTGATGATTACATATAATAATATCAATTAAATTTGAATTATTAAAAATTATTTCTTGTTCTGTTTCAGCTAAATATATTTGTATATCTAAATTATTTATTATATATATTGATAAATTTTGACCAAAATTTTTAACAATTTTTAAAATTTTAGTATTATTTAATAATAATGCTGGAACACCTAATATATAAGTATATATTAGTAAAAAATAAAAAAATATTAATAATAATATTTGTTTAATTATCATAATAATATTATAATTATTATTTTATTATAATTAAACTTATTTATTAAAATTTAATTATAATTCTAAAAATTGTAAAAATTGATTATATAATTATATAAAGAATATTCTATAACATTATATAAATGCATAATGTTGATTATAACATCAAAGAACAAAATAAGATTATTATTGAGAATACATTAAAAATGTTAAAAAGACGTAATAGCATTGAATCAATTGATGATATTATTGATAAAATAAAAGATTATAATAATCAAATTTATGAATTTGAAGAATTAAATAATATATTTAGTGTTAATATAATTCATGCAAAAATATCATCAATTTCTCAAGGTTCAACAATAGATGATTATTTATTAAATAATATTAATATTCATAAAATAATTATTATAAAAGAAATTACAAAAAAAGTTATTAAAGATATAGTTTCTAGTTACAAAAATGTTGAATTATTTTTAGTTAATGAATTATTAGAAGATAAACCAAGTAATATATTTATGTCAGAACACCAATTACTTGGTCAAGAACAAAAAATAGAATTATTAAATACTTTTTCAGAAAAAGATCTTTCTACTATTTTAGTAACTGATATGATGTCAAGATATTATAATGCTAAAGTTGGTGATATATTTAGAATAATTAGACCTAGTATAACTTCTGGTAAAAATATATGTTATAGAAGAGTAATTGTTGGTTCATGGGATATTTTATTTAGTTAAAAAAATTTGATATTTATTTATATTAAAAGATAAAGTATTAATTATAATAATGAATTCTATTAAACGATTGCAAAATGATTATAAAGAATATTTAAAAAATACAAATTATTTTTATAGTATTGAACCTGATTCTAATAATTTTAATATTTGGAATGTATTATTAATTGGTCCGCCAGATACTATTTTTGATGGCGGTATTTTTAAATGTCAAATGATTTTTCCAAACAATTATCCTTTTTCACCACCCGTATTTAAATTTATAACTAATTTTAATCATCCTAATATTTATCCTGATGGATCTATATGTATAAGTATTTTACATGAAGGTACAGATCAATATAATTATGAATCTATAATGGAAAGATGGTCACCTTCACAAACAATTGATACAATAATTATGAGTATATTATCATTATTACCTAATCCAAACTTAGAATCGCCGGCAAATATTGATGCTAAAATTTTATGGGAAAAAGATTGGAATAATTATAAAAAATATATTTATAACTTAATAAATAAATTATAAATATATTTATAACTTAATTTATAATACTTTTTAATGATATATAAATTATTAATTAATAATGATAATAAATTATTATATTATAATTTTATTATTGATAAAATAAATAATAAAATTATAATAACATCAACCAATAATATTAGTAATATTAATATTCCTATATATAATAAATATAATAGTTTAAATTATTATAATATATCATTACCGTTAGAATTACTAATTTATAATAATAATATTATAAATCCTTATATTATTATTTCATCATATCATTTAGATATTGAAAATGAAATTGATTTCTTTTATCAATTAAAAAAAATAATTTTTAATAATTATAATTTAAAATTTTATGATTTTGATTATTTTATTAATAATAATTCTATTAATTTAATAAAAATAATAACTAAAAATTATAATAAATTATTTATTAATAATAATATTAGTATTACTAAATTATATACATTATATTATCTTATTAAAAATAATAATGTATTAGATAGTGTATCTAATAATAATGTATTAGATAGTGTATCTAATAATAATGTATTAGATAGTGTATCTAATAATAATTTATCAACTAGTGTATCTAATAATAATGTATTAAATAGTGTATCTAATAATAATGTATTAAATAGTGTATCTAATACAAATAATAATAAATTTAATAAAAAAAAGTTAACATTAAAAGATAATATTGATTTTGATAAATATTTATCAAAGGATATTTTAAATTTTATTAATATTTTTAAAAATTATAAATATAATATTAATAATGATTATAATAGTCAAAAATTAGTATTTATTGATTATTATAATAATACTAATTTACCATTAGAACTAAAATATATAATTATTAATAATAATTATTATATTGAATCAAATGCAAATTTTATTATTAAAATAAATATTATTAATATTAATAATAATAATATTACTTTTACTGATGACTTATTAAAAAATAATGTAATAAAATTTGAAAATTATAAATGGTATTATTATTATCCTAAATTAAATATAAATAAATCTTATATAATTTATCAAACTTTTATTAATAATGATTTTACAGATTTGATAAATAAATATATTTTTAATATTGATGAAAATAATCATAATATAAATGATTTTGATAATGATGAATTATTTATTAATAAAATTATTAAAGATCCTGACTATTTTAAAAATATGGTTATTAATATTAATAAATTAAATACTTTAGAAAATAATACTAATACAAATGAAACTAATGAATTTAATAATATTTTTAAAATTTTATCAATTTTATTTAATCATTATAATTATCCATTTAAAATAAATAGAAATGAAATTGATAATATATTTGATTATATATTATATATAAGTTTATATAATTATAAATTAATATTTAATGATGAATTAATTAATACTACTATTTTTAATATTATTCCAATAAAAGTTAAAAATTTATATATAAATATTTTAAAAATTTTAATTCAAATTATTAATAATAAATTTGATTTTATATTAAATCCTAAATTTTACACAGATTATTTACATAAAAATATAATAAAAAATATTTTTTCTAATACTAATAAATTATTTATTAATTATTTTAAAGAATTAACTAAAAATAATTTTATAAAATTTAAAGAATTAATAATTAATAATTATATTATTTTTGATATTTTTAATAAATTAAATTGGAATAATATTTCTAAAAAATTTTACTATTTAACTTTTATATATAATAATATATCCTTAGTTAATAATAAATTAACTAAAAATATATTTTTTGAAGTTGATAACAAAATTAAAAAAATAATTGAAAATCCATTTGATATGTATAAATATTTAATTACTGAAAATGATTTTATTATTTGGTCTAATTTTATTAATAATAAATTAATTGATATTTATTATATTCCTATAACATTAATTATTAATGATTATAAAATAATTGGTAAATTATTATATTTATTATTTAATATTAGTGAACAATCTATTAATAATAAATATTACATATATTTTATTGAATTTTGTAATAAAAATTATAAATTAATTCTTTATAATAATAGAATTAATATAAAAATTAAAGAATTATTTCCTAATATTAAATGTAATTTAAATTTAGGAATACTTGCAAAACACTTAACTTGGAATAAAGAATTAATATATTTTGATAATAATGTTAATAAATCAAAAATTAATAATAATATAAATAGTTTAAAAGTATATCAAGATAATAATAATTCTAATATTAATTCTAATAATAATTTATTAGAATATAAATTATATGAAATTAATAATAAATATTTAAAATATAAAAAAAAATATATAAAATATAAAGAAATATATTTGATTAATTTATATTAAATAATTTTTTTATAATAATTTTTAATGCCAGAAATAGTAGAAGTAAAAAAATATGTTGAATTTATAAATAAATATGTTATTAATAAAAAATTAACTGATATTAATATTATTAATGGAAGATATAAGAAACATAAGAAATTTGAATTATATAATTTAATAAAAAAAAATTTACCAATAAAATTAATAAATATTTGTAGTAAAGGAAAATTAATATATTTTGAATTTTTATTAAATAATAATAATAATTATTATTTAATAAATACATTAGGTTTAAGTGGTGGATGGGCATTTAAACCTAATAATAATAAAAAATATATTATTCCTAGATTATTAAAATATACAGATAAAAAAAAAATTAATAATTATTTATTAAGAAGTTTAAATAATATTAATATTGAATTTAAATTTACAAATGGTATATTATATTTTTTTGATATGTTAAGTTTTGGAACAATTAAATTTTTAGATAATTATAATGATTTAGAAAAAAAATTAAATAGTATTGGTCCAGATATTATGGATATAAATACAACTTTGAATATTTTTGTAAAAAGATTAATAAAATATTCTAATAAAAAAATTGGAATAGTTTTATTAAATCAAAAAGTTATATCTGGTATTGGTAATTATTTAAGAGCAGAATCATTATGGTTAGCAAAAATTAATCCATTTAAATTAATTAAAGATCTAACTAAAATTGAATTTATAAAATTATTTAAAAGTTTAAAAATAATTACATGGGGATTATTTAATAAAAAAAAAGGAATAAAATTAAATATATTAAAAAAAAATACAAAAATTTCATATGATTATAATAGAGATTTTTATATTTATAGGCAAGAAAAAGATATATATAATAATAATATTATTAAAGAAGAATTATATGAAGGTTCTCAAAAAAGATATATATATTGGTGTCCTCAAATACAAACTTAATATATTATATTTTTACTAAAAATTATATATATATAATTTGTTAAACTATAATTTTATAATTAATATTAATTATAAAATATGTTTAGTATTTATTATAATAAATACTAAACTTATATTTTAGTAAATCAAAGATGTAATACTCCTTCTGTATCATATAAGCCTTTATACATTAAATTCTCATTTAAAAATGTTGTAAACGTATTTAATAATTTTTCATCAGTTGGCACAGTAACACTCGCACCTAGTGAATCACTCTGATGATTAGTTTTCATAGAAACATATACTAAATATCTAATTCCTATAGCAGATTTTTGTATAATATAATAAATAGTTCCTTTTCTATCTTTTGATTTTTTTATTATTGAAACCATAATGCGTTCTTTATCATTACCATTATCTATTACAAAAGTTGATGGCATAAATATATCATTATGATAATCATCATAAGTACTAAAAAATTTTAATAATTTTTTATTAATTCTATTCACACTAGTTAATTGTATTTTTAATATTAATTCATAAGTATCATTAACTACATCTATATTACCCACAAGTGTAAATTCATTTTTATTATCTGGATTATTTATAATATAAACCGGATAAGTTTCCTTAAAATCAGATGCTGGGATGTGTATTCGTCCCCCCTTATGAATATTTGTAGTTAAATATTTATTTTTATATTTTAAATATTTATGTTCCATATAATTTATATTAGATAATTTATTTTATATTTATAATATTTTTTTTTAATAGGTTCATCAATAGGGTTGTCAATAAATGATACTAACTCAATAATATAATTTAAATCAATATCAGTAGAATCAGTATTTTTAATTATATTAAAAGGTTCTTGTAATATATGTATTTTGCTAAAATCCATATACCATTCTTGAATAAAAATAAAACATTTGGATTTTAATAAACTTAAATCTTCTATATCATTTATTGAATTAATAAAAGCTTCATTTATATTATTAATATTTGTATTATATTTATATTTAAAATATAATATAATTAAAATTATTCTTATTCTATCTTTTAGTAAACATTTAAAATAATAAATAGAATCGTTATTTATAATACAATTATTATTAAAATGTAATAAATTACTATTTTCTAATATATATTTAGATTCATTTAATTTAGTAATATACATTTTATCAATATATAAAAATGAATTTATTTCATCAATTACGGCTCTAGAATTATCTTTAAGATAATAAAGATATTTACCATAATAAACTGTATTAAGTTCAGTTGTATTATTTTTATAAGAGTTTAATATTTTAAAAAATATCATCCAAAAACCAAATGTTGAATTTGATAATATAACAATATCATTTAAACTTGAATTATAGATTAAATCTAATTCATTTAATTGTTCTGTATAATATTCATATTCAGTTTTAAATTCTATATTTATATCTGTAAAGTTTTTTTTTATATATATAATAAAAAGTTTAATAATTATATTATCATATAATGTTTTTAAATAATATATTATAATTAAAAAATTTTTTTTATCTGGATTATTTTTTATTATATTTTCAATACAATTTTTATAATAAATAAAACTTAATATATTTACTTTTTTACCTTCATCTGAATTAACATAATTATTATTAAAACAATTTAATTTTTCATCATCTAATAATTTTGGTACATTTGTATATTTTTCATATATCTCATATAATTTATTATTTGTATTTCCTGAACAGTAATCAGATAATCTATAATGTAAACTAATTTTAATTTTATCAGTATCATCAAATTTTTGAATTTTAATATTTTTATTAATAAATTCCATAAAATTATATTTAATTAATTTATTATTTAATAATATTTCTAATATATCATGAGAATAATAATAATATTTTTGATAAATTTTATTTATATTATTAAAATTATAAAATATAATATTATCTCTTTTGTTTAGTTTTAAGATATCGTTGTATTTGTTACAAATAATTATATATTTTTTTAATAAATTAGATATATTATTATCATATGAATATATAAATATATATTCTATTATAGAATTATTTATAATATCTTTATAAATATATGTTAATGTTCTAAAAAAATTAAATAATCTATTACCTAATCTATCTCCATTATTTCTATTGGAAAATAATGGACAAAAATATATAATACTTTCTTTAATAATATATGGCTGATTATCATCATTTATTATATAAAAATTATTATCATATATAAAATTAGTAACAACTGTATTTGTTTTAATATTTAATGCTTTATAAACTAAATTAAAAATATTTTTTAATTCATCTAAAAAATATTCAAATGTTAAATTTAAATCAAAATCCATATTACTATAAAAAAAAAGTAAGTCTTCAATAATTAATTTATTATTCTCATTATTCTTATACTCATTATCTAATAACTCAGTTTCTTCATCTGTAAAATCAGTTTCTTTTAATTGTTTTATAATAAATATTAAATTTTTATAGTTATCATATATATATTCTTTTTGATAAAAAGATTTAAAATTAATTGGCTTTGGTATATTTTTTAATTTTATAATTTTTAAAAATTTAATAATATAAAAATCTCTTATTTGTATTGTAGTATCATTAATTATTTCTATATTATAATATGGATAAATAAAATTTGTATTATATAGTAATCCATATATTAAACCATTATCAATAAAATCAATTGTTCCTAAAATAGTTAAATTTTCATCAACTAAATTAATCATTATATATATAATTTTTTTTTTATTATAATATCTTTATTTATAATATGGATTAATTAATGGTTGATATATTTCATCATTTTCATAATAATAAATTTCTATATCTTTATCTTTATTAAAAAAAAACTTTGTACATTTATTATAATACTTAGGTAAACATGATATTATATTAATAATTGTATTTATGGTCATAATTGTATTAATATTCATATATATAATTTAATATATATTTTTAATATTAAAAATTGAAATAAAAAATATTTAAATAAATATTATTTAATAATATTAATGGAGAATTTTAAAATAATTTGTTTATGTGGTTCTACTAAATATAAAAAAGAATTTGAAAAAGCAAATTTAGATTTAACATTACAAGGTAAAATTATATTACAACCAGGTTGTTTTGCTCATTATGATAATATATATATTACAGACTCACAAAAAATTAAGTTAGATTTATTACATAAAGAAAAAATTTTATTAAGTGATTGTATTTATGTTATTAATGTAGATAATTATATTGGATCATCTACTAAATCTGAAATAGATTTTGCAATTGAAAATAACAAACCTATTTTTTATCTAAATAATATTGTTTAAAAATAAAAAGTTAATTTATATCATTTTATAATAAAATAATTTTAATATTATTTTATTATTTAATTTATTATTTTTTTATATAAATTATTTTAATATAATGTATATCTATGATTTTATAATTATAGGTGGTGGTATTGGAGGATTAAATAGTGCATATAATCTTTCAAAATTTAATAATAAAATATTATTATTAGATGAAAGAAAATATATAGGCGGTAGAATATTAACTTATTATGAAAAAAATTTTCATTATGAAATTGGTGCAGGAAGATTTCATAATAAACAAAAAATATTATTAAAATTATTAAAAAAATTTAATTTAACAAAAATAGAAATAGATAATAATATTGATTATATTGATAAATTATCAAATGTAAAATCAAATTTATTTTATATTTTAATATCAAAAATTTTAAATAAATTAAAAAAAATTAATCCAATAAAATTAAAAAAATATACTTTCAAAGAATTATGTTATAAATATTATTATAAAAAATATAAAGGAGATTCTAATCAAAGTCTTAAATCAGTAAAACAATTAATAAATTGTTTTGGATATAAAGCTGAATTTGAAATATTAAATGCTTTTAATGCTATAAAAACATTTAATACAAATTTTAATAAAAAAAATAAATTTTATGTTTTGAAAGAAGGATTAACTGAATTATGTAATAAATTAAAAAATATATGTTTAAAAAATAATGTGATAATAAAAATGTCATCATTAGTTAATAATATATATAAAAATGATAATTTATTTATAGTAGAATCAAATAATGATAAGTATTATAGTAAAAATATAATTTTTGCAGTAAAAAAAAATGATTTATTAAAATTTAAAATTTTAAATCCATTTAATTCTATAATTAAATCAGTTAAATCAGCTCAATTATTAAGAATTTATGCATATTATCCAATTATTAATAATAAAGTTTGGTTTGAAGATTTAAATAAAATTGTTACTAATACTAAATTAAAATTTATTATACCAATAAATAAAGAAAATGGTATAATTATGATTTCATATACTGATTATAAAGATACTAAACCATTTATTGATGAAAATAATAAATTAAAAAATGATAATATTATTATTAATATTATTAATAATGAATTAAAAAAAATATTTAATATAGATATACCAAATCCTATTAAAATAAATTCATATTATTGGATAGATGGTTGTCATTATTGGGAAAAAAATTATGATTCTGAAATTATATCTAAAACTATATTAAATCCAACTGATAATATTTATATATGTGGTGAATCATATTCTTTATACAATCAAGCATGGATAGAAGGTGCTTTAGAAACATCAAATAAAGTATGTAAACTAATAAAATTAAATAATATATAAAATAGAGAATCAATAGTATACATTTAAATATTTATAAAAATTGAAATTATAAATATTTAAATGTATAGTTTTATAACATTTAATAATGAATAATATGTCTATGTCAGAATTTAAAAAAACATATGAAATCAAAAAATTAAATTACAAAGAACCTATTAAAAAAGCAATAGAAAGAATTTCTTATGATGAAGCATGGGCTTCATGGTATTATGATGAAGTTATATTAGTTTACAATAATATTATTAAAGATATAAGAAAAAATAATTATTAATAAAGTATAATAATTAATTAATTTAAAAATAATTATATATAATATTATATATAATTAACTAGGAGCGGCTGATTTATTTATAATATAATTATTTATATTATCATATGTAATCATATCATCTAATGCATTACCAGGAGGTACTAAAGGTAAACAAAAATCAGATTCAACAATACAATTTAATATAATAGGTTCATTATTATCATATTTAATAAATTTAATAATATTTAATCTAATATCATCAAAAGTCATATTTTTATCAATTGTAATACAATTAATATTGTAAGCTTTTGCTAAAAGATCATAATTAGGATTAATACTTTCAGTAGCAACAATATTATTATCAAAAAATAATTTTTCCCAAATATTAACCATAGATTGTTTACTGTCATTCATTATAATAATTTTAATTCCAATATTATAATTCATAATCATTTTAAGATCATTCATCATATTAAATGATTGATCGCCATCAATTGAAATAACTATTTTATCTGGATTTGCAATTTTAGCACCAATAGCCATAGAATTACTAGATCCCATAGTTCCTAAACTACCAGATGTAATAAATCTATTAGGATACATATGTGTTATTAATTGTGCTGCATACATTTGATGATTACCAACACCAGTTGTAATAATAGTATCTTTTTTAATTTCTTTTAATTTATTTAATTCTTCATTTAAAATAACTAAAATATGCTGTTGTTTTAATTTTTCTGGATTAAATGGAAAATTTATTGGATATTTTTGTAAAAAATTAAACCAATCATAATTATTTTTTGTATCAATATAATTTATTAATAAAGATAATATTTGTTTAGATTTTCCATGAATATTAATACTTTTTAATATAACTTTATTAAAAACAGATTTATCATTATTAATATGAATTATATATTTTGCATTTGGTGCATATTTTTGTATATTACCAACAGTTCTATCATCAAATCTTGCACCAACACAAATAATACAATCAGAATTTTGTATTGCAACATTTGCTCTAATAGAACCATGCATACCAACCATTTTTAAACTATTATAATTTTTTTCATTAAAAATTCCTAATCCATGTAATGTAGTAGTTACAGGTATATTACCTTTTAATGATAATTGATCTATTAATTCACTTGAATCAATGCAACCTTTTCCAACATATAAAATTGGTTTATATGAATTATTTATAATATTTGCTATATTTATAATATTATTAATATCATAATTATAAATAGTATCAATACTTTTTTTATTAATATATAAATTTTCATTTTCATTTATAGATTTATTTAAAATATCTTTGGGAATATTAATATGAACTTGCTTATTATTATTTACTAAACTAAATGCATAATTCATAACATCATGAATTTCATTAGGATTTAATAATGAATAATTCCAATAGGTTATTGGTTTAGTTAATTCTATTGCTGGTGCTTCTTGAAATGCATGTTTTCCCATCATATCAGTAGAAACATCACCAGAAATTACTAAAAAAGGTACCATATCAGAATATGCATCAGTTAAAGGTGTTAATATATTAGTTATACCTGGTCCAGATGTTGTAATAATAACACTATCACATTTATTTAATGATTTATTATGTCCTATTGAACAGAATCCAGCACTTGCTTCATGTGAAGGAATAAAATATTTAATTTTATTATAATTATTTTTATTATGAAAATTATTAATTAAGCTCATAATACTACCTCCTGAAAACATATAAGCAGTTGATACATTTTTAGATATATGTTTATAAATAATATCAGTAACTTTTGTCATCAATTATATTTAATAATATATGTTTATATATATATGTTTAAATATATATAATAAATTAAACAATACTAGAATTTAATAATAATCCACAATAATTAACAGGATTATTATTATAATCTTCTTTTATATATAATCCAATATCAATAGCAATTAATATAAATTTATTAAATATTTTTTGAAATAATAATCCATGCCCGATTTCTGGACATGCAAAATGTGACATTTCATGTATTGCGACATATGTTAATAAATTTAAATCATATAAATTATGATTTGTTTTATCTTTTAGACAAATTGATAACTCTTCACCTTTATTTACACTATAAGATGTTAAATTAGATTTAGGATCTGTTTCATAAATAATAGTTCTTTCTTTATTAAAATTATTTTTCAATTGAATTATATATTCTTTGAATTCATTATAATTATCTATATTATTATATAGATAATCTCTTAATACATACATGTTAGTAATTAATTTATTTAATAATTCAGATTTTATAATATTATTATCATCTTTATAAATTAATAATTTATCACCAAGATTAGTTTGAATATAAATAATTTTATTATAATTTAAATATAAATATATAAATATAATAATTATAAAAATTATAGTAAAAAATAATTGATACATTTATAAAATAATTTAGAAAATATTATTATTTATAAAATAATAAAAAATTTCTATTATATATTATATATTATATTATGGGATTTGCACAAAGTAAAAATTGTAATGAAAATGATACTTTAAATAATATAAAAACAGAACAAACAGAAGATGGTGTTGTTTTTAAAATTGGACATAAATATAATGATACTAATCATATGCAACATATAAAATTAGAGGTAGATGATATTAATATTACTCCTGATTCTGACACAGAAGATCTAAAATTATTATATAAAGATGTACATCATAGTAACTCACATAATAATGTAGATAGTTTAAATACATTATTATCATCAAGTCATAATAATTATAATTATAATATAAATAATACTAATAGAATAAGTATGCCAAATACTAATAGAATAAATATGCCACAAACTAATAGAATAAATATGCCACAAACTAATAGAATAAATATGCCACTAAATAATCATTCAAATAATCCTTTCTTAACTGAAACTGATATTCATAACTTATTAAATACCTCTGACATAGATCCTTTATTATTATATGATAACAAACCTACTCTTTCACGTAAACAGTCTAAATCTAATTTAAATCCTACATTAAATCCTAAATTTAATAGTAGGGCTTTATTTGGTGGAGGTACTAATAAAGAAGATAATAATGATGATAATAATGATGACACTAGTTCTCTTACTAGTTCTGTAAGTTCTGTAAGTTCAAGTGATACTAATAAATCTTCAACAGCACATACCGGTCATGATCTTAGTTCAGAACAAAACATTAAAAATAAGTATGCAAAAAAAAAATCTAAAGGAAACTCAAAACAAAAAACATCTAAAAAACAAAAAGATAAATCAGAATCAGAATCAGAATCAGAATCAAATTCTGAATCAGAATCACCAAAGGTAACACATAAATATATGAAAACATCAGATGGTAAATATAAAAAAAAAAATATAAAAGGAAAAAATAATGATAATACTTATTTAAATTCAATAAGTGTTAATACATCTGATATTAATATGATATCTGATTATTAAATAAATTATTAATTATAATTTTATTTTTTAAATTTTTATTAATATATTTAATTATATTTAATATTTTTTCATTTAATATAATATTTTGTTGTTTTAATATTTTTTTTTGATTTTTATTAAATTCTATATTATTTTTTATTTTATTATTTATTTTGTTTTGTTTATTTAATTCTTTAATTATTTTTTCTTCATTTTTTTTTAATTCTTTTTTTATTTTTTCTTCATTTTTAATACGTTTAATTTCAGAATATTTATTAATAAAAATTTCAAATATTTTATTAGATTCTTTATCAACTAATTGTAAAAATTGCAATGTTGGATTCATAATCTGATTAGTAAGATAAAAAAGATAATCTATTTCTAAATTATTTTCTTTAATATAATCTGGTGTTTCAATAATATCTCCTTGTAATATTTTAATATTTTTTTCAGGAACAGGTATTTTAATAATAGCAAATTCTATTCTATCCCCAGATTGTACACTAGTACCAGGATTTCTTTTAGTAATTTTATCAGCTAAATATATATGTGCAATTTTAGTCCAATCTTTATATGATTCTTTTAATTTTAATGTTCTACTTTGTAAAAAATATTTTATATTATATTTACCATCAAACATATCTTGTATACAATTCTTAACAAATTGTTTTGCACCAACAGGATCTCTTTTATTTATTAAAATATCAATTAATCCTCCACATATTTCTTTAACAATTATTGCATTATCACGTCTTTTTAATACAATGCCCATAAAATCTAATTTATATTTATCAGGATTATCTTCATATTTATTACCAACATATCTTTTTTTTGATGAAATTAAGAAAGGCCAATAACATTTTTCATATTCACACACATGTGGATAATCTAATTTAGATTGAATAAATTCTCCAGATATTTTTCCTAATTCCATAGTATATTCTAATGAACGTTTATCAGTAATAGAATTACCTCCTTCATATATATCAACTATTAATTGTTTATTTTTATTAATAAATTCCCATCTTGGTTGTATCCAATAATATATATATTTAATATCATTTTTATCCATATATGTCATATCAATTTGTCTTAAATTATTATTAACAAAATTAATAATTTTATCATAATGTTGAGTTATATATAAATTTAAATTTAAATTTAAATCTTTTTCAATAAATTCTTCAATAATTAATTCTATAGATTTTGTACCATTATTTTTAAGATATTTATCTATAAAAAGTTTAGTAAATTTATGTAAGTTTTCATTATTGAATTTAATATTAAGACTTACATAATTTGTTAAATTTATTATTAATATTTCTGAAATCTTATCAGACCCTAAATTTATATTTTCATTTATTGAATCTACAATAAACTTATATAATATATTTAAATTTTCATTATTATTAAATTCAATAATATTATTAATATATTCATTAATATTTTTTATTAAATCTTTTCTTACATCACTACAATTCCATTTTTCTTTTATTGTTTTTTCTAATAAATTTTTACTTAATATATACATTCTATCATAATTAATATTTATTTCATTAGAAAAATCAAAACAATTTTTTTCTGTATTAATAAATTTTTTTGTAAAAGATTCTATTTGATTACTACTAGGAATATGATATTTATTATTTATAAATATATTATTAATTTCATTTAATATTGGATTTACTATATAATTTTTTCTTTTTTCATATAAATTTACTGCAACTAATTTTAATTTAGATAATTGATGTTCTGCCCACAAAATTAATTTACTATCAAACATTTTTATATTATTTTTTTCAATTAATTCTGTTAAAGTCCATAACCATGGCAAATAGCTTTCTTCCATATATTCTTTAATAAAATATTTTATTCTATGTTGTAATGGTAAAATTATATTATTATTATATATATTATTTTGTTCTGGTAATTCTAATATTGGTAAACTTAAATTAGTTATTTTATCAATATTATAATATTCATTGAAAATATTATTAAAAATTTCAAATTCATGTAATTGAAAAAAAGGTTCAATTAAATATTTTGCAAATTCAACTGTATTTTTCCAAATATTTAATGATAATATATCATTAGTTTTTATTATATTATCTCTAAACCTATAACAACTAAATATAGAATCTGTATTATGTACTATTAATGAACCAACTCCAGCATGAAAATGATGATTTTCAGTTGTTAAATCATAAACATATTCTTCTTCTACATCCCAAATATTTATTTTTTTTATATTATAATTTATAATATTAGTTGGTGATAATATATAATTATTATTTATATAATCTACTGATAATTCAATATTATGTTGTTTAGCATAATAATAATATTTTAACGCATTAATATCATCATTAAATATTTTTGTTTCTATATTAATAATATTATTAGTATTTGTATTAGAAAAAATTGGAAAACTATGTAATAACGCATCACCTATATTAATCATATTTGGAGTTACTTTAGTTCCATTTGGTAATAATAATGAATGATCCTCAGTAACAACAACACTTCCCATATGAGTAGTAATTCTGTATAATTTTTTATTTATATCTAATTTATGTTTTATAACTCTATTAATTTTAGTCCATCCTTTATCTGTCCAAGTATTAATATTATTAATTTCTATATATTCTTTATTATCATCTCTAATTATTAAATTTTTTTTTATTAAATTTTTAATTGAACAAATAAAAATTTTATTTGTTTTAATATTTTGTAATAATAATGGGGTTGTTCCAATTACACTATCTCCATATCTAACAATTGGTTGTAATGTTTTATCTGTTATAGTTGATATATATGTTTTTACTTGATTAATTAATTGTTCATTATTTGTTTTTATTTCATTATTATATATATAATTAATTTGTTCATTATTATTATATTTATAAAAATATTTTAAACTATTTATTAAACACGGTAATATTTCTTCATCATATTTTTTAGCTAATATTAACATTTCTCTACCAGTAGATGTTGTACATGCTGCTATATCTCTTTTACAAACTGGTGACGTTGATGCACCTAATTGTCCATATAATGAATTTGCAGTTATTTTTACTGCAAATTGTTTTGCATCTAAAATTCTATATTTAAATGGGTCTTGTTCAGTCTTCATTAATTTTTTTATTATTTTTCTTTCTTTTAATAAATTATCTAAAATATTTGGTAATACACCTAATTTATTATCTATTTTAGCAAATCTTCTATATTTAATAGTTCCATCTGATTCTTTAAATTGTGCATTATAATAAGTTATATTTGGTAAATTATCATATTCTACATTTTCAATAATTGTTTCATGGCTCATATTTTTTTGCATTATTGATGATGGATATAAACTCATATAATCTTTTGTTGCTAATGCTTCATATTCAATATTTGGTATTGGTTCAAATACAATAGCTCCTTCATAACTATTATTTTCAATTTCAATTTCTTCTTTTTTTTTTGAAAAACATTTAGGACAATCTAATAAATTTTTAAATTCATTTTTACATTTTAAACATCTATATAATTTATTCATTTTTATTACTGGAAATGCATATCTTTGTTTTCTAAATTCTTTTAAACATAATGAAAAAATTTTAATACCTTGTCCTCTACTAAATAAATAAGATAAGGGAACATAACATACATTTGACATTTCTAAATTTTTTGTAACAACTTCCAATTTATTTATTAATAAATTTACTAATTTACAATCTTTAATACAATATTTTGCAACAATTGCTCTATCATTAGAATCTCCTTTAAATAATCTAAAAATATCTTTTGCAGTAATATCATCTTTAGCTTGTGACCAAAATATTTTTATATTATTATTTTTAATATTATTTAATTCTTTAATTATATAATCATCTCCTTTTACTGTTATAATATTATTATTAATATTAATTATTAAATATTTTTCACCAACTTCATCAGATAAAAAGCCTTTAATAACTTCTAAATGAATATAATCTCCAATATTAATATCTTGTATAGATTTACATTCAAAATCAATATTATTATTTATTAATTTATAATTTATTATTTCACTTCTAATAAAATTAGAAGCAACAAAATCTAATTTATAAGATGGCAAACTAAATGTTTTTTGAATATCTTTCATTAAATCTATATGAATTCTTCCAGGACTATGCCAATACTTTAATATATTTTCACCTAATGCTGTAGATGCTAATTTTGTTTCTTTAAAATCACATTTAAAATCTTTTAATTTTGATAATAATGACATTTCATATTCTATATTTAAAATATATTTAGATCTATCATACATATATTTTTCATCAAAAAAAGATATATTATATCCTGTTAATATATCACAATCATTATTATTTATTTCATTTAAAAATCCTAATAATAAATCTCTTTCATTATCAAAACTTTCTAAAATACAATTATCAATTGTATTTGTATTATTTAAACAAGCTATATATTGTCTATAAGGTGTTGATTCACCAATATATGTATATGTAGCACCTATTTGAATTATTTTATCACAAGGTTTTAATGCTTGAGGAAAATCACCACTATCTGAATTACACTCTATATCAAATGAACATATTCTAAATGGAGCATTAAAATCTTTTTTTATTGGATTTATTTCTAACCAATTTACTATTATTTCAATATCACATCTTGATATTTTTTTATTTTCATCTGTAATTAATTTATAATTATTAGTATCTACCCATGAACATCCACTTATATTTCTTATATGAAAACATCTTAATAATGGTGGAAAATTAGCTTCATATAATTTAAATCTAATCTTATTTAATTCATTTATAGTATTTATATTTATATCATTATTTTCTAAATAATATTTATATTTTTTCATACCATCATAATTTGTAAATACTAATCTTCCAAAATAATATTCAGTATCATTTGTAAAACCTTCAGCTATTTTTAATTTTAATAATTGTATATCTTTTAATGTTTGTTTATATTTATAATATACTTTATTATTATTTTTATTCGTAAAATGATTTAATAACTCTTTCATTACATTTTCTAAATATGACTTACTTCTATTTTGTAAATTATTTGGTAATAATATATAAAAATATGGTGTAAAATTAATAATTTTTGCATAAACTGATTTACCATCTTCACATCTACCAAATGAATGTATTATATAAGTTCCAATATCATCATCACTGTTTTTTTCGTGATCATCAACCCAATCATATAGCTGAAATTCAATATTTTTATACATTAATGACATAATTATATATTATATAAAATAAATCTTTATCAATTTTTTCTATTATAATAATAAAAATTTAAAATATTTAAATAACATTTTAATTTTTAGTTTAAAAAAACAGTTCTTCTAACTTTAATATAATATAAATTTAATACAATCTAACTTTAATACAATCTAAATTTAATACAATCTAAATTTAAGATAAGTTAAATTTGGACATGAATTTAATGAATTTCATATAAATAAAAATCTTTGATTTTTATTTATATCTAATAGTAAACTAAAAAAAAATCTTTTTTGTTTAGAATTTCCTAATTTTTGATCAAACATATTTCCAAGTTCAATACGAGTTACATTTTTACAATATAATAATATTTCTAAATTTAAATTTAGAAAAAATATATTTTATTAATTTTAAATTATTTGTTAATTTTATAGAAATATTTATAAATAATTGTGTAAATATAAAAGGATTAATATAAAAATCTATATTTTCATATTTTACTAATTCAGATAAATATATAGTATATCCAAAAAAATATAAATTATTTGCATTATTGAAGAATTTAATTTTTTTATTTTGTTAAAATTTTCTATTAAAAAGCATTAAAATGTAAAGTATATTTACCAACAAATATAAAAATATTAAAATATAAATTAAATTTTTTAATTCTTGATTAAACTTACGTCCAAAATAAAGATGAGTTAAACTTTTTAATTCATTTAATGAATTTCCTATAAATAAAAATCAAAGATTTTTATTTATATCTAATAGTAAACTAAAAATATTTTTTAGTTTTGAATTTCCTAATTCTTGATTAAAATTATTTCCAAATTTAAGTTAAACTTTTTAATTCATCTAATGAATTATTTAATCTTTATTAAAACAATATCCAAATTCAAGATGACTTAACATTTTTAATTCATTTAATGAATTTCATATAAATAAAAATCAAATATTTTTATCTAATAGAGCTCCAAATTCAAGATGAGTTAACATTTTTAATTCATCTAATGAATTTTTAAATTCACGATTAAATTTATCTCCAAATTTAAGATGAGTTAACATTTGTAATTCATCTAATGAATTTTTTAATTCTTGATTAAAGTTATATCCAAATTTAAGATGAGTTAACAATTTTAATTCATCTAATGAATTTTTTAATTCTTGATTAAATTTATCTCCAAAATAAAGATGAGTTAACATTTTTAATTCATCTAATGAATTTTTTAATTCTTGATTAAAATTACATCCAAAATAAAGATGAGTTAATTTTTTTAATTCATTTAATGAATTTCCTAATTCTTGATTAAAATCCCATCCAAATTCAATATGAGTTAAATTTTTTAAATTATTTAATGAATTTCCTAATTTTTTATTAAAATTCCATCCAAAAGTAAGATGAGTTAAACTTTTTAATTCATCTAATGATTTTTTTAAATTTTTATTAAAGGTATCTCCAAATTCAAGGTAAATTAATGTTGTTAACTCATTTAAGGAATTTCCTAAGTTTTGATTAAAATTCCATCCAAAAGTAAGATGAGTTAATTTGTTTAATTTATTTAAAGTTGAATGTAATTCTTGATTAAAATCTTGTCCAAATGTAAGATGAGTTAAACTTTTTAATTCATTTAAGGACTTATCTAATTTTTGATTATAATAGTTTCCAAATTCAAGATGAGTTAAACTTTTTAATTCATTTAATGAATTATCTAATTTTTGATTAAACTTACGTCCAAATGTAAGATGAGTTAAACTTTTAAAATCATCTAATAAATTATCTAATTTTTGATCAAACTCCCATCCAAAAGTAAGATGAGTTAAATTTTTTAATTCATTTAAATTTGAATGTAATTTTTGATTAAAATTTTGTCCAAATATAAGATGAGTTAAACTTTTTAATTCATTTAAGGACTTATCTAATTTTTGATTAAAATTAGTTCCAAATTCAAGATGAGTTAAACTTTTTAATTCATTTAATGACTTATCTAATTTTTGATTAAATTTATGTCCAAATGTAAGATGAGTTAAACTTTTTAACTCATCTAATGAATTATCTAATTTTTGATCAAAACCCCATCCAAAAGTAAGATGAGTTAAATTTTTTAATTCATTTAATGAATTATCTAATTTTTCTTCTAAATCATTTTTAAATGCAAGAGGAGTATTTTTAAATGTAAGATGAGTTATATTTTTTAAGTAGAAATTTAATAATTCTTGATTAACATTACATTTAAAATTTTTACATCCTTTAACTGTAAAATGAGTTAAATTTTTACAATAAGATAACATTTCTAAATAATATGGTAATTTAGAATAATCAAATACTATAAATTTAAAATTATAAAAAATTTTTTTTACTAATTTTAAATTTATTATTTTTATAGGAAGTATATCTATAATTAATCCTGTAAACATAAATGGTTTAATATAAAAATCAATATTTTCATATTTTACTAATTCAGATAAACATATATTATAGCCTAAAAAATTATAAATTATTTGAATTATTGAAGAATTTAATTTTTTTATTCTGTTAAATGTTTCCATTAAAAATAGAAAAAATCAATTTGTTTAAAATGTTATTACTATAAACTATATAAAATATTATTTATTATAAGTCTTTAAAAATAATATTTTCAATTTTTTTAAATTATTTATAAAATTGATTATATGCAGAACATATACATTTAATTTAAAAATAACTCAGGTATAATTATTTTAATAAATATTTATTAGTAATTTTATTCCATATTATTGATTTATTTAATTTTTCTAAAAAGTTTAATTAAAATATCTAATATAATAATGTCTATAACAAAAAAATATATGATTAATGGGCCTATTAATATTATTAGATTAACTAAGGATGATAAAATATTATATATTATGGGAGATATTCATAATAATTTTCAGATTCAAACTGAATGTAATTACGATGATAAATATGATTCAATTGATATTGATAAATTTTTTTTATTATTTATGAAAAAAAATAAAGAAAAAAAATTTGATTTATTTATTGAAGCAAAACATAATGTTTTTAATAATACTAATAAGTTAAATTACAAAGAAATATATATAGTATCAATTATTAAATTATTTAATTTTTATTTAATAAAAAATAAAAATGATATTAAAATTAATCCAAAATATCCTAATTTTAGATTTCATTATAGTGATAATAGAAATAAATTATTAAATTATTATAATATATTTAATTTTTATGAAGATAATATTGAAAATAAAAATATATTAAATTTAAATATAGGATTAATATATGAAAATTTAAAAGAAATGATACAGGAAAGTATAGATTCATTAATTAATAATAGTAGTATACATAAAATTTTAAATAATTATACTAATGAAAACACTAAAGAAATAATTATTTTTATATATAATAATTATGTTTTAAAAAATTTTAATTATTTAATAGAATTAATTAATAAATTAATTTCAAATTATAGTCAATTAACAGAAAATATAATTAAGCAACATATATATAAAATATCTGAATTATCGCAATTAATTTATGTAGTAATAACAGATCTATTTTTTATTAGAAGATTTATAGATAAAAATTATATAAAAAATGGTATATTATATACTGGAGATTCTCATTTAATTAATATTATGTATTTATTAGTTAAATATTTTAATTTTAAAGTAACACATGTATATAATTATTCAAATATTAATAAAATTAATAAATATTTAATAAATATGAAATCATTTAATTTAAATCATATCGATGAAATAAATAATGAATTCTTATTTCATGATTTATCTATAATTCAATGTTCTAATTTATTTGATTTTCCAGAGGATTTTAATTAATATATATTTTATATCTATATTAATTTATAATGATTAATTATAAATTAAAATATGAAAAATATAAAAATAAATATATAAATATTAAAAAATTATCTGGTGGAGGTAAAAGAAAGTTTGATCATAATGATTCTGAAAAAAATATATCAGAATATATTAATTTATGTTATTTTATACATCCAACAAATTTAACATCTATAAATGATAATTTTTGTAATAATAAATTAAAAAATAATATACATAATATTACTAATATATTTTTAATACCAATTATACATATTATTTTAGAAAATATTGATAATGAAATTATTAAAAATCAAAATGAATTTGAAAAAAAATTAAAAATAAATACATATTATTTAAATATATTTATATTACCTAATAATAATAAATTTATTAAAAATTATATTAAAAAACAAGAATTAAAATTATTATTAATAAATTTTAAATTAAAAAAAATATATGATGAACGTATAATAATAATAATAAATGAAATTATTAAAAATTTTGAAACTAATAAAACTAATATTAATATTGAAAATATTAATACATTTAATACTATATTAAATGAAATTATAAATCCTAAAATTATTTTAGATAATATTTTACTAAAAAGTAAAATTGATCAATTAAATAAATTATCACAAGATTGTGATAATTTAGAAATACCACAATCTAGTAATGCATTAGAAATACCACAATCTAGTAATAAATTAGAAATAATAAATGAATTTAATCCTGATATTAAATATATAAAAAAAATTAAATTTAATAATATAATATATATTTTTGAAAAAATTATTTTTGATACTAGTTATGATTTTGCTTTAATAATTATAACATCTATTTTATTTAATAACAACACTTATACTGATTTTTTTGTTTTAAAATTAAAAAAAGATATACAAATAAATATAAATGATATATATAAATTAATAACATTAAATACAGAAATAATAAAATCTATTTGTAATAATAATTTTATTCCAAATAATATTATTGATATATTAAATAATAATCCTAATATAATAAATTATGATTTAAATAAAAAAGACATTTGTCAAAATACTAATACTAATTATACTAAAGAATATAATAAATTAGATAGTATAATAGTTGATGATAGTGAATTATATATAGACAAAATAAAAAAATATATAGATTATCAAAATAAAATATATTATAATTTTATATTAAATGAAATAAAACAAAAAATTGATATAGTAAATATAAATGTTTTAAATAATTATATAATTATAGCAACAACCGCACAATTATTATATAGTAATAAATTGTATTATAATAATGGAAATTTAGAACATGCTGAACAATTATTATTAAATGAAAACAATACTGATACTATTGATGATATATATATTATAAAATTTAGATATACTGATACAAATATACGTAAATTATTAAATAATAATATAAGTCAAGAAGATTTTAATAATTTATTAACAATACAATGTGGTATACCTTGTCAAGCATGTTTAAATATAATAAAACAAAAAAATATAAAAAATATATTATTTACTAATGAACATGGAAATATAATACAATTAGATAATAAAATAAATGAAACTTATAAAACTACTGGTTATATATTTTTAAATTATGATGAACATTTATATAAAAAATATATAATAACATAATATTTTTATTCTAAAATATTATATTATGTCAATAACTAAAAAATATATTATTAATGGACCTAGTAATATAGTTAGATTAACTAATAATGATAAAATATTATATATTATGGGCGATATTTCTAATAATATTTATGAACAAACTGAATGTCAATATAATGATGATTATGAAGGATTTGATATAGATAAATTTATTTTATTATTTATGAAAAAAAATAAAATAAAAACATATGATTTATTTGTTAATATATATAATAAATCTTTTAAAAGTAATCATACTAATTTTTATAAAGAAACTTATATTGATGCAATGTTAAAATTATTTCAATATTATTTAATAAAAGATAAAACTGATGTTAAAATAAATCCTAAATATCCAAATTTTAGATTTCATTATAGTAATAATATTAACACTATAGTAAATTATGAATATTTTACTAATTTTTATAATGATAATATTTCAAATATACCATTTTCTAATTTAAATATAACTAATATACTTGAAATTTTTAAAGAAAAAATTGTAGAAACTAAAAATTCATTATTAGAAAATAGTAGTATCAATAAAATTTTAAATAAATATTCAAATAACCAAATAAAAATAAAAATAAATGATATTTATATTAAATATATTGATAATCAATTTAATATATTATTTGATTTAATAGATAATTTAATAAAAAATAATAAACAGTTATCTCAAAATATAGTATTAAATAAAATTAATACTATTAATTTATTATCTAAATATATATTACTTACTATATCTAATTTATTTTTTATTAGAAGATTTTTAGATAAAAATTATATTAAAAATACAATATTATATACAAATATGAGTAATTTTATTGATATTATTTATATTTTAGTTAAATTTTTTAATTTTAAAATAACACATTTATATAATTATTCTAATATAAATAAAATTAATGAATATATATTAAATTATAATATTAATAATACTTCCTATATTATAGATATTAATAATAAATTTGAATTAATAAATGAATCAAATATACAATGTTCTAATTTATTTGATTTTCCTGATGATTTTAATTAATTTAATGTTTATATTCACACTTAGATCCATAATAACAATTATTAAATTTTTTAAATCTTAAACACATTTTAATATTATTTGATTTTACTATTTGTGTAGGTAATAAAGTTATTTTTGGTTTTAATATTATATTTGTTTTATAATTTGATACATCGTGATAAAATTTACAATATTCATTTAATATACATTTATTTTTAATAAAAAATTTACATGGTATTAGTTTATTATCTTTATCTGTTAGTTTAATATTATGATTATAATTACACAATTTTCTATTACACTTATTTTTTATAAAAAATTTACATGGAATAATATTCTTTTTATAAATAGAAGATTGATTTAAATCTATCTTGTTTTCTTTATAATAATTATCTATAAAATCAATAATATTAGATTCTGAATCATATTCTAATTCATGTTCTGAATTAAATTCTAAATCATGTTTTATTTTAGAATTATTATTTTTTTCTAATTCTAATGTATCATCTGCATATTCTTCTAATTCTAATGTATCATTTACATATTCTTCTAATTCTAATGTATCATCTTTTAATTCTAATGTATTATCTACATATTCTTCTAATGTATCATCTACATTTAATTCTTGTAAATCATATAAATTTTCAACAAATGTTTGATTAATCATTATAATTTAATAATTAATATAAATAATAAATAATGTATTTAATTATAATTAAATTATATAATATTAATAATTATCAATTTTTTTTTATTAATTATAAAAAAAATATATTAATCAATCGGTAATTGACAAGATTTATACCATTTAATATAAATATTATTATTATAATAATAATTAATAGAAATCCACGACTTTGCTAATTTATTACAATATCTGCATGTTGAATTCTCATAAATAATATATTCATCTTTACCAGCAATAGGTAAACTAAATTTATAAAATGTAGAATGACAACTTACATTATTTAAAACCATTTCAAATAAATTTATCTTATTATAATTATTTAAATTATCATAAGTTGCTAATTTAAAATTATATAACTTATTTTTATACAAATTAGTTAAATAATTATATTTATATAAAATATTTTTATGATATATTAATTCTCTCCAAATACGATCATTTATTTTTGATAAATTTAATTCATTATTCATAAATTCATAATTTGAATTAAATTCAAAATTATATTCATTATCTAAATCTTCATCATAATTTGAATTATTATTATATGAATCATAATTTGAATCATTATTATATGAATCATAATTTGAATCATTATTATATGAATCATAATTTGGATCATTATTATCATAATTATCATTATGAGGATTATCACCATCATAATCATCGTTATAAGGATTATCACTATCATAATTATCATTACCATCATAATTATTATAATAACTTTCATAATCATCATAATCATCATAATCATCATAATCATCATTATCATCATAATCCTCATTATCATCATTATTATTATCGTCGTCATTATTATTAATTCTATTATTAATTCTATTATTAATTCTATTATTAATTCTATTATTAATGTTATTTATTTCTAATATATCATTATTAGAGCTATCATTTATTTTTAAAATATTAGGAGCTTCAATTACATTAATATCTAATAAAACTCCAAGTTTATCTGCATAATTATATAAACATGAAAAACAATAAAGATGTTGGGATGGACATCTTATAAATGCCGCTTCACCTTTTTGAATAATATCTAAACAAATTGAACATTCTTGATTAGAAATAAATCCAAGCATTCTATCAACTTTATTTGTTTTAAATTTACATATCGAACAACCAAAAACAGAAGCCATTTTAATATAAAATAATATTAATAATTAATAAATATTAATTATTATTTTATTCAATTTTTATTAATCATATTTATAAATTGAATATGTAATAAATATAGTTAATAATAAATCTTTAGTATAATGAGTTCTTAAACTTAATATTAATATAATATATAATAAATTTATTAAAATTAATAAATTTATATTTGTTACTATTTTTTTATTATATAATATTAAACTAATTAATATTATTGTAGATAAATAAATAGAAAAATTTTTTTCATAACAATTATCTGCAATATTTAATACATTAATATTATTATTATTATTATTATTATTATTATTTATTTTTGGTAATATTGTAACAGAATTTATAAATAATCTTATTAAAAATAATGCAATTGAATATAATGTATATTCAGCTGTTACGTCATATCCAAAACATATAGGTAATATAGTATTAATTATAAATAAAATATAAAAAATATATTCATTTTTTGAAATATCAGGAATATAATAATGTCCTATATCAAATATTTTATAAACATTATTATAAAAATTATCATTTTTAACATAAAATTTATTTCCAATATTATAAATTAAATAACTAAATATTAAATTTATAATTGTAAGAAGTACCGAATATATAAAATCAGTTATTATTAAACTCATATTATTATAAATTATAATATAATTTTTGTTTTATTTTTAATTATATTATTTTTTTTTTAAATTTTTTGTTTTATTTTTAATTATATTATTTGTATCTGATTTATTATCATTATTTTTTTTATTAATCCATTTAATATATTTTGTTTCTAATATATTTAATTCATCTAACCAAATAGAGTTTTCTGTTTTATGTTGTAAATCATTATATTCAGTTTCTTTTTCTTTTTGATTTTTTTTAAACTCTTCAATTTTTTCATTTGTTAAATTATATATAGGCATTGATAATAAATAATCATATGATATTTTATCATCGTTAAGTGATTTACTTAATTTAGGAAATTCATTTGTTTCTAATATTATTTCAATATCATTTCTTTTTTTATTATTAATATCAATTTCTTTATTAATAATCATTAATATAAATTTAACTTTGTATGATAAAAGTTTTAATTGAAATTCTAAAATATTTAATTGATATATTTTTCTTTCTTTATAAAAATCTAATCTTATATAATAATAATCTTTTAAAATATCTTCAATATTATTATATTTTTTAATAATATTATTATGATCAAAAAGATGCATATTATTTATTGTATATTTTTTTGTTAAATGGAATATTTTATCTATATCTGCAGTTGTTTCTAAATATCCATTTTCAAAAGTTAATTCAAAATAAACAGTATTATCAGTATTATTATCAATATAACTTAATAATGAAATACTTTTTTTTTTTATAGTTTTTTTTTTATCATCTAATTTAGATATTTTTGTTATTTTAGAAGAATTATCATCTAAAATTTTTTCTATAAATTCTTTATAATTTGATGTCCATTCTCCAACTGGTAATTCAGTTATAATTATTTTATTATTATCTATTTTCCAATTTCCAGATATATTATAAGTATTATTATTTATTTTTATTACTGACCCATTAAATCCTTCCCACCATGGAATCATTTCTTCAAATGGTTTATTATTAATCATATTTTTGATATTATTTATAATATCAATTGGATTAAAAGGAGGAATTTTTGTAGAAAATCCAGTTCCAATACCTTCTGAACCATTTACTAAAATCATTGGAATAATAGGAACATAGTATTTAGGTTCTATAGATATACCATCTTCAAATTGTGGTTTTAATATTGGATTATCAAGAGGATTATAAATTAGAGTAGTTAAATCTTCAAACATTGTCCAAATATATCTTGATGATGCTGCATCTTTTCCACCTCTTAATATACTATTATGTGTAATAATAAAATTTGCTAATAAAAATCTTTGATTATTATTTATTTGCCATCCACAAAAATTATTTTTTCCTAAATAATTAATTTTAAAATTATATGTATTTGTATATGATTTAATTTTTAAATTATAAATATTTTTATAACATTTAATTTCTGAATTAATATTATAATTAATATATTTATTACATTGATAATATATTTTATTTATTTTTGTTGGTATAATATTTAAATTACTTCCAGTAATTATTACTTTTTTTTGTTGATTATTAAAAATTTCTTTAATAAAATTATTTTTAATATTTGAATTAAATCCTAAACTTTGTGCAATAAATTTTATAGATTCTAAAATATTAATATTTATATTATCAGTTTCTAATATACTAATAATTGGTATTCCATTATTATTTATTATATCACCATATATATCAATAATACCTGCTAATAATTCTAATCTAGTATTAATATTATTTATTATATATTGTTGAGGTATTACTTTATAATTATTTATTAAACAACCAAATTTATAAGGATCAATAATAATTTCTTGATATGGCCATTTAATAATATTATTATTAACAATCATTTTTAATTTAAATTTATAATATTTAGACAAATTTAAAAAATTTTTTAATTTAATATCAATTATTTCATTACAATTATATTTTAATATATTTTCATTTTGAATTTTTTTAATTTCTAAATATTTATCTTGTTCATTTAATAAATTTGTTTTTTTTCTTATTTTTTTTATTACATTTCCATCAAAATATTCTAATTCCCATACTTTTAATTTATTTTTCCATTTAATTATATTATTATCTATAAATTTTAATGTTAAAATATGTTCACTATTAGCTATAAATTTAGGTCCTTTTAATGATTCTATTTCATACATATCATCAATACCATTTGTTAATTCTAAAACTGTTCTTTCAGTACCATCATCTCCAATTAATTTATCACCAACTTTAATATTATTAGCACTTTTTATAGAACCATCCCATAATAATATTTTAGTATCGGGAGATAAACATCCAAACTGACCATTTGGTTTTAAGATATTTATATTATTTGATCCTACAAAATTTTGCGCCATTCCAATAATTGCTCCATTTAATGACATTTCTCCATGATGATAAGCTGCTTTATCTGATACAAACCCAGCTAATTGAGAAACTTTAACTTCATCTTTATCTAATTCACGTTTAAATGCACCAAATAAAATTTTACGTTGAGAAGGTTTGAATCCATCAATGACTGAAGGTATTGATCTAATATTATCTGCTTTAATATGTTCACTTAATTCATTATGAACAAATCTAGATAATGTAATTATTTTATTATCATTATCTGATAATATTAATTCTTTTTTATTATCATTATCTGAGGCTATATACCATTTTTTACGATCATTAGTTCTAGATTTATCAAATGCTAGTTTTATTGCATCATTATCATCATCGTAATTTATAATAAATTTATCAGAATTTTCACTATTATTTAAATTTTCTTCATTTTCATCATTATTATCTTCGTTATTATCTTCATTTTGATTTTCATCATTATTTTCTTCATTTTGATTTTCATCATTAGTAATATCCTCTATTTTAACAGAATCATTAGTTTTGCAATAATATTTAATTAATTTATCATTTAAATTTTTAAAATATTCTTTAGCTTCTTGAGATGTTGACGTACCTAATCCTTTATAATATTTTATTTTATAATTATTTGCATCAGAATCATTATTTTTCCATTTTTCATACTCATATATTGTAAAAAATTCTTTAATTATTTTATTATGAGTTGCTTTAACTATTGGAGTATTCAAACTATTAATAAAATCTATTTTATTAATTAATGAAGGCCAAAAGTAATGTATAAAATTCATTATTAATCCTTTGATATGTATTCCATCAGTATTATGTACTATTAGTTTACCAATACCAGCTTGGAAATGATGATTTACTGTTTCTAAATCATATACATAATCATCTATAACTCCTAAATCAATAATTTGTTTTATTAAAGTTATATTAGTTTGATTATTTTGATTATTTTTGTTTATAAATAATGAATAAGTATTTAAATTATATTGATCAATAGATATAGATATATTATATCCAATAGATTCACATAATAAATATAAACATTGTGCACTTAATTTATTATTTGTAACTAATTTAAAAGTTATTATTTTATTAAAATCTATTATATTTGTATTATATTCTTTATTCAAATTTGCATCATAATATCCCTTTATAAAATATTCTTTTATATTTTTAGGTGAATTTAAAATTTCTATTGATATTATATCATTACAATCCCATAAATATCCAAATAAATATGCTTCTGATTCCATCATATTAAAATTATTCATTGGAATATTATATATTGATAATAAATGTGTAATTGAATTAACTAATTCATCATTAGTTAAATAATTATTAATATTTAATTTAATTGCTAATTTTTGTAATTCACAATTATTCATTTCACATATTTGTTCTATACTATAATCACTAAAAATAGGAAAACTATGTAATAATTTATCTCCAATTTTACAATCTTTTGGTGAAATTTCATTACCATCATTGTTAATTAAAGAATGATCTTCAGTAACATCAACACATCCAGAATTAGTTACAATTCTATATATTTTTTTTGAAACTTTATGTCTAATAACTTTATTTATTTCAGTCCAACCTTTTTCTGTCCAAATTTTAAATATAGTTGTTGATATTTCTTTATCACCTATTTTTTCCCAATTTTTTGAAATATTATCAATTGTTCTTAATTCAATTAAATTATTATTATTTTGTAATAATAAAGGAGTATCTTTTGCTACAGAATCTGAATCTGTTAATAATAATATATGCCCATATCTTAAATTGTCAAATTTATCAGGTACTGAATAATCTTCATTTTGTTTTAATCCTAATATTAATTTTAAATTTTTAATTTCTTCATTTTCTGCTAATTGTTTTGGCATAGCATCTCTAACATTTAATAATTTACCTTTTAGTGGAAAAACACCATAATTATCTCTTCCTACTTCGGATAATCCTGACATTGCTGTAGCTTTAGCTGAATCACCTTCAGTTAATATTAAATAACAATTTTTAGATTTCTTTGTACCAGCATTATTGGCATCTTCTAATTTAGGTATACCAGATATTTTAATTTGTTTTTTCCCATCAGTTTTTTTTAAACTATTAGTTTCTTTAAATTTAGCCATATCCATAACTAATTCAATAATTCCTGATTTTGATAATTTTTTTATAAATGATATATTTGGTTCATATTTAGAACCAAATTTGTCTATTTTAGTCTCTAATGTATCTTTTGTTTGAGATGAAAAAGCTGGATTAACAATTGTTGAATTTATAAAAAATATTAAATTCTCTTTTAATAAAGATGGTGTTATTTTTATATCTTTATTTTTTTTCTTAATAAAATCATTTATTAAAATTTTTATAATATTATCAATTACATAATTAGAATGTGTTCCACCTCTATATGTATTTATACTATTTACAAAACTAATTGAATCTCCTAAATCAGGTTTATATAATACGCCAACTGACCATCTATCAATTGTATCATAATAAATTTCTGAATTTGGATAATATAATTCAATATAAGATTTAAAATTATTAATATCTATTTTTACATCATTAAAAAATACTTTTAATTTATTTGAAGTTCCAGCTATATCCATTGTTCTTTTATGAAATAATAATAAATGATCATTATTTAAATCATTCATACCAAATCTTTCATAATCTGGATAAAATGTTATTTTTACTGAACTTTTCGTTTTTAAAGGTAACTTAGTTATTTCTGCTTCATTTATAATTAACATATTATTTTCCCATACTTGTTTATATCGTTTTAATCTTTTAGCATCATCTATCTCTACAATGAATTTAGTTGAAAATACATTTGTTACTTTACTACCTAATCCATTTCTACCACCTACTATTCTTTCTTGACTATCATTATAATTTGAACTAGTTAATAATTCTCCAAATATCATTGATGGTATTAATGTTTTATGAATAGGATGAAAATCAATAGGAATTCCAATATCACCATTATTATAAACTGATATATAATTTTCTAATATATTATATTCAACTTTAATAGTATCACAAGTATTATCATTTATAGATGCATCTCTTGCATTAACTAATGTTTCATCAAATATTTTTAAAAACCCTGGTGTAAATGTAATATTTTTTTTTATAATTAATTTTTCATCAGGTGAATATATCCACATATTATCATTAGTTGGTTCTATATATCCAATATATGTATCAGGACGTAATAAAATATGTTCTCGTTGAGTTTTTTTATCATATTTCTCAACATCAGAAAGTATATCTGATTTTTTTGTTGATTTTACATTTTTAATTGTATCTATTTTTTTTGCCATATATTCTTAAATTAATAATAATATATTTTTTTAAATAAAATTATCAATTTTTTTATATTATAAATATAATATAAAAAATTAATTTACTTTTATGGACGAAGTTCACAATTAGTATTATCATAAACTGAAAACCTATTAGGAGGATTAAATTCAGTATTAGTATTAGTATCAGTATTATTATTAGTATTAACAAAAATATTATAATTATCTAATTGAAAATACTTACCTATATTTCCATTAGATAATTTAAATAGCATATGTTGTATAAATTCATTAGATGAAATTAAATTATATGAATAATCATTAATAATAGTATTAATATTTTCATTACATGTTTTACTAAATCCTACTTGATCTCTCATATCACCACATGCAAATTCATCTGCTTTATTATACCAATTATTAAATTTAGTAATCAAACTTAATAAATCATCATTAGATTTTATTATATCATTTGAATCTGGTAATATACCATGTTTCTCAATACACTTTTTATAAATATTATAAATGTTATGTTCCATTTTCTTAAATTTTATTTCTTAATTCTAATAAAAATAAAAATCAATTTTTATAAATATATATTTAAATTCATTTAAATATATATTTATAAAAATATATTAGGTAGTTATGAATTATGAAAATGAGATTATTACTATATTAAATTTACACAATACAAATAAATTAAATACATATATATTGAATTCAAATAAATTTGAAATAAAAAAAATTATTTTTTATTTAATTGATAAAATTAATAATAATATTACTTTAAAAGTAATACATACACCTATAAATAATTATAAATTATCTTATTATTATAATTTATATGAATTTATATTAAATAATATATGTTTATTATTTAATGAATCTTCTGATTTAGATTTTAATAATACTATAATTAATAGTATTATTGAAAGTAAATTATTAAATAGATTATCAACAATATATAAAGGTCATTATTTATTAATAAAATTAGATAATATTATTAATATTTTAATAAATCAAAATTATTTTGAAGAAAATATAATTAATGTATTATATTTAGAATCATCTATTTATGGAAATGTAAATATTTTTTTGTATTGGTTAGAAAATGTAAGTAAAAAATCAATTTATACAATTAATTATTATATTTTACAATCTATTATACTTAATTCTATTAAAAATTCAGATGATAGGTTATTTAAATATTTAATATCTAATATTTTTAAAAAATCTAATAAAGATTATTTAATAACAAATTTTTCTAACGATTCTAAAATACATATATTATATAATAATAAAGATACTATTATAAAAAGAATAATTAATGAAATTGCTTTTATTAAAACTAGTGATAAAATTATTCTTAAAAAAATAAAATTTTTATCAAATTATATTGATTTAATACCATATTTTAATTATATGAATATAATTGTTAATAATTATGATATAATTATTAAATTACATTATTATTACTATAAAACATCATATAATTTTATTTCAATGAATAATTTATTAAATAATATTATTAATATTATTAATTTAAAATTATATAAAAATTCAACTGAAAAAATAATAGAATTATTTAATATTTTACATACTACTGAAGAAAAAATTATTTTATTTATAATATCAAATATTGTTTATAATATAAATGTATGTTTTGATTGTAATTATAATAAATTAAAAAATATTATTATTAATAATATTGATGAAATATATCAACTAATTAATTGGGATACACTTATTAATTATTCAAATAATATTTTTAGAAATAATATTTTAAAAATTATGATTGAAAATAATTATGTTAATAATTATATTGACAAATATAATTATATAAATAATAAATTATTATTTTTTACTAGATTTTATATATATAATTGCACTAATAATAAAAATTATATTAAAAATAATAATATTATTAAAATTAATAAATTTTTACATTATTTAAGATTATGTATTAAAAAAAGAAAATTAATTAAACAAGTTAATTATAAATTAAAAATGTATAAAATACATCAAGATATAATTAAATTTAAAAAAATATTATATGATAATTTTAATTATTCATCATTAGAATATAATTCATCTAATTTAATAAATAATAATTATTATTTATTAAAAGAAAATTTAAATGGATTAGTAATTAATAATTTACCAAATAATATAAATCCATATAATAAATTATTATATGATTATACAATATATGCAAAATATATTGAAGAGTTAGATGTATATTTTATTTATGATATTAATATTCCAAATACAACAATGATGGAAAGATATAATATCTTAAAAAAAATACATAATAATATTGATACTAATATTAATGAAATTAATAATTTTGATGAATATATTGAATTAATTATTAAAGATAAACATATTTTTAATAAATTTTTAATTAATAATAAAAATAAAATAAATTGGTATCCTGTATTTGCATGTAAATATTTATATAATAATAATTTAATTAATGATATAATAAATTTTAATCATACTAATTATGATTTTTTAAATAGTTATTATGATGGTATTCAATTTTATAATTTAAAAATAAAACCAAATATATCAAAAATTAAATATTTTTTAAAATTAAATACTCATTTTGACATAAATAATTTTTTTATTATAAAAAATCCTATTTTTATATATTTTTATTTAAAATATATAAATAATGAATGGGTTGATAATAATAATTATAATTGGAATTCAAATATAAATTTAAATATAATATCTAATATTAATATTAAAAATAATAATATATATAAATTTATTATTATTAATAACAAATTTAATATAATAGATTATATTTATTATATTAATCAACCTAGTGATACTATGTTTATAAATAATATTTTTAAAAATTTAATTAAATAATAATTAAATATATGCATAATCTCCACCTTGATATGCTTCTATTTCATTATTATTATCATTATTATTATTAATTATATTTGTATTTGATACATCTCTATTTATTAAATCTCTATTTAATGAATTATTTGCTAAATCTCTATTAAAAGTATTAGATGAAATATTATTATTATATAATTTATCAATTAATTGTTCTTTTAATTTAATTGATACTAATTTATATTGTTGTGCTTTATTAATTGATATATTTAATAAATTTTTTTCAATAATATTTATTAATGAAATATTACCAGCAAAATTTGAATATATCAAATTAGCAATTGCTAATGCTCTACTTTCAGTTTCACTTGGTATTTCTAATTCTTCAGTTTGAGAGTTAAAATTTAAATCTGAAACTAACTCTTTCCAATTTTCATAATCATTTAAAGATGGAATTTTTATTTTTATACAATATATTTTAGAATATTTTTTATTATTTGTATTTAATATTCTTGACCAAGGTAAAATATTTTTATTTTTATCTATATTTTTATAATTAATTGGTAAACTATTTAAATTATTATTAATTTTATTTTTTTGATTATCATCATTATCATCATTATCATCATTATCATCATTATCATCATTATTTATATTATTTATATTATTATTATCAATTAATGTTTTAATTATAATTAAACTAATAATTAAAATAAATAAAAATTGTATCATAATAATTATTTGAGAAAATAATTTATCTAAATAATTATAAATGATTAATGAATTATTTATAATTAAAAAATTACAAAAAATTAAAATAAAAGAATTAATGATATTATTATCAATTCCATTTCATAGTATAATATATATATTAATTATTATATTATTATATTTTAATAATAAAATTAATTATAATAATTTTATTTTATTATTATTTGGACAAATTATAATTTATATAATAAAAAATATTGTTAAAAGAATTAGACCATATATGGTAGATAAAAATATTAAAAAATTAGATATAATGTATATTGATGAATATTCTTTTCCTTCTGGACATACATTTAATGCATTTTTATTATTTTATATTTTAAAATCTAATTCAATTATACCATATTTGGTTGGATTAAGTAGAATATATTTAGGTGTTCATTATCCTAGCGATGTTATTACTGGAGCATTACTAGCTACAATATGTTATAATTTAATTAATTAAAATAAATTATAATATTTAATATTATGTTAAATAATAATGTATTATATACATCTGTAAATATTTATTCTTTCTTATTTATTAAATTTATTATTTTTATTATAATAAAAAATTTAGAATTTATATTTTTTTAAATTTTAATTATATTTTTTATTAATGGATAATATAAAATCTAATAATTTTATAAACTCTAATGAGATTACAATTCTACAGGAAGAAAATAAAAATAACGAATTTTTAATAAATAAAAATAATGAATTTTTAATAAATAAAAATAATGAATTTTTAATAAATAAAAATAATGAATTTTTAATAAATAAAAATAATGAATTTTTAATAAATAAAAATAACGAATTTTTAATAAATAAAAATAATGAATTTTTAATAAATAAAAATAATGAATTTTTAATAAATAAAAATAACGAATTTTTAATAAATAAAAATAACGAATTTTTAATAAATAAAAATAACGAATTTTTAATAAATAAAAATAATGAATTTGATCAAAATGAAGAAAATATTAATGAATGGATTAATATTTTTAATAATTATAATAATTATGAATTAAATTGTTCAAATAAATTAATAAATTTATTAGAAATTAAAAATAATTTTAAAAATTTATTAGGAAATCAAGATAAAGATGATTTATTATTTTATAAATCATTAATAGATAATTCATATTATTATTTTACAAATTCATTAAAAATAAGACAAATTAAATTTTTAAAAGATATAAATAATATATATTCAATTATATCTAATAATAAATTTAATGAAATTAATAGAAATAATTTTCTAATTTTAATAAAAGATTATAAAAATATTATTAAAAATATTAATAATACAAAAAATAAATCTATATTATTAAATTGGATAAAAGATGATAAAGTTGATTATATTATTGAATTTGAAACTAATATGCATGAAATTTTAAATTATCATCTTAAATTAATTTGTTATTTATCTATTTGTATTGATTTAGAAAAAGAATTTTTTTATAATAAATAAATCTATTTTATTTTTTTTATAAATACTTTTACAATTTTTATATTTTTTAGTTTTATATAATTTATAATCATCATAATTAAAAGTTGATTCTACTAAAAAATCATGATAATAAGACCAATTATTAATATTATCATCATTATCATACTCATCATCATAACTATAATCTACACTACAATCATCATAATCATTATTATTACGCATTAAATTATCATAATAAATTTCTTTAATAATATAATTATAACTAATATTTTTAGATGAATATAATTCAATATCTAATGTTTCTAAATATAAATTATATTTTTTTTGTAATCTATTTATTGCATCATCATATTCCTTATCTATTGCAACAATTTTATTAATTCCTATATAATTTCGATACATACACATATCATATTCACTATTAAACTTAATATTATAATTAAAAATTTTTTTATTTATGAAAGATTTAAAAACAATAAAATTATAAACATTTTGAAATGATTTAGGTAATTGATAATTACTATGAATAAATTCTCTAATTAATAATAATGAATTTAAATTTAATTGATAAAATTTATTGTTATGTACTGTAGAAACTTCTCTAAGTTTTCGTTCCATTGGTAATAATTTATTAAATAATTCAATTTTATAATTCTTTTTACTTTTTAATATTTTTTTTTGTTTTATTTCAATATATTGATAAACTTTTTTTTGTTGTTCATATATATCTTTTTTTATTATTAGGGTTTTTATTTTTTCTTGTCTTTTACAAATTAAAATATTAACTTCTTTTTCTAATTTTAATAATTCTTTTAATGATGGTAATTTTGGTTTATTTTTTTGTTTATTCATTTTTAATATAACAACTTTATATATATAAAATTTATATAAATAATTTAATAATAAAATATTTCAATTTTTTTTATATTATTTGTATTGATTTAGAATAAAATTTTTATACTATAAAATAATGACATATAATGATAAAGATAATAGCCATATAGTTTAAATAAATTAATAAATTTATTAGAAATTAAAAATAATTTTAAAACTTTATTATGAAAAAGATAAATATGATTTTTTATTTTATAAATCATTAATAGATAATTAATATTATTATTTTACAAATTCATTAAAAATAAGACAAATTATTAGATTGGATAAAGATGATAGAGTTGATTATATATTGAATTTGAAACTAATATATATGAAATTTTAAATTATTATTTTAAATTAATTTGTTATTTATATGAATTGATTTTAAAAATTTTTTTTTTAGTTTTATATAATTTATAATCATCATAATTACAAGTTGAGTTTATTAAAAATAAATCAGCACAATTATAATTATCATAACATTTAATTTCTTCTATTATTTTACGATGATCATAATCTTCATTGCGATAAAAATCTTCCATCATTTCATGATACTCAATATCTTCAACACACATTTTAACAATATCATTATAATAATAATTACTATTTTTAGATGAAAATAATTCTATATCTAATGTTTGTAAAAATAAATTATATTTGTTTTGTAATTTATTTATTATATCACAATGTTTCATATTTATGAGATATAATAAATATTTCATAGTTATCACATCATCAATAATTTTAGTTTCTATATCTATTTTATAAAAATCAAATTCATCATCAAAAATAATTATATAATTAAAAATTTCAAAATTTATATAAGATTTATAACTAATAAAATTATAAACATTTTGAAATGATTTAGGTAATTGATAATTATTATGAATAAATTCTCTAATTAATAATAATAAATTTAAATCTAATTGATAAAAATTATTATTATGTACTGTAGAAACTTCTCTAAGTTTTCGTTCCATTGGTAATAATTTATTAAATAATTCATTTTTATAATTATTTATAATTTTTAATATTTCTTTTTTTTTTATTTCAACATATTGATCATTATTATTTCTTGCTATTTTTTCTTGTCTTTTACAAATTAAAATATTAACTTCTTTTTCTAATTTTAATAATTCTTTTAATGATGGTAATTTTGGTTTATTTTTTTGTTTATTTTTTTGTTTATTTTTTGGTTTATTTTTTTGTTTATTCATTTTTAATATAACAACTTTATATATATAAAATTTATATAAATAATTTAATAATAAAATATTTCAATTTTTTTTATATTATTTTTATTTATT
>Ga0247832_1000819_pt1 | contig 60553 bp, 57 predicted proteins | sample LaCruzMarch2015__10_FD_192407 | JGI IMG/M metagenome (GOLD analysis project Ga0247832, IMG submission 192407) | Freshwater microbial communities from meromictic Lake La Cruz, Castile-La Mancha, Spain - LaCruzMarch2015_4m | ecosystem: Environmental > Aquatic > Freshwater > Lake | place: Spain... | reverse complement strand
CAGCGCCGACCCGTCGACGACACCTGGCGACACATCGGAAAACTCGTCCAGACAATCGGGCCAGACGAATGCGCAAACTACATCGCAAACGCAGGATACGCGGCAACCTAAACGTGAAACGGTCTAGTGCGCAAGCGCCCAAGCTTCACTATCCTCCCCCACCAAGGGGGGAGGAGGCGATGGGGCGGGTCGTCCTTCCTAGATCGCCGCCGTCGCCTGACGGAGCCAGTCCTTTACGCTGCCGCCCACCAGCGGCCCGATCTCGTGCCAGACGCGGGCGTGGTAGGCGTTGAGCCAGTCGCGCTCGGCGTCGGTCAGCAGGTTGAGGTCGATGAGCCGCGTCTCGATCGGGGCGAGGGTGAGCGTTTCGAACTCCATGAAGCCATTGCCGACCGGGCTGTCGATCACATGGATCAGGTTCTCCGTGCGGATGCCGAAGGCACCGGCCTTGTAGAAGCCCGGCTCGTTGGAGATGATCATGCCCGGCTCGATCGGCACGGTGTAGCGCGGTGAAATCCCGATCGGCCCTTCGTGGACCGACAGGAAGGCCCCGACACCGTGTCCGGTGCCATGGTTGTAGGTGACGCCGTCGGCCCAGAGGAACTGGCGGGCCAGCACGTCGAGCTGGGCGCCGGTGGTGCCGCGCGGGAAGCGGACCATCGAGATGGCGATCATGCCCTTCAGCACCCGGGTGTAGCGGTCGCGCTCTTCGGCCCTTGCCGAGCCGGTGAACAGCGTGCGGGTGATGTCGGTGGTGCCCATCAGGTACTGGGCACCCGAATCGACCAGCATCAGTTCGCCGGGGATGAGCTTGCGGTTGGTCCCCTCGTCGACGCGGTAGTGGACGATGGCGCCGTTCGGCCCTGAGCCGGAGATCGTCTCGAAGCTGATGTCGACGAGGTTGGGGTCCTCGCGGCGGAAGCTCTCGAGCGCTGCGACGATGCCGATCTCGTCGAGCCCGCCATTCGGCGCCGCCTCGTCGAACCAGCTGAGGAACTTTGCCATGGCGGCGCCATCGAGGCGGTGCGCCTCGCGCATGCCGGCGAGTTCTGCCTCGTTCTTTCTCGCCTTTGGCAGCAGCACCGGGTCGCGGCGCTCGACCAGCACGGCTTCGCTGACGGAGCGGATAGCGTTGGCGATGGCCTCGGGCACGGTGGCCGGGTCGATCATCACGCGCTTGTCGGCGGCACCGAGTCGCCGGAGCGCCGCCACCATGGTCGACACATCCGCCACCTCGGCGATGCCCTTCAGCCCGTCGCTGATCTCCGGGCTGATCTTGTTGGTGTTCAGGTAGATGGTCGGCAGGCCCTCGCGCGGAACCAGCGCGAAGCACAACACCACCGGCACGTTCGGCACGTCGCGGCCGCGCATGTTGAACAGCCAGTTGATCGATTCGGGCATGGTGAGCACCACCGCGTCTGCCTTCTCCTCGGCGAGCGTGGCGCGCAGTTCGGTGAGCTTGTCCTCCACCTTCCGGCCAGCGCGGTTGTGGCCAAGGAATTCGACCGGGGCGTTCGGCGGAAGAGGGCGATCGGCCCAGATTGCATCGACGAGGTTGGTGGAGGCGACCAGCGTTGCCTTGCCGTCGAGCTTCTTGCGCAGGTCGGCGATTTCGCCGGGGGAGTGCAGCCAGGCGTCGTAGCCGAGCTTGCCGCCGGCGGGAATGAAGTCCGCGACCTGAACCGGCAGGCCACCCTGCGCGGCCTCGATCACGGTCACATGCGCGGTGTCGGTCTGCGCCGGGGCCTGAAGGGTGTAGCGGCTGTCGACGAAGAGGGCGGCCCGCTCCGGCCCGACCACTGCGATGCCGGCAGAGCCAGTGAAACTGGTGATGTAGCCCAGCCGCGCCTCGCTCTCGGGCACCGATTCGCCGCGATGCGCATCGGTGCGCGGCACGAGGAAGCCATCGAGCCCGGCCTCGGCGATCCGGGCCCGCAGCGCCGCAAGGCGGGGGGCGACGGTGGTCCTGTCGGTCTTGACGTCGAAGCTCTGGTAGATCGGCGGGGAGAAGCTCTGTTCGGCCATGAAATTCACTCGTTCAAAGGTGCCGGACCCTAGCAGATCGGCCGCGGCGGGCCACTCCTCCATTCATCCGGGGTTCACGGAACGCCCCCTATCAGGGCGGCTGTGGGGTGAAGCGATTCACCGTCCGTTAAGCCGCCCTGCGCACTCGGCATGGCTGCCTTTCGGAACAAGGACTTATCGGCGGGGCCTCGGCGCACTATCTAAGCGTTGTGGCAGGAGCCACCAGACTGGAAGAGATTTGAAATGCCCGAGACCAACAATGATTTCCGCAAGGCGCTGAGTGGCGTCGTCGAAGCGCGGGGCCGCGAGGCTACCCGCAGCGTCGGCCGCGCCCGCGAGCACCTGCTGCTTGGCAGCATCACCAAGCGCCCGAACTAAGCCCTGGGCGCATTGCGCTCGGCTAGTAGACTATGATGATCAGATCCCCGGTCCAGCAATGGGCCGGGGGTTTTGCTTTGCTCGTAGATCGAAGCGGGCGGCTACATCCGCTCCAGCACCAGCGTAGCCCATTCCTTGCGGGTGATCTTCTGCTTGAGCACGATCCCCATGCGGGAATAGGCGGCGATGACGCGCGGCGCCTGGTGGATGAGGATGCCGGAGAGGATGACCACACAGCCGGGCTCGGCGATCTTGCGCATCGCTGGAGCCAGCGCCGTGAGCGGGCCGGCGAGGATGTTGGCGACGATCATGTCGTAGGGGGCCGAAGTGGCGATCTGCCGGTGGTCGAGGCCGGTCGCCTCGATGGCGATAATCTGCCGGCCGACGCCGTTGTCGCGGGCGTTTTCGACGGTTGTCGTCACGGCGATGGGGTCGATGTCGGTTGCCAGCACCGGCAGGTGGGTGCGCTTGGCGAGCGCGATGGCGAGGACGCCAGTGCCGGTGCCGACATCGAGCATCGAGCGGAAGCGGCGGCGCTTCAGCACCCGGTCGATGGCCTCGAGGCAGCCGGTGGTGGTTTCGTGGTGGCCGGTGCCGAAGGCCTGAGCGGCATCGATGCGGATTGGCGTGAGGCCGGAGGGCGGGGGTGATTCCTCGTGGCTGCCGTGTACGTAGAAGCCACCGGCAATGACCGGCTGCAGCCCTTCGAGCGATTTCGCCACCCAGTTCACATCCGGATCGATCGCCTCGACGGCGAAGCTGACCTCGCCGCCCAGCACTTCGCGGGCCAGTGCATCGAAGGCCTCGACGTTCGGCTCGGCATCGCAGGTGGCCTCGAATACCCACTCGCCGGTTTCCTCGTTCTCGTGGGCCGAAGCGGTGATGGCGAGGTCGTCGGCTGCCATCACGGCATCGACCAGCGCATAGGCCTGATCCTTGGTGAGCGGCACGGAAAGCTGCGAAAGCGTCATGGTGTCATCCTTTGACGCTCTTCATGCGCGGGCAGCTTAGGAAGTCAATGCCTGCGAGGCCGCAGCGTTAAGCAGTGCCGCCGCGCTGGTGAGCTCCAGCATGGCCCAGACCGGGAGATGATCCGAGCCGTTGCGGGCCAGCGCCGAGTGATGGACGCCGGTCGCCTCGAGCCGGAAATCGCGGCTGGTGATGATGCGGTCGAGCTTCAGCATGGGCGCGCGGGAGTGGAAACTTGGGCCCGGCGCGATGACGTTGTGGTGGATGGCGAACCGGGCGAGACAGCCGCCATTTTCGCTCCACTGGTTGAGATCGCCCATGATGACAGTCGGCATCTGCCCCTCGAGCTTTTCGAGGTGCGCCACCACGGCCTGCGCCTGCCTGACCCGGTAGCCGCCCGTCAGGCCCAGGTGCATGCCGACTACGCGGATGGTCCCGTCCGGCAGCTCGACATCGGCCATTACCGCGCCGCGCGGCTCGAAGGCGGGGAGGTCGATGCGCTGGTGACCGTTCACCTTGGCCGTCTTCTTCACCAGCAGCACATTGCCGTGCCAGCCAAGACTCTCCTGCCGGATGCCGAAACGGACCGGCATGTAGCGGGTGTGGTCGACGATCAGTTCCGGGTCGATGGTCGCCACGCGTTCACCGAAGCGGCGGTCCACCTCCTGCAGCGCGATGACGTCGGCATCGAGCTCTTCGAGGATTTTCAGGATGCGATCGGGCGAGCGACGACGATCGGTGCCGAGCGATTTGCGGATGTTGTAGGATGCGACTTTGATCATTGTCTTCAGAGGATTGGCGAGAAGAGTTTGGCCGCCTGCTCGGTGAAACGCCGCAGGGCGCCGCGCTGTTGCACTTCGTCGAGGCTCACCTCGCGGCAGTCAACGAAATCGTGCAGCAGCATGGCCTCCACATCGGCGACGACCTTGGGATCGGGCATCCACACCGTCATCTCGAAGTTGATGGCGAAGCTGCGGTTGTCGAAGTTGACGCTGCCGACGCTGGCGATCCTGTCGTCCATCAGCAGCACCTTCTGATGCAGGAAGCCCCGGTGATAGCGATACACGCTGATGCCGTGCTGCACCATGGCGTCGGCATGGGCGTTGCTGGCGAGCCAGACCAACAGGTGGTCGGGCTTTTCCGGCAGCATGATGCGCACATCCACCCCGCGCAGGTGCGCGGCATAGAACGCGGTGCGCATGTCGGTGTCGGGCACGAAGTAGGGGCTCACCACCCACAGCCGCTGCCGCGCCTGCGCGATGACGTCGGAAAAGGCGATGGCGCAGGCCTCGAAGCGGTCGGCCGGGCCCGTCGCCATCACGAGGGCAGGGGTGGTGCCGGGCTCGTCGATCGGCGAGGGGCGCTCGACCTGCAGCACTTCGCCGGTGGCCCACAGCCAATCTTCCTGGAAGATCAGCGAGAGCGACGAGACGGCGGGACCCTCGAGCTTCAGCTGGGTGTCGCGCCAGTGCCCGAACTTCTTGTCCTGCCCCAGATACTCGACGCCGACATTGAGCCCGCCGGTCCAGCCGATCCGGCCATCGACCACGACGTTCTTGCGATGGTTGCGCCAGTTGATGCGCATTGGCCCGAACACGCGAAGCCACCTGTGGCGGTGGTTGAAGCCGAAGATCTTGATGCCTTCGGCGCGCAGCCGCTCGCGGAACTCCTCGCTCATGCTGTTGCTGCCGACATCGTCGTAGAGCACATAGACGGCGACGCCGGCCCGCGCCCGCTCCATCAGGACGGCAGCGAGGCGCTGGCCGAGCGAGTCGTGCCGGATGATGTAGAACTGCACGAACACGTAGTGCTGAGCGGCTGCAATGCCCTCGAAAATCGAGTCGAACGTGGCGTCGCCATCGACCAGCAGGTCCGCGCGGTTGCCAGCGGTGAACGGCATGCCGGCGGCCCGCAGTTGCACCGGCCACTGCTTGCCTGTCTCGCGGTCGATCACCGCGAGTTCCTCGGAGCGGATCAGCCGGCCGCCCCGCACTTCCATCCGCGTCTTGGCGTAGCTGTCGAAGTGCTTCCAGCCGAACACCATGTAGACGAAGGCCGTGGGGAACGGCAGGAAAGCGAGCGACACCAGCCAGGCGATGGAGCCCTGGCTCGTCCGGCTCGCCAGCACCTCGCGCACCGCGCACACTGCCGCCAGCAGGTAGTTGGCGAACAGGAACGTCGCGATCAGCGGGATGTTCTCGAGGATGGTGAGCAGTGTCTCGCGCATTGGGCCTGACGCTAGCCTAGTGGCGCAGCAATTCCCAGCCAGCCACCGGCGTTCCATCCGCCCATAGAAGTGTTGCGCTCGTCCTCGAACGCTAGGACACTAGCGATCTACCCCGCGCGCCCGCCGAAAGAGCCTCCCGTGTCGATGCCACTGCCTATGCCCCGTCAGAATGCCATGACGGGCATATCCTTCAAGCTGGCCTCGGTCTGCGTGTTTCTCGCCATGGCGACCCTGCTCAAGGCCTCCGAAGGCGTCCCGTCGGGGCAGTTGGTGTTCTTCCGGTCGTTCTTCGCCATCGTGCCGATCCTCGTTTACCTGATCTACCGGCGCGAGTTGATCGTCGGCTTCCAGACCAAGCATCCGCTCGGCCACCTGTGGCGCGGCGTGGTCGGCACCGGCGGCATGATGACCGGCTTTTTTGCGCTCACCCAGTTGCCGCTTCCCGAGACCATCGCCATTCAGTACGCGACGCCCCTGCTGATCGTGGTGCTGAGCGCGGTGTTCTACCACGAGCAGGTGCGGCTTTATCGCTGGAGCGCAGTGCTGGTCGGGCTGGTCGGCGTCATCATCATCATGTGGCCGCGGCTGACGGTGTTCTCGGGCGGCATGGAAAACATGAGCGGCGCGACGCTCGGCGCCATCGTGGCGCTGATCTCCTGCTTCTTCGCCGCCACGGCCATGGTGCTGGTCCGCCGGCTCGTCGAGACCGAGCGCAGCGCCACCATCGTGCTCTACTTCTCGATCACCTCGTCGATCTTCGGCCTCTGCACGCTGCCCTTCGGCTGGGTGATGCCGACGCCCGAGCAGTTCGCCATGCTGATCGGCGCCGGCATTTTTGGTGGCATCGCGCAGATCCTGCTCACCGAATCCTACCGGCATGCCGACATGAGCGTCGTCGCCCCGTTCGAATACGCCTCGCTGATCCTGTCGATCGCCGTCGGCTACTTCCTGTTCCGGGATATCCCGACGGTCGAGATGCTGATCGGCGGCGTCATCGTCGTCGGCTCCGGCCTGTTCATCATCTTCCGCGAGCACCGGCTGGGGCTGGAGCGGCGGAAGGCCAGCGAGGTCAGCCCGCCGACGTGAGGGTGGGGGCTCACCCCTTCTGCACGAAGCTTTCGAGCACTTTTTTCGGGCCGGCTTTTTCGAACTCGATCGAGAGCTTGTTGCCCTCGATGGCGTTGATCGTGCCGTAGCCGAACTTCAGGTGGAAGACGCGCTCGCCGACGGCGTATTTCGAGCCGCGGCCGTCGTCGGTCGAGCGGGCGACGAGGTCGCCGTCGATGGTCATGGGGCCGGCGGATTTGCGCTGGCCGGATTGCTGCTGGGCTCGGGCCCGCTGCCAGCCCGGCGTTTCGTAGAGCGAATCGAAGGCGTCGGACTTGTCGAAGCGGCTCGATGAGCGGCCGCCGTAGCCGTAGCCGCCATAGGCCGAACCGCTGTCGGTCACCTCGACCACATGCGCCGGCAACTCGTCGACGAAGCGGGAGGGGATGGCCGACTGCCACAGGCCGTTGATGCGGCGGTTCTGCGCCAGGTAGACGCGCAGGCGCTTGCGGGCGCGGGTGAGGCCGACATAGGCCAGCCGCCGCTCTTCCTCGAGCCCGGCGCGACCGCTTTCGTCGAGGGTGCGCTGGCTCGGGAACAGGCCTTCCTCCCAGCCGGGCAGGAACACCGTGTCGAACTCCAGCCCCTTGGCCGAGTGCAGCGTCATGATCGAGACTGCATCCTCGGCCTCGCCGGTATCGCGGTCCATCACGAGGGAGACGTGTTCGAGGAAGCCGCCGAGGGTGTCGAACTCCTCCATCGAGCGGACGAGTTCCTTGAGGTTTTCGAGGCGTCCGGCGGCATCGGCCGACTTGTCGTTCTGCCACATCTCGGTGTAGCCCGACTCGTCGAGGATCTGCCCGGCCAACTCAGAATGGTGGATTGGCCGCTGCCCCGGTGCGGCGCGCGGTTCACCATCCTCGGCCGCGAACGGCTCGACGGGTGCACGACGGGCGCGCTCGGACCACTCATCCAGCTGGTGAAGAAACTGCCGGAATGTGCTGCGCTGCTTGGGTTTCAGCTCTTCGGTCTCGACCAGCGCCCGCGTCGCTTCGACGAGAGGCACACCCAGTCGCCGGGCCGTTTCGTACAGCACCTGCAGGGTCGAATCGCCCAGCCCGCGCTTCGGCGTGTTGATGATGCGCTCGAACGCCAGGTCGTCGCTGAAGTTGTTGACCAGCCGCAGGTAGGCGAGCGCGTCGCGGATTTCCTTGCGCTCGTAAAAGCGCGGGCCGCCGATGACGCGGTAGTTCAGACCCAGGGTGATGAACCGCTCTTCGAGCGAGCGCATCTGATGCGAAGCGCGCACCAGGATGGCAATCGAGTTCAGCGCATCGCCCTGGCGCTGGAACTGTTCGATCTCCTCGCCGATCTGCCGGGCCTCTTCCTCGGAATCCCAGACCGAAGTGACCCCGAGCTTTTCGCCATCCTCGCCCACGTCGGTGTGCAGCGTCTTGCCCAGCCGGCCCTCGTTGTGGGCGATCAGGTGCGAGGCGGCGGCGAGGATGTTGGAGGTGGAGCGGTAGTTGCGCTCAAGCTTGATGATCTTGGCGCCCGGAAAATCCTTCTCGAAGCGCAGGATGTTGTCGACCTCGGCGCCGCGCCAGCCATAGATCGACTGGTCGTCGTCACCGACGACGCAGAGGTTGGCCTCGGGCGCCGGCTTGCCCTGCGCCAGCAGGCGCAGCCACAGGTACTGGGCGACGTTGCTGTCCTGATACTCGTCCACCAGCATGTACTTGAAGCGGCGGTGGTACTCGGCGAGCACATCGGGATGCTCGCGGAAGAGCTTGATGCACAGCAGCAGCAGGTCGCCGAAATCGGCGGCGTTCAGCGCCAGCAGGCGGTTCTGGTAGTCCTCGTAGAGGTTCCGCGCCCGGCCGTTCGCGAAGTAGCTGAGTTCGGAGGCCGGCACGTCCTTGGGCAGCTTGCCCTGGTTCTTCCAGCCATCCATCATCCCGGCGAACTGCCGCGCCGGCCAGCGCTTCTCGTCGATATCCGCCGCCGTCAGCAGCTGCTTGATCAGCCGGATCTGGTCGTCGGTATCGAGGATGGTGAAGTCGGAGCGCAGGCCCACCAGCTCGGCGTTGCGGCGCAGCATGCGTGCGCCGATCGAGTGGAAGGTGCCGAGCCACGGCATGCCTTCGACGCCCTGGCCGACGAGGTGGCCGATGCGCTCCTTCATCTCGCGCGACGCCTTGTTGGTGAAGGTCACAGCGAGGATTTCGGATGGCCAGGCCCGCTTTTCGCGCAGGATATGGGCGATGCGCGTAGTCAGCACGCGCGTCTTGCCCGTGCCTGCGCCCGCCAGCACCAGCAGCGGCCCGTCGATCGACAGCACGGCGTCGCGCTGCTCGTCGTTGAGGCCCTTCAGGTAGTCCGGCGAGTCGCCACGACCCCGGCCGAGCTGGCTGGTGATCGAGCCCGCAGCCGGGCGCTCAAGGCCTTTTGCCTGGCGTTGCGGTAGTGCCATGGGGAATTGACGAATCCTGTTTCGTTCTCGTGCCGCAATATAGGTACTCGGGCCGGCGATGTATATGCGCCGGGCTGGATCGTCCGGGGGTGTCACAGAGCTGTCATCCCGGTGTCATGTGCCCGTAGTGCGCCGCCCATAGGTGGGACGCGGTTTCAAGCGTCCACATCAAGGGGGCATCATGCACTTCAAATCGATTCTTCTGGCCACCACCGCCAGCCTGCTCGCCGGTTCCGCGCTCGCCGCGCCGATGTTCAACCGCATCGCGTCGTTCCCGGTCGAGCTGAACGTTACCGAAGGCGAGAGCTCCGCCGAGATCATCGCCGCCTCCGATGACGGCATGACGCTCGTTTATTCCGACAGCCCCGGCGGCGGCATCGGCTTTGTCGACATCACCGACGCCAAGGCGCCGAAGGCTGCTGGCTACCTCAAGCTCGAGGGCGAGCCGACCTCCGTCACCATCATCGGCGACAAGGTGTTCGCCGCAGTCAACACCCGCAAGGATTTCGTCGACGTCTCGGGCCAACTGCTCGTCATCGATCTCAAGTCGCAGGCCATCGAGCAGACCATCGAACTGGGCGGCCAGCCCGACTCGATCGCCCACAACGATGCCGGCACGCTGCTCGCCATAGCCATCGAGAACGAGCGCAACGAAGACATCAACGACGGCGCCATCCCGCAGGCCCCGGCCGGCTACCTCGTGCTGATCAACGTCGCCGACGGCAAGGCCGACGAAGCGAGCCTCAAGAAGGTCGACGTCACCGGTCTCGCCGGCCTCACCGAGCCGACCGACCCGGAGCCCGAGTTCGTCGCCATCAACGGCCTCGACGAAGTCGCGGTGACGCTGCAGGAAAACAACGCCATCGTCATCATCGACGGCAAGACCGGCACCGTGATCAACAGCTTCTCGGCCGGCGCCACTACGCTCGAGGGTATCGACACCAAGCGGGACGGTGCCCTCAGCTTCACCGGCACGAAGGAAAACGTGCTGCGTGAGCCCGATGGCATCAAGTGGCTCGACGACAACCGCCTGTTCATCGCCAACGAAGGCGACTGGAACGGTGGCGCCCGTGGCTTCACCATTTTCGACAAGACCGGCACGGAGCTTTACGAAAACGGCGCCGGCATCGAGCTCGAAGCCGCCCGCATGGGGCACTATCCCGACGCCCGCAACAACAAGGGCGCCGAGCCCGAAGGCGCCGAGACTGGCACCTATGGCGAGGACAAGCTGTTCTTCGTCGCGCTGGAGCGTGCCTCGCTGATCTCCGTGCTCAAGGACACCGGCGCCGAGCCCGAACTGCTGCAGTCGCTGCCCTCCGGCATCTCGCCTGAAGGCATCGCCGCCATTCCGTCGCGCAACCTGCTCGTGACGGCCAACGAAGTCGACCTGCGTGAGGACGGCCTCGCCGGCTCGCACGTCATGATCTACGAGCGCGCCGAAGGCGAAGCGAACTATCCGCAGATCGTCTCCGAGAACGACGCTGACGGCCATCCGATCGGCTGGGCCGCGCTCTCGGGCGCCGTTGCCGACGCCGAAAAGCCGGGCACGCTCTACGCCGTGTCCGACAGCGTGCTCTCGGCCACCCCGGCCATCTACGAGATCGACGCCACCGCCGAGCCGGCGAAGATCGTCAAGAAGACCATCATCACGCGTGGCGGCGCTGCCGCGCAGAAGCTCGACCTCGAAGGCATCACGCTCGACGGCGAAGGCGGTTTCTGGCTTGCCTCGGAAGGCCGCACTGACCGCCTTACCCCGCACGCCCTGTTCCACGTCGATGCCGACGGCAAGATCCTCGAGGAAGTCGCGTTCCCCGAAGCCCTGCTGGCCAGCGAAATCCGCTTCGGCGCCGAAGGCGTCGCGCTGGTCGATGGCACCCTGTGGGTCGCCATCCAGCGCGAATGGAAGGACGATCCCGCGGGCCAGGTGAAGCTGCTGGGCTACAACCTTGCTGAAAAGACCTGGTCGGCCGTCCGTTACCAGCTGGAAGCGGCTGCCGACGGTGCCTGGAACGGCCTGTCGGAAATCACCCTCCACGGTGACTACGTCTACATCATCGAGCGCGACAACCAGATCTCGCTCAAGGCCGCGCTGAAGAGCATCTACCGCGTTCCCGTCGCCGAGCTGAAGGGCGCCGAAATCGGCACCGATCTGCCGGTCGTCACCAAGGAACTGGTCCGCGACCTGATCCCCGACCTCAAGGCCCAGAACGGCTACGTCGTCGACAAGGTCGAAAGCCTGGCGATCGCGGCCGACGGCACCGCCTACCTGATCACCGACAATGACGGCGTTGCCGACAGCTCGGGCGAAACCTTCTTCTGGTCGTTCAAGGTCGAATAAGACCTCGGCAGTCCATCATGAACAGGCCGCCTGCTCGCGCGGTCTCGGGGCCGGTCCATAGGACCGGTCTCACTCGTTTTGGTGCCATCCTGATGCGCTTCGAGCCGCTGCATGATGGCCAGTCGGGCCGCCGCTTTGCGCGCGGAAGGCCAAGACCCCTGTACCCCAAACGACACAGTCTTTGCCGGCAGCGCCTGCGCGACCCGTGACGGCGGGTGAACCATTGCCTACACTGCGTTGAGTTTCACGGAGATTCCCTCGCCCCGTGCTGAACCGCCTCTACATAGTTGTCGGCGTCCTCGCCATCCTGGCGCTCGGGGCGGCCTTCGTCGTGCCGTCCTTCGTGGCGTGGGGCGACTATCGCGAGCGGCTGGCCGAGATCGCCAGCGAGGTGCTGGGGGCGCCCGTCCGTATCGAAGGCGACATCCAGTTCACGCTGCTGCCGAATCCGAAGCTGGCTTTCTCCGATGTGAGCGCCGGTCCGCCCGATGCGCCCAAGCTGAAGGTGCAGTCGGTCGAGGCCGAGTTCTCGCTGATCGATTTCATCCGCGATCGCTACACGCTGACGCGGCTCGAGTTGCGGCAGCCGGAACTCGAAATCCAGGTCGGCTCCGACGGTTCGGTGGATGCCGGGATCGTGCTGGCGCAGTCGGTCTCGACGTCAAACATCTCCGTCGCCAATGCCACGATCAGCGACGGCCGGATCCGGATCGCCGACAACCGCTCGGGCGACGCGTACGTCGCGACCGATATCAGCGGCCAGCTCAAGCTGGAGGCGCTGCGCGGGCCGTTCTCCTTCAACGGCTCGGGCACGGTGGACGGGGTGGGATATGGCCTGCGGCTCACCACGGGCGCGATCGAGGAGGATGGTGCCGCGACGCTGTCGGCCAGCCTGCGGCCGCTCGACGATGCGTATTCGCTTGGTGTCGAGGGGACGCTGCGGGCCGGGCTGATGCCCAGCTTTCTCGGGACGATGGCATACCGGCAGAAGCCGCCGCGGCCGGCGGACGGAGAGAACGGGGACGCTGGGCGGGGCGACCTGGTGATCACCTCGCGCGTCCAGGCCAGCCCATCGAAGGTGCTGCTGGGCGACTACACCGTGATCCCGGACGAGAATCGGGCGGCGACACGCCTGCTTGGGGCAGCCGACCTGACGCTCGGGACCAACATGCGTTTCAACGCGGTGATCTCCGGCGGGCTGCTGGCCCTGCCGCCACGCGACGCCACGGCCGAACAGGCGGTCGAGCCCTATGAACTGGTGCGCCTGCTTCGTGAACTGCCCATCCCGACGGCTCCGGCGCTGACCGGCACCGTCGGCATCGATATCGCCGAACTCGGACTGCGGGCCTTTTCGCTGCGCAATGTTCGGCTTGACGCCCGAGCCCGCGATGGGGGCTGGGATGTGCAGACCTTCACCGGTGAGCTGCCAGGTGGCAGCCGCGTGCGGCTGACCGGCAGGGTGACGACCGATACCGGGCATACGGAATTTTCCGGGCAGGTGAGTCTGGTCACGCCGCGGCTCGATGCCCTCTCGACGCTCTGGCGAAAGCCGGCCGACGGCAATCCGTTGTTCAACATGCCCGGCGCCATCGATGCCAGGGCCGACCTCGTTGGGGAAACGCTGTCGCTCAGCGACGGGCGGCTGACGCTCGATGGCGAGGCCCGCAGCTTTTCGGCACAGGTGGGTATTGGTACAGCCCGGGACATCCACCTGACCGCCGACCTGGGCTCGCTCGATAATGCCCGCTCGGCTGCCCTGTTCGCGCTGCTGCCCGACGTGCATCAGGACGAAGCCTTTGCCATAACCTTCCCGACCGGCGAGTTCGAGGTCGCGGCCGCAGTGATGACCATCGACGGACTGCCGGGGCGGGATCTCGTGGCCAACGGTTCGTGGGCCGGGGGCGTGCTGGTGATCGACAGGCTCAGTGCCGCGGATCTTGGCGGCGCCCAGTTCGAGGCTTCGTTGACGGCCTTCGGCTCGCTCGAGCGACCCGAGTTGTCCGGCACCGCGACGCTGCAGGTCGAAACGGCCAATGCTCCTGCCGCCATGCGGTTCTTCGAGGCCGTCGGCGCGCCACCGTTCCTGCGGCCCGAATTCGCCGACTCGTTTCCAGCCGTGCTGGAGTTGAGGCTCGGCGCGCCGACGGGGGAAGGTGCGCAGACGCTCGATGCCACGGGCACCCTGGGACCATCGGGCCTCGAGGCCAGCGCCTCGGTGGAAGCGGGGTTCCTGCGGGCGCTGGCGGGGAGGTTCAAGCTCGACTTCGACCTGCGCTCGGACGACCCGGTCGCCATGACCGCGCAACTCGGCCTTGGCGATGTCAGCCTGTTCCCTGAAACCGCTCCGATGCACCTCGCCGGTATCATCGAGGGCGACTTGGGCGCCAGCCTGACCGCAACTCTCCGCGTCGACGGTGGTGGTGACTCGGTCGGCTTTGCCGGCAACGTGGTGGTCACCGATCCCTCCCGCATCACCGGCAAGGGGACGCTGAAGGTCTCGCTTGCCGATCCGTCGGCGCTGACTGCTCAACTGGGGATAGACGGCCTGACGCTGCCGCAGTTCGAGGGGAGCGCCACGCTCGATTTCGCCGGGACGCAGTCGATAGCCCTGACGGGTATCGAAGGAATGTCGGCCGGCGGTGCGTTTTCCGGCCAGCTGGCGTTCAGCAAGCCTGCAGATACTGGTCAGGTCAGCGGAAAGCTGCAGATCGCCGGCACGGATGTCGCGGCTCTCGTCCGCACCATCGCCGGTCCCGCGGCGCTGATCTCAACGGGCGGGATTTGGCCCGACGGTCCGTTCTCGACCGGTTTTGCCTCCCGCAGCACTTCGGGCCGTGTTGCCATCACCCTGCCATCGCTCACGGTTGCCGACCGTACCCTCACCGCCGTCGGCTTCGACCTCGACTGGGACGCCACGGCAACGCGTCTCCGCAACTTCTCCGGCACGCTTGGCGCCGGCTCCGTTGGCCTGGAACTGGCCGTATGCTGCGCCGGTCCGTTGACCGACAAGCGCGTCAACGGCCGGATCACGCTGACGCAGGTGGCGATCGGCGACATTGCCCCGGAGGCGGTATCGAGCATCATGACGGGGACGCTCAACTCGTCCGGCCAGTTCGATGCGACTGCCGACAGTGTCGCCGGGGTGTTCGAGGCGCTCACCGGCGAGGGAAGCTACACGGTTGATCGACTGGTGATCTCGCGGATCGACCCCAAGGCGATTGCCGATATCGCGGCACTCGACACCATACTCGAACAGCAGCCGGACCAACTGACGGCGTTGGTGGACGAGCGCCTCGATGACGCAGCATTCGAAGCCGCGCAGGTCACCGGGGGCTTCACAATCGCCGGCGGGGTGCTGCGATCGCCCAACCTTACCATTTCCGGCGAGAGCGGTGGAATGTTCGGCAGCGCGCAACTGCGGCTCGCCGACCTCGGGCTTTCGGGGTCCTACAGCGTGACGCCGGCGACGATCGCCGCTGCCGCGCTGATCGATGCGAGCTCCGCTCGGGTCACGGCCAGCCTGGGCGGCACGCTGTTGGACCCGACTGTCGGCTACGACGTCTCCAGCCTGGTCGATGCCATCATGGTCAAGGCCTACGAGGCCGAGGTGGCACGGCTCGAAAAGCTGCGCGAGGAAGACGAAGCGCGCAAGCGTGCCGACGAAGAGGAGATGGCCGAGCGGGAAGCGGCTGCAGTGAAGGCCGCGGAAGATGCTGCCCTGTTGCGGGCCGCCGACGAGGAAGCGAACCGCCGGGCGGCGGAAGAGGCGGCCGCTCGAGAGGCGGAGGAAGCCGCGACGCGAGAAGCGGAGGAGGCGGCTGCCGCAGAACGGCGCGCCCAGGAAGACGCACTTCGTCGGGCGCTTGAAGACCAGAGCCGGCCGCTGGACCTGTTCGGGAACTGAGCCGGCTCAGGCCCGGTCGCGATACCACGCCAGCACCGCCAGCCTTACGGCGGACGACAGGTTCGGGGCGCTGCGGGCCTCATCGATTTCCCGGATCAGCGCGGCGAGCGGCAAGCCCTTTGATGCCGCCATAGTTTCGAGGCCGGCCCAGAACTCTGCTTCAAGCGCGATCGAGGTGCGGTGGCCCGCGATGCTGAGCGAGCGCTTCTCCACGCTCCCGGCTACTTCTTGCGGAAGCTGTCGAGGCTGACGACCTTTTCGCCCTTTGGCTCGGCTGGTGCCGCGGCAGCAGCGGGGGCCGGAACAGCGGCGCCGGGGGCAGCGGGCTCGGTGGCCTCGGCCTCGTCTTCCGGGGCACGCTCGACATCGAACTGCAGGCCGAACTGCACGGAGGGATCGAAGAAGCCCTTGACCGCGGAGTAGGGGATGCTCAGCAGCTCTGCTCGGCCATCGAAGCTCAACTCTACCTCGAAGCCGGTCTCGTTCACCCGAAGGTTGGCGAACTGGTTCTGCAGCACGATAGTCATTTCCTTGTCGTACTGCTCGACGAGCCGCTGGCTCACCCGCACGCCGGGTGCCTTGGTGACGAAGGAAATGAAGAAGTGGTGCTCGCCCGGCAGACCCGTCCGCGCCACCTCCGTCAGCACCTTGCGGACTACGCCGCGCAGGGCTTCCTGGGCAAGAATATCGTAGCGGATGAGGTCTTCGGCCATGGTCGTCCTGATGCGTTTTCCGGTGAATCCCCGGTTTTGCGCATATCACCGTTCCCGGTGTCACAATTCAAGGACAAAGGCTCGCTGCACGCAAGCTTGCGGGCCGGGACGGTGGGGCGGGGAGGAAGTGCAGGCTTCTGTTGCCAGGTGCCTGCGAACCCCGCCTGTCGAGCTGCTAGACCCGGAGGACTTTAATTCCCAGTGCTAGCGCTGCATTACGCAGCGACGGCAACCGGAGCATAGTTGTCATTGGCAACTATTAGGATGGCCCGATATCGGTGGTACCATGCCGAGCAAAAGTCTAACCTTTACGCCCTTGTCGATCCTGTTTCGTCCCCATGCAAACCCGCCAATGCGGGAGGTTCTGGTGGAGACGCCGGGCACTGCCCCCGGGTCCAATAGGTTTATTACGCTAGCCGTTTATCGCCATAGCCGTTGCCGGCAGGACCTATATAGGCACGCGCGCCGGCCGATGCAATCGGCTCACGAAAACCCACTGCGGAGTTCGCCTGTCGAGCTGTGGACGATCAGAACCGGTTCAGGTCGAATCGGCTAGAAGGGTGGGATGCGCCAGTATCACGACCTGCTTCGCGACGTTCTCGACAACGGTACCGATCGATCGGACCGCACCGGTACCGGCACGCGCTCGGTGTTCGGGCGGCTGTCCCGATACGACCTGTCGAAGGGTTTTCCGCTCGTCACCACCAAGAAGCTGCACCTCAAGTCGATCATCTACGAACTGCTGTGGTTCCTGCGCGGCGAGACGAACGTGCGCTGGCTGCAGGAGCGTGGCGTACGCATCTGGAACGAATGGGCGGATGAGAATGGCGATCTCGGCCCGGTTTACGGTTCGCAGTGGCGGAGCTGGCCGGATGGGCGCGGTGGTATCATCGACCAGATCGCCAATGTGGTGCAGTCGATCAAGACGAAGCCGGAATCGCGCCGGCATATCGTTACCGCGTGGAACCCGGCCGAGGTGGACGACATGGCGTTGCCGCCCTGTCACTGCCTGTTCCAGTTCTACGTGGCGGACGGGAAGCTGAGCTGCCAGCTCTACCAGCGCTCGGCCGACCTGTTCCTCGGCGTGCCGTTCAACATCGCGTCCTACGCGCTGCTGACTCACATGATGGCGCAGGTGACGGGGCTGCAGCCGGGGGAGTTCGTGCACTCGTTCGGTGACCTGCACCTTTACCACAACCACTTCGAGCAGGCCCGCCTGCAGCTGACCCGCACGCCCAAACCGTTGCCACGCCTCACCATCGACCCGGACAAGCGCGACATCTTCGATTTCGACTTCGATGACTTCATGATCACCGGGTATGATCCCGATCCGACCATCAAAGCGGAGATTGCCGTATGAAAACGCTGCCGATCACGCTTGTCGCCCTGTTCGCCCTCGGCACCGTCGCCAGCGCCAACGACACCATGTCCCAGTTGGGCACGGGTGGCCTGGTGTTCCTGACGTCGGAAAACATCTCGATGGACTCCGAGGATCTGACGGTCGGTCCGGAGCAGGTGCGGGTGGTGTACGAGTTCACCAATAACGGCACCGCGGACGAGCGCACGCTGGTGGCGTTCCCGCTGCCGGACATTACAGGCAGCGGAGACTTCATGGTCTCCATACCGTCCGAGGATCCCGACAACATCTTCGGCTTCTCGACCAGCTTCAACGGCGAGCCGGTGGACGTCGAGCTGCACCAGTATGCCTTCTCGTACGGCGTCGACTACACGGAGGTGCTGTCCGAACTCGGCGTGCCGCTGATCCCGTTCGGCGATGCCACGTCGAAGGCGCTGGACGCGCTCTCGCCCGACGACCAGCAGCGGCTGCTGCACCTGGGCATGGTCGTTCCGATGGAATACGACATCGGCGACGGGATGACGACCTACTACACGCCTGTCTGGACGCTGAAATCGACCTATACGTGGGAAGCCGAATTCAAGGCCGGCGAGACGGCGGAAGTGATCCACACCTATCGCCCGAGCGTGGGCGGCACGGTGGCGGTCACGTTCCTGGCGCCGCCCTATGAGGACGAGGATCGCGGGGCGGACTATAGCAAAAAGTTCTGCACCGACGAGGGCTTCGTCAACGCCGTGCGCAAGACGCTGCCGAACCCCGACGAGCCCTATGGCGCTCCCTATACGGAGAGCTGGATCAGCTACATCTGGTCGACCGGCAACAACTGGAGCGGGCCGATCAAGAAGTTCCACCTCACCATCGACAAGGGGCTTCCGGGCAACCTCGTCTCGTTCTGCTGGGACGGCAAGGTGACGAAGACCTCGCCCACAACCTTCGAGATGGAGGCCGAGGACTGGTATCCGCCATGGAACCGGGAGCTCGAAATCCTGATCCTCAACAGGCAGAACCCCGAGCCGAATGTCGGCTGATCGATGACCACAACGATCCGCAGCGCGGGGCCCGCTGACGCCGGGCTGATTGTCGGCTTCATCGCGGCGCTGGCCGAATACGAGAAGCTGAGCCACGAGGCGAAAGCTACGGAAGCGGACATCCTCCGCGACCTGTTCGGTGCCGAACCGAAGGTGTTTTGCGAGATCGCCGAGCATGAGGGCAGACCGGTCGGCTTTGCGCTGTGGTTCTACACCTACTCCACCTTCCAGGGTCGGCACGGAATCTGGCTCGAGGATCTGTTTGTCGATCCGGCGGCGCGGGGGTTGGGCATCGGCAAGGCACTGCTGGTCGAACTGGCCCGGCGCTGCGTCCGCGAAGGGCTGGGGCGGTTCGAGTGGTGGGTGCTCGACTGGAACGAACCGTCGATCGACTTCTACAAGTCGCAGGGCGGCGTCATGCAGGATGAGTGGACCAAGGTTCGCGTCGAGGGTGAAGCGCTGGCGAAACTCGGTTCCGCATGAGCGTGCCCGTCGCGATGATCGCCGCCATCGGTAAGAACTTCGTGATCGGCGCCGATGGCCAGATTCCGTGGCGCCTGCCGACGGATTTCGCGCATTTCAAGCGCATGACGCTCGGCAAGCCGCTGATCATGGGGCGCAAGACCTACGAGTCTATAGGCCGGCCGCTGCCGGGGCGGACCACCCTCTTGGTGACGCGCCAGTCCGGATACGCCCCGATGGGTGTACTCGTCTGTCACAGTCTCGAAGCGGCGCTGGAGCAGGCGCAGGGGATCGCTGCCCGAGATGGGGCGGACGAGGTGATGATCGGGGGCGGCGCCGAGATCTATCGCGCGGCGATGCCGCTCTCCGACCGTCTCTACATCACTCACGTAGCGGTCTCGCCTGAAGGGGATGCCCGGTTCCCGCCGATCGACCCAGTTGCGTGGGAAGTCGCCCACCGGCATGACATCGCGAGGGGCGAAAAGGACAATGCCGACTTCACCGTGTTAACCTACGCACGCCGCGACGGAAGCGCACGTTGATCGCGCACCGCCGCATCCCTATATAGTCGGCCAATGAACAAGATAGGAAAGGTGCTAGATGCCTTGGGACAATAATACGGGTGGGGGCGGCCGCAACAACAATGGCGGTCCGTGGGGGCAGGTTCCGGGCGGTGGCGGCGGAGGTGGCGGCAACAATCGCCGGCCTGGCGGGTCGCCGAACCTCGAAGACATCCTGGCGCGCGGCCGCGATCAGTTCCAGGGCGGATTGCCCGGTGGCCGCTGGGCCATCGGCGGCGCCGCCCTCGCGCTTGTGGCGTTCTGGGCAATGAATGCCTTCTACACCATCGATGCGCAGGAGCTTGGGGTCGAACTGCAGTTCGGCAAGCCCAAGGAAGAGTTGAGCCAGCCGGGCCTGCACTTCCACCTCTGGCCGATCGAGAGCGTCGAACGCGTTGCCATCACCGAAAACCAGACCATTATCGGTGCCTCGACCGCGAACGGCCGTACTGCTTCAGGCGCCGTCGACAACGGGTTGATGCTGTCCGGTGACCAGAACATCGTGGATGTCCGCTTCTCGGTGCTGTGGTCCGTATCGGATCCGGTGCAGTTCCTGTTCAACGTCCGCGAGCCTGACGACATCGTGCGCCAGAGTGCCGAGAGCGCCATGCGCGAGGTGGTCGGCAGACGTCCGGTGCAGGACATCTTCCGCGACGACAAGGCCGGCATCCAGAATGAGGTGCAGGAAATCACCCAGGGCATCCTCGACAGCTATGGCGTGGGTGTTCGGCTGAACCAGATCACCATCGACAACGCGGCTCCGGCGGCCGAAGTCGCCGACGCGTTCAACGAAGTGCAGCGCGCCGAGCAGGACGCCGACAAGCTGCAGGAAGACGCCCGTTCCTACGCCAATACCCAGCTGGGTGAGGCGCGTGGGCAGGCCGCACAGTTGCGCGAAGCTGCTGCCGCCTACAAGGACCAGGTCGTGCTGCAGGCACAGGGTGAGGCCGCACGTTTCACTTCGGTCTACAACGAATACGTGCAGAACCCGGACGTCACCCGCAAGCGTCTCTACCTCGAGACGATGGAGCAGGTGCTGGGCAATTCCCGCAAGGTGATCCTGGAGCCAGGCGCTACCGGGTCGGGCGTCGTCCCGTACCTGCCGCTGCCCGAAATCCAGTCGAGATCCAACCCGGCAGCCGCTGGCGTGGGGAGCAACTAAGCCATGAACCGTCTCATCATTGCCGGCGTTGTGCTCGTCGGCCTCATCTATGTGTTCTTCTCCTCGCTCTACGTCGTCAACGAGCGCGAGCAGGCCATCGTGCTGCGCTTCGGCAGCATCCAGGAAGTGAAGACCGAGCCCGGCATCTACTTCAAGGTGCCGACAGACGTCGTCGACACGGTGCAGATCGTCGAACGCCGGCTGCTGCGCTATGACCTGTCGAACATGACGGTGCAGGTTCAGGGCGGCGCGTTCTACGAAGTGGACGCCTTCCTGACGTACCGCATCACCAATGCCCGCCTGTTCCGTGAGCGCGCACTTGGTCAGTTGCGGGTCGCCGAGGATCGTATCGGCACCCGCTTCACTGCTGCCCTGCGTGAAGTCTACGGCCGCCGCAACTTCAGTGCTGCGCTCTCCGAGCAGCGTCAGCAGATGATGGTGGAAGCCCGCGACCTGATTCGTCCGGACGTGGCGGAGCTTGGTATCGACGTCGTCGACGTCCGCATCCTGCGTACCGACCTTTCGAGCCAGGTGTCGGAGCGGACCTACGAGCGCATGCGTGCCGAACGTCTTGCCGAAGCGGCGCTGCTGCGCGCTCGCGGTGGTGAAGCCGCGGCAACCATCCGTGCCGTGGCCGACCGCCAGGCCGTCGGTATCCGGGCCGAGGCCCAGCGCGATGCCGACATCCTGCGAGGCGAAGGCGACGCCGAGCGGAACAGCACCTTCGCTGCCGCCTACAACGCCGACCAGGAGTTCTTCCAGTTCTATCGCTCGATGGAATCGTATCGGAAGGCGCTGGCCAACGACGGCACCACCATGGTGCTGGCGCCCGACACCTCGTTCTTCCAGTACTTCAACGACGAGGGTGAAGGGACGCCGGGCGAGCCGCTGCCGGCTCCGGTGACGCCGTCAATTCCGGCGCCGACGGACATCCCGGCCAACGAGTTGCCGAACCTGCTGCCGGACGCCGAAGCCGACCCCAGCCAGGCGATCGAGGTGCCATCCAGCACTGAGGCGGCTGCTGAGCCGGTGACTCAGGAGCCGGCAACGGACGTGCCCGTGACGGATACGCCGGTTGACGCAACGGCTCCGGCCGAGCCGGTCCCCGCCACGCCGTGACGGACTTCCTGGCGGCGCTAGCGCTCGCCCTGGTCATAGAAGGGCTGCTCTATGCAGCCTTTCCCGAGCAGATGAAAACGATGCTGGCCTCGATACTATCGAGGCCAGCATCAACGATTCGTGCGGTAGCACTGGCTTGCGCCGCCGTTGGACTTCTCCTCTTGTGGTTCGTCCGCGGCTGAGCCAGCCTAGCGGTCGATTGGTGTTGAGGAGTTGCCGAGATGGGTCTGCTGCGCGGCGGTTTTTCGGTTCTGGCGGTGGCTGTCAGCCTGCTGATGGGCGGTCTCGTCGCCGCACCTGCCTCTGCCAACGGTCCCGAATCGGTGGCTTCGCTGGCAGAAGCCCTGTCGCCGGCGGTCGTGAATATCGGCACCTCGCGCCGTGTTCCAGGCGGGGTCGGCGTGCCCTTTCCCGAAGTGCCGGATGGGTCGCCACTCGAAGACTTCTTCGACGAGAGCAATCCGAACAATGGTCTCGGCGAAGAGCGGATGCAGCAGGCGCGCAGCCTGGGCTCCGGCTTCATCATCGGCGCAGATGGCACGATCGTCACCAACAACCATGTCATCGAGGGCGCCGACGAGATCGAGGTCTATCTCACCGACGGCACCCGGCTGCCCGCCACCATCGTCGGAACCGACGACAAGACCGACCTCGCGGTGCTGAAGGTCGATGCCGGGCGTGACCTGCCCTTCGTCGAGTTCGGCGACAGCGACAGCGCGGTGGTGGGCGACTGGGTCATGGCGATCGGCAACCCGTTCGGGCTCGGCGGTTCAGTGACCCTCGGCATCGTTTCCGCTCGCAACCGCGACATCCAGTCAGGGCCCTACGACCAGTTCATCCAGACCGACGCGTCGATCAACCAGGGCAATTCCGGTGGGCCGCTGTTCGACATGAACGGCAAGGTGGTCGGCATCAACACCGCGATCATCGCGCGGGGCGGCAGTTCGCTCGGCATCGGCTTCGCCGTACCGGTGAACCTCGCCAAGCCGGTGCTGGACCAGTTGACCGAGTTCGGCGAGACCCGGCGCGGCTGGCTGGGCGTGGGCATTCAGGAGGTGAGCGAGGACATTCGCGACAGCCTCGGGCTGGCGACCACCGGCGGTGCGCTGGTGATCGATGTCACCAAGGGCGGACCGTCCGAGGAGGTCATAGTAACGGGCGACATTATCCTCGAGTTCGACGGGAAGCCGATTGCGCGGATGCGCGACCTGCCGCGCGTGGTGGCCGAAACGGCCGTCGGCAAGGCCGTTCCGGTAATGGTACTGCGCGACGGCAAGGAAGTCGAACTCGCCATCACGCTGGGGCGCCTAGAGGTCGGCGAGAAGCTCATCGCCAGTCGCGGGCAGGAGCCGGTGATCGAGACACCGGCGCCGGATGCAGAGGAGCCGATCCCTGCGCCGCTCGGCCTGAGCGAACTGGTGGGCTTTGACGTGGCCCCGCTCGATGAAGGCAAGCGGGCCCAGTTTGGCATTGCGCCGGAGGCCGACGGGGTCGTCGTCACTGACGTCAAGGGTGGCAGCGACGCAGATCTCAAGGGGTTCATCCCTGGCCTGATCGTCACCGAGGTCAACCAGCGCCGGATCGCCACGATTGACGAGCTGAACCGCCTGGTCGACGAGGCCAAGGAAGCCGGACGACCGGCCGTGCTGTTCCGGGTTCAGGATCCGGCGGGTACGACCCGCTTCATTGCGGTCCGGCTAGGATAGGCCGGCACTACACGCCGAGGGCTGGGTTCAAGATTCGGTAGAGGACGTGCGAGCGGACCTTGCTGCCGCTCGGCACATCGGGATGCTCGAAACTGCCACGCGGATCGTGCGTCATGCCGATCTTCTCCATCACCCGGCGGCTCGGCCAGTTGCCCTCGTAAGTGATGGCGACGACCTCGGGCAGGCCCAGTGGCATCCAGGCGTAGTCGAGGAAGGCGCGAGCGCCTTCTGGTGCATAGCCCTGGCCCCAGAACTGCTTGCCCAGCTGCCAGCCAATCTCGATAGCGGGGTTGGTGGGGATCGCGGCGCGCAGTTCGTCGCGGAATGGCGCCATGCCGAGCATGCCCATGAAGGCGCCATCCTGTTTGCGCTCGACGGCAAGGAAGCTGAAACCGAAACTGTCGAGCCGCTGCTTCGCCCGCTCGATGCCAGCGTCGGCATCGGCATAGGTCCCGACGGCCGGGAAGAAGCGGCGGACTTCAGGGTCGCCGATGATCGCTGCGTAGAGCTTCTTGTCGGTTTCGCGCCAGGGGCGGAGGATCAGCCGCTCGGTTTCGAGCCTCACCGCACGATATCCTCTTCCTCGAAGCCCTGGAGGTAGAGCAGGGCCGTCAGGTCGGCGAAGTCGATCCGGATGTCGGCCTCGGCGGCGACGTGCGGTTTGGCGTGCACCGCAACGCCGAGCCCGGCGGCGCGGATCATGTCGAGGTCGTTCGCACCATCGCCCACGGCCATAGTCTGCTCCATGGGGATCGACTTTTCGGCTGCGAGCGCCTGAAGCCGGGTGAGCTTTGTGGTCTTGTCGACGATGGGCAGGGCGACGGTGCCGGTGAGGCGTTCCTCGTCATCGAACTCGAGCACGTTGGCTATCGCTTCGTCGAAACCGATGCGCTTGGCGAAATAGTCGGCGAAGTAGGTGAAGCCGCCGGAGACCAGCGAGGTATAGGCGCCGAACGCCTTCATGGTGTGGACCAGCGCTCGCCCGCCGGGTGCGAGGGTAATGCGCTCGCGGCGGATCTCCTCGATGACCTGACGTTCAAGCCCCTTGATGAGGGCGACCCGGGTGCGCAGCGCCTGCTCGAAATCGAGTTCGCCGTTCATCGCCCGCCGGGTGATCTCGGCCACCTGGTCCTTGATGCCGACGGCATCGGCCAGCTCGTCGATGCACTCCTGCTGGATCATGGTCGAGTCCATGTCGGCGACCAGCAGTTGCTTGCGGCGGTTGGCCAATGGCACCAGTCCGACGTCGACGGGCTTGCTGCCGATCACCTGACGGGCGATGAGCACCGGATCGGCCGATTTCGGTTCGTGGATTTCGCACGCGACGCGCTGGTGCAACCAGTTGATATAGCCGCCTGTCTCATGCTGGATCGCCTGGGCCAGCTTGCTGTCGAGCGCCGTATCCGACGGGTTGGCGACGAGAACGAGTACCGACGACATATCTGGAAGGGCCTGGGACTAGATGGCGAATGCGGGGGAAAGTGCGGTGTTGATAGCGGGTCCGACTGCCAGCGGCAAGTCGGCCCTGGCGCTGAGCCTGGCTCGCGAGCGCGACGGCATCATCGTCAACACCGATGCGCTGCAGGTCTACGACGTGCTCCGGCAGATCACCGCCCGGCCGCCGGATGCCGATCTCGCCGAGGCGCCGCATCTGCTCTACGGCACTGTGCCGCCGTCGGTGCGATTTTCCACCGGTGACTGGTCGCGGGCGGCGCAGGCGATCATCAGGGCGAATCCGGACCGTGTCTTGATCTTTGTTGGCGGTACGGGGCTCTATTTCGAGAGTCTCGTCAGCGGTTTCGTCGAAATCCCTCACGTGCCGCCCGAAGCCGTGGCGGCCGCTGAAGCCGAGATCGCCGGGCTCGACCGGGAAGGACGGGCGCGGCTGATTGTGGCGCGGGACCCGGTGGTCGCGGCGCGCCTGAGCGCTCCGGATCCGCAGCGGGTAACCCGGGCGCTGGCGGTGCTCAATGCTACCGGCCGCTCGCTGGCCAGCTTTCAAGACGAGGCGCAGGTGGGGCTGCTCGAGGGCTACGCGCTTGAGAAGATCGTGCTGAACCCGGATCGGGACGTGCTGCGGCAGCGGATTGCCCGGCGGTTTGCGGCGATGTTTGCGGAGGGGGCGGTGGAGGAGGTGCGGGCGCTCCTTGCCCTCGATCTCGACCCCAGCCTGCCGGCGATGAAGGCGATCGGGGTGCCGGAGATCGCGGCGATGCTGCGCGGTGACCTCACCGAGGCCGACGCGATCGAGCGGGCCGTGATCGCGACGCGGCAATACGCCAAGCGGCAGCGCACCTGGTTCCGGGGCCGGATGGCGGACTGGGAGTGGGTGACGGCTTAAGTGACGTCGATCTTCGTCGCGCCGGTGGAGCGCTCGAGGTCGGCGGCGGTGATCTCGAACACCGAGCGAGGATCGCCGGCGGCGGCCCAGACGGTGTCGTACTTGAACAGGTCCTGGTCGAGATAGGTCGTCAGCGGGGCAGGGTGGCCGAAGGGGGAGACGCCGCCGATGGAGAAGCCGGTCCATTCCTTGACGAAATCGGCGTCGGAGCGCTCGAGCACTTCGCCGATCTGCCGGCCGGCGCGCTTCTCGTGCACGCGGTTGGCGCCCGAGACCAGCAGCAGGTAGGGTTTGCCGGACTCCTTGCCCTTGAACATCAGCGACTTGACGATGCGGCCGACCTCGACGCCGACGGCGTCGGCGGCCATCTGGGCGGTGGTGGCCAGTTGCTCGAGCACGATCACCTTGCCCGGCAAACCGTGCGTCTCCAGCGCGGTGGCGACCCGCTGCTCGGCGGCCTTCAGTTCGGTCACTTCGATATCCCCTTGAGCAATCCCAGCCGCTCGCGCATGGCGAAGCGGCTCAGCAGCAACACCGCCACGAAGGCCAGCCCGGTGGCAAGCCCCAGCCACACGCCGACGCCGCGCATATCGAGTACGAAGGCCAGCACGTAGGCGACCGGCAGGCCGATGAACCAGTAGCCGAAGATCGCGAGGAGGCTCGGAATGCGGGTGTCGCTCAGCCCGCGCAGCGAGTGCGCCGCAACGACCTGGGCGCCGTCGGCGATCTGGAACAGGCCGGCGACCATGAGGTAGCTGGCGGCCAGCATCAGGGCATCGGCATTGGCCGGGTCGCGCGCATCGAGGAAGATCGACACCAGGGTGTGCGGCATGATGATGAACAGCGAGGCGGTGAGGGTCATGAACCCGACCCCGAGCACCACGGCGGCCCAGGCGGCCTTGCGGACGGCCTCGGCATCGCCACGACCATAGGCGAGACCGACGCGCACGGTGGCGGCCATCCCGAGGCCGAGCGGCACCATGAAGGCGGTGGCGGAGAGCTGCAGCGCCACGGCGTGGGCGGCCGTCTCGTTGGTGCCGAGCAGGCCCATCAGCATCGCCGCGACCGAGAACAGCCCGACTTCGGCCGAAACCGTGATGCCGATCGGCAAGCCGACCTTGAGGATTTCGAAGAAGCGGGGCCAGTCCGGCTTGAAGAACCGGACGAGGACGTGGAAGCGCTTCAGCTTCCGCTCGGTCAGCACGTAGGCCAGCAACGCGCCGAACATCATCAGGTTGACGAGTCCGGTGGCGATGGCGGCGCCACGCAGTTCCAGTCGCGGGAAGCCGAAATGGCCGAAGATCAGCACGTAGGCGAGGGCAGCGTTCACCACCACGCCGACCAGCGTGACGACGAGGATGATGCGGGTGGCGGCGAAGGCGGAGAGGAAGGCGCGCAGCACCATCATGCCGAGCACCGGGTACAGCATCCAGAAGCCGTAGACCATGTAGCCCTGGGCGATCTCGACCACTTCGGGATCCTGCCCGAGCGCGAGGTAGACCGGCTTCATCGACAGCACGATGGGGACCAGGAGGGTGGCGACGGCGATGGCCATCCAGAAACCCTGGCGGACGTAGCGGCGCACCGCCTTGATGTCGCCGCGGCCACGGGCTTGCGCCACGAGCGGGGCCACGGCGCTGACGATGCCGACGCCGGTCAACTGGAACGGAATCAGGAAGGCACCCGCCAGCGTGCCGGCGGCGAGGTATTTCGGGCCCAGCCAGCCCATCAGCACCACGTCGGTGGTGAAGAGCATGTTGGACGCCAGCTGCGCGATGATGAGCGGCCAGGCGAGCGCAAAGCTATCCCGGAACTCGGCGCCCCAACCCGACGAAGGGGCAGGCGCGCTGCTGCCGGGGGCCGGCATCGCCACTTGATCGGTCATTCTGGTCATCACGCTCGCCGAGGGATCGGAGCCTTACCGCAAGCATGGAAGCGTCACAAGCGCGGGAACCGATGCGGGCGCGGCGCATTGCCGATGCGGGGCTCGGGCAATTTCAGGAAGGTCTTTCCCTTGATCAAATCCATTCTCACGCTGGGCGCTGCCCTGCTGATGGCCACCTCGATGGCGGCCTGCACCACGACGCAGAAATCGGCCGGCGCGGGTGCCGTGGCCGGGGCCGTGATCGGCGGCGCGACCACCGGCACCTTCACCGGCGCGGCGGTTGGCGCCACGGTGGGCGGCATTACCGGCGCGGTGGCGGGCGAACTTATCGGCCGCTACGACAAGGACCCGGCGCAGTGCGTTTGGGAAGACCAGTACGGCGACCGCTACCTCGCGCCGTGTTCGCCCAACGGCTGACGCAGCGGCGGCACGGGAGGTTCGCGCCTCCCGCGCGGCCTGTGCGCGATTGGCCTTGAACAGGGCGCATTTGTGGCACATAAGGTCGTCAACGTTTCGCTTCTGTCTAGCTATCTGACGGGCCCGTTCTTCGGCTCCCTTTGGCAACCCTCGATATTGTGAACGTGTAGACCCAAGGCGGCATGTCGCCGTCCTGGAACGCGTGTGACGCGGGAAGGCCCCGCACACGATCATTTCGAAAGGGCGCTCTCGTGATCGAAGGCACCGTGAAATTCTTCAACACCACCAAGGGCTTTGGCTTCATCCAGCCGGACGATGGCAGCAAGGACGCATTCGTCCATATCTCTGCCGTCGAGCGGTCGGGCATGTCGACCCTGAACGAAGGCCAGAAGGTCAGCTACGAGCTGCAGACCGGCCGCGATGGCAAGGTCTCGGCGACCAACCTGCGCGCTCTCTGAGCCCGACAGCTATCGTCGCCTGACGACCTCCGGTGACGTGACCACGAAAAGGGCTCCCTTGCGGAGCCCTTTTTTTGTTTGCCCGCTCAGCCGGCATGACGGATATCCCCGCGGCCATCGTAGCGGGCGACCAGGCGATCGATGGTCATGTCCCAGCCGGCCTGCATGCCGCAATTCATCCACCATTGCACCTTGTCGGCGCTCATGTGATCGGGGAACTGCACGAGCAGGTCCATCACGGTTTCGTCGCCGTGCGGGTGGAAGCTCAGGATGACGCGCGGGTTGTCGTCAGGCCGCTCGGGATCGAGCTCTGGCCAGCCTCCGACGGCGCCCCAGGCAAAGACCAGCTTCCGGTTGAGCACGATCTCCCGGTAGAGACCGCCGGTGACATAGCGCTCGGTGGGCGAAATCACCATTTCCTGCCGCCACTGCCCGCCGACCCGCAGGTCCACCGTGACGGGCGCGTCGGTCGGGTTGTCGGGGTTGAAGAACCAGTCGAGATATTCGGGCCTGGTCCAGGCATCGAAGACGGCATCGGGCGGGGCGGCGAAGCTGCGCCGCATGGCGAAAGTCCGGTGGGTGCCGTAGGTCGCGGTCATGCGTCGTCTCCTTCGTTGCTGGTGCGGGCGGCGTCGCGGCGGGCGGCCATCATGGCCTTGAGCTGCGCGTCGAGGCGGTCGAGCCGCGCACCGAAGAACTGGCGGTAGGGCTCCATCCACTGGTCGGCGGCTTCGAGCGGGGCAGGCTCGAGGCGGCAGGGGCGGAACTGCCGATCGCGCTGCTTCACCACGAGGCCTGCGTCCTGGAGCACTTTGAGGTGGCGCGACACGGTCGGCAGCGAAAGCGCGAACGGCCCGGCAAGGTCGTTGACGGTGGCCGGACCCTGCGCCAGCCGGGCCAGCATGGCGCGGCGGGTGGGGTCGGCGAGGGCAGCGAAGGTGGCGGTGAGGGGATCGGTCATGGCCGTTGTTTGTTAGTTGCGTAAGTATGCAAATACAATCGTGGAGGACGATGGTCAATAGGGGAGGTGCCCGCTGGCGTTTCCGCCTCGGGTTGATGGCTGGGCGGGTGACCGGCGGGGCTGAGCCCCAGACGCGGTTGGTCCGCAATGTAAGCGAGACTTTCGCCCCGCCGGCCGATCGGGGATGAGTTGGACGGGGGTGCAAGGGAGCGGACACGGACGTCATTGAAGACGTCCAACTGCCGGTTGCTTACACCGCGGCCCGCCGGAAACGACTTCCCGGCCCCCGATATCCCCCGCCGCACGTTCGTCGCGAGCGCCCGCCCTGCAGGAGACGCGACGACTGTCTCACGGCCGAAGTTTGCAAGTGGCTCTGGTGATTGTAGTTTTCTCCGACGTGTCATCCCTGCGAAAGCAGGGACCCACCTGATCACCTGAGCAGGTTTGGAGTTGGGTCCCTGCTTTCGCAGGGATGACAACGTCGGGGGTGTTGGGACGGCGCGGAGAAGACGGGGGATGGCAGGCGGTCTTGAGCGCGCGCTGCGGTTGGTCGGCTACCCCAAACCTCTTCCCTCCAGCCTCCGATGCATTATCCTCGTGCCACGGAGGGGCGGATGAACAGCAGGAACAACGCGCGGCTTTATGCGATGGCGTTTGGCAGCGTCTATCCGCTCTATGTGGCCAAGGCGGAGCGGAAGGGGCGGACGAAGGCGGAGGTGGACGAGATCATCTGCTGGCTCACCGGGCACACCGAGGCGTCGCTCGCGGCGGTGATCGCCGACCGGACCAGCTTTGCCGATTTCATCGCCCACGCCCCGTCGCTGAACCCGGCCCGCGCGCTCATCACCGGCGTGGTCTGCGGCGTCCGGGTGGAGGAAATCGAGGAACAGCCGATGCGGGAGATTCGCTATCTCGACAAGCTCGTGGACGAGCTGGCGAAGGGGAAGGTGATGGGGAAGATATTGCGGGGGTGAGGGGCTGCTTCGCCGGGCCACCTACACTGTCCCCCTCAAGCCGGCAAGCACGGCCGCTTGTGGCGCAAAGCAGACTCTGAGGGCGCGATACCGCTGATTGCGAATCGGTGGCTGGCCAGTGCTTACCAAGGCGCAAAGCCGTCCTCAACGCGCCTAAAAGAGCAAAAGGCCGAACTTGCCGACATCGTCGAGGCCGGTCCCGACCCGGAGGCGGACGGCGTCGTTCGGTGGCGCCGGGTCGATCTTCAGCGCGTAATCAAGTAGCGGTTCGGGGTCGCGTACCACGAGCGCCATGTCGGCACCCTTCTCACAATTGTTCACAGCCGGCATCGACACCCGGGCGCAACACAGGCTAACCTCGGTTACCAAGAGGTTGCCTCGCCCAATATCCATCGCACGAGAGTCCCTGATGACCGTTCATTCGAGTGTCTTGCGCGCATTGTCATGGGGACTGCTTGCGGGCTTCACGCTATCCCCGGCGCTGGCCGTAGACTTCGTCGTGCCTGCAGGCGGCACCGATACTGACGGCGTGCAGCTGACCGCCGGGGATTCACTTACCAATGGCGGCGCTATCAGCTTTGCCGGTAGTCATGTCGTGACCGGAACGGGCAGTCCGATCGCCTTCATTCTGAACACCGTCGATGGGACCATCACCAGTACCACCTTTTCAGACGATGCGATTAACAGTAGCGGCGACGTCACGCTCATTTCGAATGCCGGCCTGATATCGTCCACCGGCTTCTCGTCATGGGCCATCGACATCGCCGGTTCTGTCGCTACATTCGAAAATAGCGGAACCATCTTCGGTGTCTCGTCCGGCGTTCGTATCGACTCATCGACCGGCACCTTTACCAATTCGGGTACGATCAGTTCCGGCAGCAGCACAGCGCTCCGGCTCAACGGGAGCGTGGCATCGTTCAGCAATCTGGCAACTGGCGTGATCGAGACCACCAATGAATCAGCCATGATTGCCTACAATGTCGAGACGTTCAACAATGCCGGCCGGATATGGGGCGAAACGGACGCTGTTGCGCTTTATGGCAATGTCGGCACGTACACGAACTCGGGCACACTTTTCGGAGATGGCGGTGCTGGCGTTTTCAGCGCCGGTACCGTCGAGAGCTTCGTCAATCTCGAAGGCGGCTCCATCTCGGGCTATCGCCAAGGCGCCCTGTTTTCCGACAAAGTCGAGCAGTTCAGCAACGCCGGAACGATCGTTGCAACCGGAGCCAATAAAGCGGCGGTCGAATTTAGGGAAGGTTTCGATACATTCATCAATGCAGGCGTGCTGATCGGCGACTATGCGATCCTCTCTGACGGCGATTTTGACGAGACCTACAAGCTCCTGACAGGGTCCGAGATCCGCGGCACCGCCGATTTCGGCGGCGGTACCGACGTGCTCGACCTGTCGGACTATTACGGCACCGCCGTGCTCCGTATCGAGAACCTGGAAGTGCTTGAGTCAGGTGACCGGCCGGTTGCACTGGCCGGAACGCTCACTGATGGAGATATCGTCATTTTTGATCCAACCGGTTCGAGTGGCGCCGGCGGAGCTACGCACGACATGCTGGGCGCTATTCGGGATGCCATTGCCGCCCAGTTCGGCCGCGGCGGCGGTGGCCTACAGGCACCGGCCACGATCAGCGCTTTTCTTGCCGATCCCGCGCAGTCCGAGGCAAGCGCCGTCCTGACGGCACTCGATACAGGCAGCACGAACACGGGGGTGAAGGTCTGGGGCGCGGCATTTGGCGGGATGGGCACCGACGATGAGCCCGTTGCCGTTTTCAACGCCTATGGTGGAGTGGTCGGCGGAGCCCAGGTGGAGGCCGGCAACCATGCGGTTGGACTTGTTGGCGCCTATTCTCATGGCGTCTACGAGGTCGGCGAGCAGCACACAGTGCTCTCGGATACCGGTGTGGGCGGTATCTATGGCCGGTACGATTTCAGCGGTATCGCGCTCGATTATTCGCTGCTCGGCGGCGGCGGAGCACACGACTCTAGCCGTGAGATCGTTGCCGTCGATGCGACGGAGACGATGACGGGAGACTTCACGAGCTGGTTCGTCGCTCCCGGCGCCGCGGTGTCGATCCCGGTACTGGCGGACGATGGCGGCCAAGTGAACCTGGCGGTTGCCGCTACCTACCTGCACGGAGCGACGTCGGCTTATACCGAAAGCTCGCCCTCGCTGAGCGTCGCGGTCGGCGAGCAGTCCTTCGGCATTTTCGAGGGCCGACTGGAAGTAAAAGGCTACAGTAGCGTCGGCGACCTGCTCGTCCGCGGCAAGGCCGGCCTGTTCGCGCAGAGCAATGTCGGCGTGTCGTCCGTGCCCGTGACATTTGATGGCGCGGGTCTGGTCGAGACGACCAGCTACTCGGAGCCGGGGACAACGTCCTATGGCGGCTATTTCGGCACCGGCTTCAGCGTGCCGATCGGGCCAACGGCGCTCATCAACTTTGATATCAGCGGCTCACTGGTCGAAGACAGTGCTAGCGGCGCAGCGTCGGCAGGTGTGGCCGGGACGTTCTGAACCCGCTATGGGCACCAGCCATGGCGCCTACAAGTTCACGCGCAGGCCGGATGGCGACATTCTTGCCATGCATGTCATCGAGGCCGTCCATCACCGCATTCCAAACACTCATCTGTTGGTGCACGGCTCGGCGTCGGTTCCTGAAGACCTCCAGGAGGATGGTGCAGGATCTTTGCACGGCCCGCTTCGCTGATGGTCAAGCTGGGGATGGCTCACGATCAGAGCGCAGACTTCAACGACACAACGGTCCCGGAAGGACACTGGTAAAGGCCACACGTCCTCTACCGTATCTGCCGGCCGTCGGGGGAGCTGGACCAAAACGGTCTGTGACGCGGAGCGAACGCACGCCAAGGACCGCATATGGCGCAAAGCGGACGTGAGCCTACCCCTTGACACCTGCACCCCCACGCCCCCATAACCTCCCGCATCAATCCGTCGGAGCACAGGTCGTGCTGAAGAGCATTCTCGTAGTAGTGGGGCGCATCGGTCGCGTGGGGTAAAGGTCCCCGCGGATGGTTGATGCGCCGAAAACAAGGTCCCGAACGGGGCCTTTTTTATTGCCTGGGATTCCGGTGGAGCGGTCAGCGACGCCGGGAAGTGAAACAAGAGACCCCTCATCCGGCGCTGCCGCGCCACCTTCGCCCACAAGGGGAGAAGGGAAGGGGAAGAGGAGTGGAGTGAGACGATGGCCGAGCAGATGACGGGCGCAGAAATGGTGATCCGGGCGCTGGAGGAGCAGGGGGTCGAGCATATCTTCGGCTATCCCGGTGGCGCGGCGCTGCCGATCTATGATGCGCTGTTCCAGCAGGACAAGGTGCAGCACATCCTCGTGCGCCACGAGCAGGGCGCCGGCCACATGGCCGAGGGCTATGCGCGCTCGACCGGCAAGGTCGGCGTGGTGCTGGTGACATCGGGGCCGGGAGCGACCAATGTCGTTACCCCATTGACCGATGCGCTGATGGACTCGGTGCCGATCGTCGTCATCACCGCGCAGGTGCCGACGGCGCTGATCGGCTCGGACGCGTTCCAGGAATGCGACACGGTCGGCATCACCCGCTCGTGCACCAAGCACAATTACCTCGTGAAGAACGTCGCCGACCTGCCGCGCGTGCTGCACGAGGCGTTCCACATCGCGCGGACCGGCCGGCCCGGCCCGGTGCTGATCGACATCCCCAAGGACGTGCAGTTCGCAATGGGCACCTATTACGGTGCCGACGAGATTTCGACGACGCGGCACAAGAGCTACCACCCGGCGACGGCGGGCGACACGGCGGCGATCGAGCGCGCGGTGGACCTGATGCTGCGCGCCGAGCGGCCGATCTTCTATACCGGCGGCGGCGTGGTGAACTCCGGCCCCGAGGCGAGCGAGAAGCTGCGGGAGCTCGCCGAGCTCACCGGCTTTCCGGTGACCTCGACGCTCCTGGGGCTCGGCTCGTTCCCCGGCTCCAACCCGCAGTGGATGGGCATGCTGGGCATGCACGGCACGTACGAAGCCAACATGGCGATGCATGACTGCGACCTGATGATCAATATCGGGGCGCGGTTCGACGACCGGATCACCGGGCGGCTCGATGCGTTCTCGCCGGGCTCGACCAAGATCCACGTCGATATCGACCCGTCGTCGATCAACAAGAACGTGCGGGTGGACCTGCCGATCGTCGGCGATTGCGGGCTGGTGCTCGAGGAGATGGTCCGCATCTGGCGCTCCAAGACCAACCAGCCGCGCACCGAGGCGATCGCGCCGTGGTGGGCGCAGATCGAGGGGTGGCGGGCGAAGAATTCGCTCGGGTTCCGCAACTCCGACACCACGATCAAGCCGCAGCACGCCGTGCAGCGGCTCTACGAGGCGACCAAGGGGCGCGACGTCTACATCACCACCGAGGTGGGGCAGCACCAGATGTGGGCGGCGCAGCACTTCCACTTCGAGCAGCCGAACCGGTGGATGACCTCGGGCGGGCTCGGCACGATGGGCTACGGCCTGCCGGCGGCGGTGGGCGTGCAGGTGGCGCATCCGGATGCGCTCGTCATCGACATCGCCGGCGAAGCCTCGGTGCAGATGACGATGCAGGAGATGTCGACGGCGGTGCAGTACCGGCTGCCGATCAAGATCTTCATCCTCAACAACGAGCGCATGGGCATGGTGCGCCAGTGGCAGGACCTGCTGCATGGCGGCCGCTACGCGCATTCGTATTCGGAGAGCCTGCCGGATTTCGTCAAGCTGGCCGAGGCCTACGGGGCCAAGGGCATCAAGTGCGATGACCCCAAAAAGCTCGACGCGGCGATCGCCGAGATGCTGGACTACGATGGCCCGGTGATCTTCGACTGCCTGGTCGAAAAGCACGAGAACTGCCTGCCGATGATCCCGTCGGGCAAGCCGCACAACGAGATGATCCTCCCCGATTTCGCGGAAGACATCGGCGCCGTCATCGACGCCAAGGGACGCCAGCTGGTCTGAGGAGGCCCGACATGAACGCACATCTGCAGCCGAGCGGCTCGGCCTACTTTCTTGCCGCGGAAACCCAGAAGCCCGAGCGACATACACTCTCGGTGCTGGTCGACAACGAGCCGGGCATCCTCGCCCGGATCGTCGGGCTATTCGCGGCCCGGGGCTACAATATCGACTCGCTGACGGTCTCAGAGACCGAGCACGAGAAGAACCTCAGCCGCATCACCGTGGTGACGGTGGCGACGCCAAAAGTGCTGACGCAGATCAAGCTGCAGCTCGAGCGGCTGGTGCCGGTGCACAAGGTGCACGACCTGACGGCCGAGGGAAAATCGCTGGAGCGCGAGCTGGCGCTGATCAAGGTCGGCGGCACCGGCGACCTCCGCGCCGAGGCGCTGCGGCTGGCCGATGCGTTCCGCGCGCAGATCGTCGATGCGACCACGGAGAGCTTCGTGTTCGAGGTGACGGGCAAGCCGTCGAAGATCGACTCGTTCATCTCGCTGATGGTGCCGCTGGGGTTGATCGAAGTTGTGCGCACCGGGCTCGCGGCGATTTCGCGCGGTGCCGAGGGGATGTAGGGCCGGGGGCGGGACGGGTCGTCTGCCGCGCGGACCTTGCCCGTCCCGCTGGCCGACGATTGGCCCGGTCGCGCGCAACAGGGTCAGGCCGGCTCGACGGCGGCCAGTACCTGCAGCATGAACCGGTAGGGTAGGCTGCGATTGGCCAGCTGGTTGACGGTGCCGGAAAGGAACACGCGCTTTTCCGGGCTCCAGAAGGCGAAGGCGCCAGAGATGCCGGAGTGCCCGACAAGTTCGGGCTGTGGGGCGAAAGGCGAGAAGAACCACGGCAGCTTCAACCGCATCACGCCCACGCCGTATTGGAGCGGAAAGAACACCGCCCGCCAGTCGAACAGCGCGGGCACATCCTCGGCCGGGAACAGCCGACCGTCGAAGAAGGCCCGGATGAACTCCAGCAACTCGGCCGAGCTGGACACGCCGCCCCCATCGAGGCGCGTACTCTCGATCGCCTGCGGAATGGCAGGCCGTGACGCGGAATTGCGCAGCTGCAGCACTGCCGGCCGCGTGGAGGCCGTGTCGGCGTCGAACAGATAGGTCTGAGTCAGTGCGAGGCGATCGGCGATCCGAACCTTGACCAGTTGAGCGAGCGGCTGGTCCGTCACGCTTTCGATGACGCCTCCCAGCAACTGGTGGTTGGTGTCCGAGTAGAGGGCCTTGCGCGCCTCTCCGGGCCGGAAATGCGGCGCAAGGTCGTGGCGGGTGGCCGCGAGGACATCATCGAGCGACCAGCGCGCGTCCGTCCCGGCGAGCAGGCTCGTGGCAAGCCGGGAACCGTCGCGACGCTTCTCCTCGAAATAGTCCGGCAGACCCGATGTGTGAGAGAGCAGGTGCCGGACCGTGATCTCGCCGCTGAAGTCGCGGCCGCCGATCCGATGAAGGCCGGACAAGGTGGCAGCGCCGAGATACCTGGCTATCGGCTCGTCAAGTTCGAGCAGCCCCTCGGATCGCAACTGAAGCACCAGTGCGGTCGCGAACAGCTTGGTCGTGCTGGCGAGAAAGAACGGCGTCTGCGCATCGACGGGCCCGCCCACCTGCTGGCCGGCGGCCGCGTGGACCGTCTCGCCGGTCTTTTCGCAGAAGACGCTGACCGCGATCTCGTCGGCACCGGACTTGCGGTGCTGCCGCGCGACCACGCGGCCGACTTTCCGGCCAAGACTGCTGTCCGACATGTGCTGCCCCCGCCCGTCGGCCAGCGTTATAGCCTATCGTCATTCGGCTGGGAAACGGATGTCGAGCCATGTCAGATTGACGTTTGGTGTGCTGGTGCACTATATCACCAGCATACCGAGGGAGCAGTGTGATGAAGGCAGCAGTGGCCGAGCGGTACGGGCCGCCCGAAGTGGTGGTGATCCGCGACGTGGAAACGCCGGTGCCGGGGCCGGGCGACGTGCTGGTGCGGATTACCGCAACCACGGTCAACTCGGGCGATGCGCGGATGCGGGCGGCGCGCGTGCCCGAGGGCATGCGCACCTTGTTCCGGCTCTCCATGGGCTGGAACCGGCTGCGCCAGCCGGTCGGCGGGTTCGAGGCGGCAGGGGTGGTCGAGGCGGTCGGCGCTGCGGTTACCGGCTTTGCCCCAGGTGACCGGGTGGTGGGCTCGCATGGGTTCAAGTTCCGGCTGCATGCGGAGAAGGGGCTGTTCACCGAAAAGGACGCGCTGGTGAAGATCCCGGCGGGACTGAGCGATACGGACGCGGTCTCGGTGCTGTTCGGCGGCGCCACGGCGCGCGTCTTCCTGCGCAAAGGTGGCCTCGGGCCGGGCAAGCGGGTGCTGATCAACGGCGCCTCGGGCGCCGTGGGGTGCGCCGCCATTCAGTTGGCCAAGCACGCCGGAGCCGAGGTGACGGCGGTCTGCAGCGCGGCCAATGCCGATTTCGTGCGCGAGCTGGGGGCGGACCGGGTGATTGCCTATGACCGCGAGGATTTCGCCAAGCGGCCGGAGCGCTACGACATCATCATGGACAATCACGGCAATGCGCCCATGGCGCGGGTGCGGCATCTGCTGGCGCCGGAGGGGCGATTCCTGCAGGTGGTCGGCAACCTGGCCGAGACGATCGCGGCAAAGTTCGACAAGCAGGTCGTGACGAGCGGCGAGGATAGCGAAGCGGTCAACAAGCCGGCCTATGCCGAACTGCTCCAACTGACCGAGCAGGGTGTGCTGAAACCGGTGATCGATTCGGTGTTCCCATTCGCGCAGATCGTGGCGGCGCATGCCCGCGTCGATAGCGGGCACAAGCGCGGCAGCGTGGTGGTGAGCCTCCCCTGACGGGACGGGGAGGCGGCGGCGCGCTTCCATAGCTGGAAAAGCGTTGCCACCTTTCCCGAAAGCGCTCTAGAGATCGGGCGCCGGGCGAGGAGGTCCGGCGCTTTCCCGCGGGTTTTCACGACATGCGCCTTGCTGCCCATCCCTTTGCGGGACCGTTGTTCATGGTCGTCGCCACCTGCTCGTATGTCATCAACGACACGTTGATGAAGCTTGCGACCGTGGGGTTGCCGCCATACGAGGTGCTGACCCTGCGCGGCGTGGCGGCGAGCCTCTGGGGCATTCCCCTGCTGTTCATCCTCGGCTACGGAGCGAAGCTGCCGGTATTGTTCGAGCGGCGGGTGCTGGTGCGCAACCTCGCCGAGCTGGGGGCTATCCTCTGCTACATCATCGCGCTCACCAACCTGCCGATCGCCGACGCCTCGGCGCTGGGGCAGATCACGCCGCTGCTGGTGCTGCTGGGCGCCTCGCTGCTGTTCCGCGAGCGGATCGGCGGGGTGCGGATGGCGCTGATCGGGCTGGGGTTCATCGGGGCGATCATGGTGGCGCAGCCGACGCTGAACGGCATCTCGATCTACGCGGTGCTGGCGCTCGCCAACGCGGTGCTGTGTGCGGTGCGCGACCTCGCCGGACGCCGGATCGCGGCCGAGGTGCCGGGGCTGATCGTCGCGATGTCGGCGGTGGTGGTGGTGCTGATCGGGGCGGGGGCGATGCATGTTGCCACCGAGCAATGGGTTATGCCGGGGCTGCACCACGTGCTGCTGCTGCTCGGCTCGGGGCTGTTCCTGATCTCCGGCCACTTCTTCATCTTCATGGCCTACCGCGTCGGGCCGACGGGGGTGGTGGCGCCGTTCTACTACTTCTTCACCTTCTGGGCGGTGCTTTCGGGGCTGATCGTGTTCGGGCAGTTCCCCAATACGCTGGCGCTCGCCGGCATCGCGCTCGTGGTCGCAAGCGGGCTGACCGTGGTGCTGCTCGACAACCGCAGGCGGAAGCTGGCGCCGGTGGCCTAAGGCCTGGCCTTGTCCAGGATTTCGGCCATGCGGGCGCGCCAATCGGGGCCGAGCGCTTCGAACCGGCGAAGCGTGTCGGGGGCGAGGCGGAGGGTGACGGGCTGCCTGGCGTTCTCGAGCTTCGGACGACCTGCGGTGCGGCGCATATTGGCGGCCAGTTCGGGAAACACCTCGGCAAACGGGCGCGCCTGCGCCAGTTGCTCGTCGGTAAGTTCCTCGTCATCCGGATCCGACGCGATCTGCGCCTGGATTTCCGCTTCTTCTTCGTGCGTCATGCTCTTGTATCTGCTCACAACACAGTCCTTTCCTTGCGGCTGGCATGCCGCATCGAAATGACCGAGATCGCCTCGGTTCCCAGCGGCTTGAAGATCACCGTCGTCGGGTAGTCATCAAACCAGCCGATGGCCTTGTTGCGACCGAGCCGGGTTGGAACGACGGTGGCTTCGGCGAAGAAGTCAGCCTCGAGCCAAGCGAAATCGAGGTCGCGCTCCCGCAGGTTTTTCAGCCGCTTCGGTTCGTCCCGTACGATGCGCATGATTTTCGTACACGAAAATTGCCCCGGATGCAATATTCGTACACGAGAATCGCTATGTCCATTGCTGATAGCTCGATCAGAAGTCTCGATTGGCCGTAGGCGTGGCAATGCGCTAAGCAGCGCGCCTGCCTAACGGATGCCGACCGATGACCCATCTTTCCGTCAACCTCAATGCCATCGCCATGCTGCGCAATCGCCGGTCGGTGCCGTGGCCGAGCGTGACCGGGTTGGCGCGGATTGCGCTCGATGCGGGGGCGGATGGGATCACGGTGCATCCGCGGCCCGATGAGCGGCATATCCGGCGGACGGATGTGTTCGAGCTGGTGGCGCTGCTGCGGCAGGACTATCCGGGGCGCGAGTTCAATATCGAGGGGTATCCGAGCGAGGATTTCCTGGAGCTGGTCGAGCGCGCGGCGCCGGACCAGGTGACGTTCGTGCCGGATGATCCGCTGCAATCGACCTCGGACCATGGCTGGGACATCGAGGCGAACCGCGCTCTGCTGGTCCCGGCGATCGAGCGGATGAAGCGGGCCGGCATCCGCGTGTCGCTGTTCATAGATGCCGATCCGTCGGCGCCGGCGGCCGCTGCGACTGTCGGGGCGGACCGGGTGGAGCTCTATACCGGACCGTATGGTGGCGAGTTGCAGCCGGGGTTGGCGGCCGTGCAGCTTGCGGCGCTCAAGGAAGCCGCCGATGCGGCGCGGAGCGCCGGGGCGAATGCGCGGCCGGGGCAGGGCGGGTTGCTGGTCAATGCCGGGCATGACCTCAACCTCGTCAACCTGCCGCCACTGAAGGCGGCTGTGCCCGACCTTGCGGAGGTGTCGATCGGGCATGCGATCACCGCCGATGCGCTGATTTACGGGATGGCGGAGACGGTGCGGCGGTACAAGGCGGCGTGCGCGTAGCCCCCTCTCCTCAGCTTTGCCACGGCGCTTTCGCGCCTGGCGACGCTATCCTCCCCCACCAAGGGGGAGGAGGCGCTGGCGCCGGGCCGCAGTCCAAATGTGACGCGGCTCCGCGCGCAAGCTGGACAGAGGCGCAAGGCCCGCGATAGAAGGCGTCTCCTGTTCATTCCGGCGGGGCCACGGCCTCGCCTTTTTGTCTGCAAGAGACCCCGTCATGACGAGCGTGAACGACATCCGGACGAGCTTCCTCGGCTACTTCGAGAAGAACGGCCACGAGCAGGTTGCGTCGAGCCCGCTGGTGCCGCGGAACGACCCGACCCTGATGTTCACGAATGCCGGCATGGTGCAGTTCAAGAACGTCTTCACCGGCCTCGAAAAGCGCGACTACCTGCGCGCGACTACCTCGCAGAAATGCGTGCGCGCCGGCGGTAAGCACAACGACCTCGACAATGTCGGGTTCACGGCGCGGCACCACACCTTCTTCGAGATGCTCGGCAATTTCTCGTTCGGCGACTACTTCAAGGCCGACGCGATCGAGCTGGCCTGGAACCTGATCACCAAGGAATGGGGCCTGCCGAAGGAGAAGCTCACCGCCACCATCTACGAAGATGACGACGAGGCGATGGCGCTGTGGAAGAAGATTTCCGGATTGCCCGAGGATCGCATCGTGCGGCTCGGCGCCAAGTCGAACTTCTGGCAGATGGGCGACACCGGGCCGTGCGGCCCGTGCTCGGAAATCTTCTACGACCACGGCGACAAGTACTGGGGCGGCCCTCCGGGCTCGCCCGAGGAAGACGGTGACCGCTTCGTCGAGATCTGGAACCTCGTGTTCATGCAGTTCGAGCAGTACGCGGACGGCTCGCGTACTTCGCTGCCCAAGCCGTCGGTGGATACCGGCGCCGGGCTCGAGCGTGTCGCCGCGGTGATGCAGGGCACCAACAACAACTACGAGATCGACCTGTTCCGTTCGCTCATCGCCTCGACGCAGCAGGCGACCGGATTCAACGGTGACCCGACGACGCCGAGCCTGCGTGTCATTGCCGACCACCTCCGGTCGATGAGCTTCCTCATCGCCGAAGGCGTGCTGCCCTCGAACGAGGGCCGCGGATATGTGCTGCGCCGCATCATGCGCCGCGCCATGCGCCATGCGACCCTGCTCGGCGCCAGCGATCCGGTGATCCACAAGATCGTGCCGACGCTGGTGAAGGAAATGGGCCAGGCGTACCCCGAGCTCGTTCGCGGCGAAGCGATGATCGAGGAGACGGTGAAGCTCGAGGAGCAGCGCTTCCTCAAGACGCTCGGCCGTGGCCTTGCCCTCTTGGACGAAGCCAGCGCCGACCTCAAGGAAGGCGACATGTTCGAGGGCGTCACCGCCTTCAAGCTCTACGACACGTTCGGCTTCCCGCTCGACCTGACGCAGGATGCTCTGCGTACCCGCGGCATCAGCGTCGACCTGTCGGGCTTCGAGGACGCCATGGCCAAGCAGCGCGCCGAGGCGCGGAAGAGCTGGGCCGGTTCGGGCGAAGTCGGCGAGGACAAGGTGTGGTTCGCGGTGGCCGACAAGGTCGGCCCGACCGAGTTCCTCGGCTACGAGACCGAGAGCGCCGAGGGCGTGGTCACGGCGCTGGTCAAGGGCGGCCAGATGGTCGAGAGCCTCGCGGCCGGCGACGAAGGCTACGTCGTGCTCAACCAGACGCCGTTCTATGGCGAAAGCGGCGGCCAGGTCGGCGATACCGGCGTGCTGTCGGGCGAGGGTAACTCGGCCGACGTCACCGACACGGTGAAGAACAACGGGGTGTTCGGCCACAAGGTGACGGTGACCGCCGGCACGCTGAAGGTGGGGACGCCGCTGACGCTGGTGGTGGACCACGCGCGCCGCTCGGCGATCCGCGCCAACCACTCGGCGACGCATCTGCTGCACGAGGCGCTGCGGCTGGTGCTGGGCGACCATGTCGCGCAGAAGGGGTCGCTGGTGTCGGCCGACCGGCTGCGCTTCGACTTCGTGCACACCAAGCCGATCTCGCCGCAGGAGATGGCCGACATCGAAGAGATCGCCAACGATATCGTGCTGCAGAACTCCGCCGTCGAGACGCGCCTGATGGGCGTCGAGGAGGCCAAGGAGTCGGGGGCGCGGGCGCTGTTCGGCGAGAAATATGGCGACGAAGTGCGCGTGGTGTCGATGGGTGATCCGACCGGCAACTCGGTCGGCTGGTCGGTGGAACTGTGTGGCGGCACGCATGTGCGGCGGACCGGCGATATCGGGCTCATCACCGTGCTTGGCGAATCCGGCGTGTCGTCGGGCGTGCGCCGGCTCGAGGCGCTGACGGCGAAGGGCGCGCGAAACCACGCGCGCACCAATGCCAACATCGTGCGCAGTGTCGCCGATGCGCTGAACGTCGGCACGCAGGAAGTCTTCACCCGCATCGAGGCGCTGCAGGACAACCTGAAGAAGGCCGAGCGGGCGCTGAGCGAGGCGAACAAGAAGCTGGCACTGGGTGGTGGTGGTTCGGCTCCCGCTGCGGCCGACGAGACCGTCAACGGGGTGACCTATGTGGGCCGCGCCGTCGAGGGGATTTCGGCCAAGGACGTGAAGGGCCTCGTCGACAGCGAGAAGAAGCGGATCGGCTCTGGTGTCGTCACGGTGGTGCTGAAGGGCGAGGATGGCCGCGGCACGGTGGCCGTCGGTGTCACCGACGACCTGACGTCGAGATACGCGGCGGGCGAACTGGTGAAGCTGGCGACGGCGGCGCTGGGCGGGCAGGGCGGCGGCGGCCGGCCCGACATGGCGCAGGGCGGCGGTCCGGATGGGTCGAAGGGCGCGGAGGCGATCGCGGCGGTGCGCGGCGGGCTGTAACCGGTTTCGCTGTTCTCGGTGCTTCAGCGCCTCCTCCCCCTTGGCGGGGGAGGATAGTGGAGCTTGGCGGACTTCCGCCTAGCGAAACTGAGGAGAGGGGGCAGCGTGGGTTGCAACCCCCTCTCCTCAGCTTTGCTACGTCGCTTCGCTCCTAGCGGCGCTATCCTCCCCCGCCAAGGGGGAGGAGGCGATGTGGTGCTACACCGGGTCCGGCCCCGGGCCCTTGAAGTCGTCCGGCGAGGGGTTGTCGCGGCGGGCCCGGTACTCGGCCCAGCGGCCGGCGAGGCGGGTGCGGGCGCCGTCGGCGAAGATGTTGCCGATGCCGGCGATCACCACCACCGCGAGGCCGACGAGGCCGATGGCATCCGGGGCTTCCGAAAAGAACAGCGCGCCGAAGAGCAGGGCCCAGACAATCTGGCTGTACTGCATTGGCGCGACGCGGCTCGCCGGGGCGGCAGCAACGGCGGCGATCTGCAGCATATAGCCGATGCCGCCGAGCACGCCGCAGACCAGCAGGCCGGCCAGCAGTTCCCAGGTCGGCCAGGTGGCGCCGAGCAGCACGAGGAAGAAGGCGTTGGCGGCGAGCGTCAGCAGGCCGGGCAGGGCGAACAGCGAAACGCGCCGCTCCTTCCCCGACACCATCCGCATTGCCGTTACCGAGATGGCGGCGCTGATGGCGCAGAGGAACGCTGTGAGGTGCCCGAGTTCGAGGTCCTTGAACCCTGGGCGGACGACGATCACCACGCCGATGAAGCTGAGGATCACCAGCGCCCAGCGATCGAGGCTCACCGGCTCGCGGAGGATCAGCACCGAGAGGATGATGGTCATCACCGGGATGAGGAAGACGAGGCTGTAGGCCTCGGCGAGCGGGATGGTGACGAACGAGTAGGTGATGAGCATGGCGCTGGCGGTGCGGCAGACGGCGATCACCGTCATCAGCCAGGGCCGGCTGAGCTTGAAGGTGTCGCGCCAGCGCTCGTCCTTCGGCTTCGAAAACAGCGCGGGGATGATCGAGAAGACGGTGGTGAAAAAGCCGATCTCGAACGGGCCGAGGCTGCCGCCGAGGCCCTTCACCATGGCGTCGCCGGTTGAATAGGCCGCGTAGGCGAGCAGCGCCAGGACGACGCCCAGCGTTGCCGGGGAGAGGGACCGCATCTACTTGTTCGCGACGGCGGAGCCGCCGTTCGCCTCCCGGTCGCGTTGGGCCGCGAGCTTGCGGTCTGCCTCGCCGAGCGGCGGGCTGATCTCGGACACGGCGCTGGCCGGCCCGAACACCGACAGCCGCGAGAAGATGCGGATGCGCGCCTCATCTGAGAGTACGTTCATGATGCCGAAGACCGCCACGACGGCGAGCCCGCTATAGGCGATGGCATCGGGGAACTCGGCGTAGAAGACGGCGCCGAAGATGATGGCCCAGGCGATCTGGCTGTACTGGGCCGGCGCGATCTGGCTGATCGGGGCGCGCCGGGTGGCAGCGATGAACAGGATGTTGCCGGTGCCGCCAAGCCCGCCAATGGCGATCAGCAGCGCGAACTGTTCCCAGGTCGGCCAGGTGAACATCCCGGGGATCGACAGCATCAGCACGCCATTGACCAGCACGACGTAGCCGAGCGGCAGGCCCAGCAGGGTGACGCGCTTCTCCACCGGGGCCACCTTGCGCAGCACCGTGGTGGATATACCGCCCATTACGGCGGCGACGACCGCCATCAGGTGGCCCAGTTCAAGCTCGCGGAAGCCCGGCCGCACCACCAGCAGCACGCCCGCGAACGTGGCGCCGAGGAAGACCCAGCGCTGCCAGCTGACCTTTTCGCCCAGGTACATCACCGACAGCCCCACCACGAAGATGGGGGCTAGGAAGGCGATGGAATAGGCTTCGGCCAGCGGAATGCGGGTGAAGGCGTAGATGATCGCCAGGTTGCCGATGAGGCCCGACAGCGAGCGCAGGTTCACCAGCCAGGGATGGTGCATCCGGAAGGCATGCCGCCAATGTTCTCCCTTGGGCTTGGTGAAGATGGCCGGGAGGAACGAAAACAGCGATGTCCAGAAAGCAATCTCGAAGGGAGAGAGGCCCGTGCCGAAGCCCTTGATGATGGCGTCACAGCAGGAATAAAGCAGGTAGGCAACGAGCGAAAGCAGGACGCCGGAGGGCATCTGGGGTGATTCCGGAAGGGGGAGGGACGTCGACTAAATCAGCGCGAGCTATACGCTGGGCGGATATGGGCGTCGATGGGCGCCAACGCCACACTCGCTAGTTATTTCGTCTTTGTTTGAAGCGATCGGTGGCAAGCGGTCTTATGGCTGCGATCTTGTTGGTCCAGATGTATCCGGAAAAGCCGTCCGGCACCTGCGCAAGTTGTTCCGGCGTGTCGATACCGGCAGTGCCGGGATCGCCGGCGCCGTAAGGGCCGAGCAGGACCGGGCAGCCTCGACGACCACTTCAACTGCAGGTCAGCCTGCTGGTCAGGAACCTTGCCGCGCAGGCGATGGAGTTCATGGTCCGGAGTTGGTCAGGGGTGGCGGCCGCTCCGGGGGCGTTGATGGCGATGATGTCGATGACGCTGCTCGCATCGCCTTCGACGAAGCCGAGGGTCATGAAGCTGGCGCCGGTATCGTCGTAGGTGCCCTGGCGGAAAAAGGAGCCGCCGTTGAAGATCGCCGGCGCCATGGTGCGGCCGAGGTCGCGGTCGGCGAGCGCGGTATTGTAGAGTTCGGCGGTGCCGACGCGCTCGAAGACCCAGACGTTGCCGGTGTGCGAGATGCGCGACGTCGGCGTGGTGGCATCGACGCCGAGCTGCTCGTCCATCGCCGGCAGCAGCGGCGGCAGGCGCAGGTTGTAGCGGTTGCGGTCGATGGCTGCCTCGCCCGGCAGATCAGGGGAATCGAGATCGACGCCGAGCGGCAGGAAGTAGTGGTTGAGCGCGCCCTTCTGCAGGATGCGCTTCAGCGGGTTGCCGCCGGTGCCCGCGCTCGACCAGCCGTTCTGCCGGTTGAAGAAGCTGGTTCCCGGCGCATTGGTGCCGTCGATGCCGGGGGTGAAGTAGAGCGCGATCTCGTAGTCGCCGTCGGTGGCGGCCGACTTGTCGGTGATGGCGCAGTTGCCGATGTCGAGCAGCCGGTCGCCGAGCGTGTAGCCCGAGATGCGGCCGAGCAGGGCGGTCCTGCCGATCTGCGGCGTCCAGCCGGAGAGGAAGCGATCGGTCATCTCAATCGGACTGGCGCGCTCGTCGACCGCGAGGAGCCTGGCGCAGACGTTGCGCACGGCGCTCGGCAGGTCGGTGATCCAGCCGGAGGTCGGGGTGGGCGGCAGGGCGACGCGGGCGAGATAGAGATCGTCGGCCGTGCGGAGGTCATAGGTCTCGTCGGGCCCCATGCCGACCATCTTGAACAGGACTTCAGGGTCGACGTTCCACTTGACCAGTTCCTTGACCATGAGGGCGAGGCTGTCGCGCGTCTGGCCCTGCGCGCCCATGGCGCCGCGCTGGTCGATGGCGGAGAGGAAGGCGTCCTCGTCGGCATAGGGGGCATGGAAGCCCAGCACCGAGCCCGGCTCGACCATGCGGTCGACATAGGTGCCGATGCCCTCCTGGCTCGACCAGCCCGAGCCGCCGAGGAAGCCGAAGGCGCAGGCCGAGTAGCATCGCATGCCGCGTTCGACGACGGTGGCGATGTGGTTCTCGCGCAGGAAGTCGGCAAGCTTCAGGCCTTCGTAGTAGCTGCCGCCGAGCCCGTTCAACGTCAGCACTGCCGTGACGCCGCCTTCGGGGCCGATGCAGTTGAGCCGGCATTTGACGAAGGTCTCGTACATGTTGCGGAGCGTCTCCACGTCCCCGTCGACCGTACCGCCTTCGTAGTGGAAGTGCGGCACCGGGTGAGCGGTGGAATAGTGCATCGAGACGATAGAAATGGAGGCGGCCCGAGCGGGAAGTGCGAGTGCCAGACAGTAGAGGGCGCAGGCCAGCGCCACGACAATACGCGACATGCCAAGGATTCCTGTGGTTCGTCAGGACTGTAGGGATGTGACGTCGCTGGTGCAACGGTCCTTGGGGCGATCGTCGTCGGTACCGGTTTATCGGCGCGGATGCAGGCGCCTGGCAATCCGGCGGCGAAGAGACTTAAGCTCTAGCCGGCTGCGCTCCCTGATGAACCGCCAGACGAAAAGCGGGAAGGTGGGCAGCGAGCGCGCATGCTTCCACCACCGGCTGCCGCCGGGAATGCCGAGCTGCTGCCACGGTTTGCGACCGGCATAGTGGGTGATCCACGGATCGGACACGAAGTTCGTGTCGAGCGGCTGCACGTTCCAGCGTGAGTCGATGACCTCGTAGTCGCCCTTCAACACGTGGTTGGCGGCGCACTGGTCAACATACAGGAGCCCTGAACCGAACCGCCGCAGGGTGTCGGTCATCTTCCGCTGATAGCCCGAGCTGCGCAGGGTGGGCAGGTCGAGCAGCAGCACCCCTGCCTGGAAGTAGGTCGAGGCGCGATCACCTAGCTCGAGCGTCTCGTGGATGTAGCGATGATAGTCGCCGCGACGTGGGTCGGCCAGCCAGCGCGCCGAGACCCCGTCAAGCGCGGCGCCCAGCCCCCGACCCCTGAGCGGCAGGTCGAACAGGGGACCGAGGTCGCGTTCGACGATCAGATCGACGTCGAGATAGATGAGCCGCTCGACAGCTTCGGGCAGCGCGTCTTCGAGCGAGAGGCGCAGCAGGGTCGATGGGGGAAACCCGTTGATGGTCCCGAAATCGTGCCACGGGTTGGCCATGAGCTGGAGGTGCACCCTGACCGGCCCCGCGCTGAAAGCGCGAAGCCTGCGGGTGAGCCAACTCTCCGATCCATCGTAGAGCACATGATAGTCGACAGGGCGGCCCGGATCGGCGCTGGCGGCGATAGAGGCTGCAAGCACCTCCACGAACGGCAGGTAGCCTGCATCGACACAACTGGCGACGACGATCGGGCCTGAAGACGCGTCAGGCACCGACGATCAAGCCGCCATGGCCTTCTGCAGGTTGGCGTCGATGGCGTCGAGGAAGCCGATGGTCGACAGCCACTTCTGGTCCGGGCCGACAAGGAGCGCCAGGTCCTTGGTCATCTGGCCGGCCTCGACCGTGTCGACGCAGACCTTTTCGAGCGTCAGTGCGAACTTCATGAGTTCGGCGTTGTTGTCGAGCTTGGCGCGGTGGGCGAGGCCACGCGTCCAGGCGAAGATCGAGGCGATGGAGTTGGTCGAGGTCTCCTTGCCCTGCTGGTGCTGGCGGTAGTGGCGGGTGACGGTGCCGTGCGCGGCTTCGGCCTCGACGATCTTGCCATCGGGGGTCATCAGCACCGAAGTCATCAGGCCGAGCGAGCCAAAGCCCTGGGCAACGATGTCGGACTGCACGTCGCCATCATAGTTCTTGCAGGCCCAGACGTAGCCGCCGGACCACTTCAGCGCCGAGGCCACCATGTCGTCGATCAGGCGGTGCTCGTACCAGATCTTCAGCTCGTCGAACTTCGCCTTGTACTGAGCGTCGAAGATCTCCTGGAAGATGTCCTTGAAGCGCCCGTCATAGGCCTTGAGAATGGTGTTCTTGGTAGAGAGGTAGCAGGGGACCTTGCGGTTGATGGCGTAGTTGAACGAGGCGTGGGCGAAATCGCGGATCGACTCGTCGAGGTTGTACATCGCCATCGCCACGCCGGCGCCGGGGGCCTGGTAGACCTCGTGCTCGATAACCTTGCCATCCTCGCCGGTGAACTTGATGGTCAGCGTGCCCTTGCCGGGGAAGGTGAAGTCGGTGGCCTTGTACTGGTCGCCGAAAGCGTGACGCCCGACGATGATCGGCGAGGTCCAGCCGGGGATGAGGCGCGGCACGTTCGAGCAGATGATCGGCTCGCGGAAGATCACGCCGCCGAGGATGTTGCGGATGGTGCCGTTGGGCGACTTCCACATCTTCTTGAGCTTGAACTCCTCGACGCGCTGCTCGTCGGGGGTGATGGTCGCGCACTTGATGCCGACGCCGTGCTTCTTGATGGCGTTGGCGGCATCGACGGTCACCTGGTCGTTGGTGGCGTCGCGGTTTTCGACCGACAGGTCGTAATACTCGATCTTCAGGTCGAGGTACGGGAGGATCAGCTTGTCCTTGATCGCCTGCCAGATGATGCGGGTCATTTCGTCGCCGTCGAGATCGACGACAGGGTTCTGGACTATGATCTTGGTCATGCTCGGCTCCTCGGATTTGTGCTGGCGCTCAATAGCATGAAATCGGCCGGACGGAAGCCGGGAGGCGCGTGTTCGGTATGCGGACTTGACAGTGTGTAACTACACACCCATGTATCGACGCATGGATGATTTCTCCCAGTGCATGGTGTCGAACTCGCGCATGGCCGCGCGCGCCATCACGCGGCGCTATGACGCCTATGCGCGGCCGTTCGGCATCACCTCGACGCAGTTCTCGCTGCTCGGGGCGATCATCGCGGCGGGCGATCGCACGGTGACCGAACTCGCCGAGGAGCGCGGGTTTGAGCGCACGACGCTGATCCGCAACCTCGACCGCCTGGAGAAGCTGGGCCTGATCGAGTCGCGAGCGGCCGAGCACGGCAATGGCCGGATCTGCAGCCTGACGCCAAAGGGTAAGGAGACGGTGCAGCAGCTGCTGCCGTTCTGGCGCAAGGCGCAGGCGGAAATCCGGGCGGAACTCGGCGCCGACCAGTTTGACGAAACCGTTGTGGCGCTCAGGCGCCTCGCCGCGATCTGACCTCACACCCCTGATGCGGCGGGCCATCTTGGTCACTGCCGTGTAGCTACACACAACGATGGAGTTACCGATGCCCTCCGACCTCAGCCGCAATCCCGATCCGATCGTCGTCACCGGCATGGGGGCGGTCAGCCCGCTCGGCACCGGGGTGGAGATCAACTGGGCGCGGCTCACCGCCGGCAAGAGCGGCATTGTTCGCAACACCCGCTTCGATGTCAGCAATTTCGGCGCAAGGATTGCCGGACTGGTGCCGACGACCGAGACCGATCCGCATGGCTTCGATCCGCTGGTGGCCATCGACCCCAAGGACATCAAGAAGATGGACCTGTTCATCCAGTACGGGCTGGTCGCGGCGCAGGAGGCGCTGGAGCAGTCGGTCTGGGTTGCCGATACGCCTGAAAAGCAGGCCGCCACCGCCACGGTGATCGGCACCGGCATCGGCGGATCGCCGGTGATGGCGGACGCGGTCGAAACCATCATCGCAAAGGGGCCGCGGCGGCTGTCGCCGTTCACGGTGCCGGCCTTCCTTGCCAACCTCGCGGCGGGGTGGATTTCGATCCGGCACGGCTTCAAGGGGCCGATCGGTGCGCCGGTCACCGCCTGCGCGGCTTCGGCGCAGGCCATCGGCGACGGCATGCGGCTGATCCTCACCGGCGAGGCCGACGTCGCGGTGGTGGGTGGCGCCGAAGGCTCGATCGACCCGATCTCGGTGGGCGGTTTTGGCGCGGCGCGGGCGCTTTCGACCGCCTTCAACGACGACCCGGAGGCGGCGTCGCGGCCGTTCGACCGCAGCCGCGACGGGTTCGTGCTGGCCGAGGGTGCGGCGGTGCTGGTGATCGAGCGGCTGAGCCATGCCGTTGCGCGCGGCGCAAAGCCGCTGGCGATCCTTGCCGGATACGGGACCTCGGCCGACGCCTACCATCTCACCTCCGGCGAGCCGACTGGCGCCGGGGCGCAGGTGGCGATGCGCAACGCGCTCAAGATGGCCGGGCTGTCGCCGGGGGAGATCGACTACATCAACGCGCACTCCACCTCGACCGGCATCGGCGATGCGGCCGAGCTGGCCGGCATCGAGGCGGTGTTCGCCAATCGTGGGCAGGACCTGTCGATCTCGTCCACCAAGTCGTCCACCGGTCACCTGATGGGCGCGGCCGGCGCGCTCGAGTCGGTGTTTTCTATCCTTGCCCTGCGCGATGGTGTCGTACCGCCCACCCGCAACCTCGAGGACCCGGATGTCGGTGGCCGCTTCGACCTCGTGCCGAAGGTGGCGAAGCTGAAGACGCTGCGCCACGTGCTGTCGAACTCGTTCGGCTTCGGCGGGGTCAACGCTTCGCTGGTGTTTTCCGCGGTTTAGCGGGCCTTTCGGGGCGTTGCGCGACGGCCTGGGCGGCGAAGCGCAGCCAGTCCTCCAGCGCGTCGTCGTCGTCGATGGCCTCGCCGTCGACCCAGAAGAAGCCGGACATCACCCGGCCGTTGTGTACCATCTCGGTGGTACCCGGCCGGGCCTTCGTCGCCTCGTGATTGTCCTTGCCGACAGACACGAGGATGCCGCCATCCTTCTTGCAGCCGACGAGGATATGGCCGTTGAGCAGGAAGGTGAGTCCGCCGAACATGAACTTCTCTGTGATGCGCGGATCGTCGCCGACGAGCATCCGGACCCGGTCGGCGAGGTGATCCATGGTGCTGGACGGTTTCACTTCATCCTCGCCCCTCTTCGTCGCGATAGGTCTGCCAGCGGGGCAGGGCGGCGTCCACAATGTCCCACTCGTGGTGGCTGCGGGCGAAGATCAGCTGGTTCGGCCGGTACCAGTCCGCGCCGCCGCCGAGCAACCCGACAGGCACGATGGTGATCGCCGCCATGCGGCTCGACCCTCCGCAGAGCGGGGTGCCACAGGTCGGGCAGAACCAGCGGGTCAGCGTCGCGCCTGAGTTTGACGGCCGGACGAAGCTTCGCGTATCGCCTTCGATGCGCACGTCGCCCGCCCGGAACACCGCGAGGGCGGAGTGGCCGGCGCCGGTCGCCTTCTGGCAATCCTCGCAGGCGCACAGCATCATGGACAGCACGCGACCGTGCACCGTAACGACAACACTGCCGCAGGCGCAGTGCGCTTGAGCATCGACCAGGGGTTTTTCGATCTCGGGCATGCCCCAGGCTGACATCAAGTGCGTATGGACCGCAAGCGGCACGGCTTGATCCCGTGCGCCGCGAAGACTATTCGGAACCATGGCCTTCGAACCACGCTACCCGATCGAGACCGAGCGCCTGCGCCTTCGCCCGTTCAATCGTGGTGACGTCGATGCCGTTTTTGCCTATCGCAAGCGCGAGGACGTGGCGCGGCACCTGTTCGACGGGCCGATGACGCATCAGACGGCCACCGAGGTCGTCGGCCTGCGGGCGGGCCAGTTCACGCTGGCCGCGGAAGGCGACAAGATGTTCCTCGCCGTGGACCTCGCCGATCCACATGCGATGATCGGCGAGGTGTCGCTGATCTGGCGTGATGCCGTGAGCCGGCAGGGCGAGATCGGCTACATCTTCAACCCGCTCCATCACGGCCACGGCTACGCCACCGAGGCGACGCGGGTGCTGCTTGGGTTGGGGTTTGAGGGGCTCGGACTGCATCGAATCTATGCGCGCTGCGCCGCCGCCAACACTGCCTCCTGGCATGTGATGGAGCGGCTCGGCATGCGGCGCGAAGCGCATTTTCGCGAGCACGCCTTCTTCAAGGGTGGGTGGGACGAGGAACTTGTCTACGCCATCCTCGAGGAAGAATGGCGTGCCATGCAGCCGAGCTAAGTCCCCAAGCGGCTTCGTATTTTTCGTCCGCGTCGAGATGGCGGTTAATTTCATCGCCCGGCTGGAACCTGCACCGTTCGCTCTAGTTTATTGAGTGTCAGCGGCCGGAGCGGAGATTTCAGCATGAGCAATACTGACCTACCCATCGACACCGAGCGTCTGGTGCTGCGCCGCTTTGAGCGCGATGACATTGATGAACTGGCCGGCTTCTACGGCCTGCCCGAGGCGCGGCGTTATCTCGACCTGAAGGCGCGAGACAAGGCGGACGTCAAGAAGGCGCTTGAGTCGATGCGGCTGCAGACGCGGCTCACCCGGCCAGGCGATACCCTGACGCTCGCCGTCGAGCGCAAATCCGACGAGCTGCTGATCGGCCACGTGTCGCTGATCTGGACCGATGCCACCGCCTCGCAGGCCGAGCTTCGGTTCTTTTTCGACCCTGACGTGCGCCGCCAGAACTACGGCGCCGAAAGCCTGCGCCGTTTCCTCGATCTCGGCTTCGACGAGTTCGGCTTCCACCGGGTGTTCGCCCGCTGCGGTGGCAAGAGCCAGGGATCGGCGAAGCTGCTCAAGGACCTCGGTATGCGGCTCGAGGCACACTATCGCGAGCACGCGCTGTTCGAGGGCGAGTGGGACGAGGAACTGCACTTCGCCATTCTCGACCGCGAATGGAAGCGCGGCAGCAAGGTGAAGGAACTGCATCGCAACATGGTGGCCTGACCACAAAGCTTGATCGAAACGCCGTTCGGACGTATCCCGCAAAGCCCGAACGGAGACCAGCATGGCCGGTACCGACAAATCGCAGGAGATCATTTATCGCCCCAGCCCGGCGATCATCCTGTGCGAGCCGCAACTGGGCGAGAATATCGGCACCGCGGCACGGGCCATGGCCAATTTCGGGCTGTGGGACCTGCGCGTCGTCAATCCGCGTGACGGCTGGCCCAACGAGCGCGCCATCGCCGCCGCGTCGCGCGCCGACCATGTCATCGAGAAAGTCCGCATCTTCGCGACCCTCGACGAAGCGGTGGCCGACCTGTCGATGGTGTTTGCCACCACCGCCCGGCAGCGCGACCTGCAGAAGCCAGTCTATGGCCCGGAAGAGGGGGCGCAGCGCATTGTCAGCCATATCGCCGGTGGGGCGGGAGCCGGCCTGCTGTTCGGGCGTGAGCGCTGGGGCCTGCTGAACGAGGAAATCGCACTCGCCGACGCGATCGTCACCTTCCCGGTGGAATCGGCGTTCGCCTCGCTCAACATTGCCCAGGCGGTGCTGCTGATGAGCTACGAATGGCGGCGGCAGGCCGACAAGGGTGAAGTGCTGCCGTTCGAGGGCGGCCTCGAAGCCTCGGCGCCGCGCGAGGAACTGCTCAACATGTTCGGGCACCTCGAGGAAACGCTCGACCGCTCGGGGTTTTTCAAGACCGAGGCCAAGCGCCCGACAATGGTCAACAACCTGCGCGCCATCTTTGCCCGCGCCACGCTGTCGAGCCAGGAAATCCGTACGATCCGCGGCGTCATCTCGTCGATCGATCGCATGCATCTACGCCACGGACGGCCGCCGAAGGACACTACGGACGACGGCGGCGAGGAGTAGGCAGAGCGTTCTGCCACTTCAGGATTAGTCATCAAACTATCCTTTGACCGGGCGACCGGCGGCGTGGCATCCCCTGCGGCACCATGACCGCCCACGCGCCAACCGAGCCGTCGAAGCTCGCTTTCACCTACAAAGGCTTCCGCTTCTTCTGGCTCACGACGCTGCTGGTCAGCTTCGCGGTGCAGATCATGTCGGTCTCGATCGCCTACAAGATCTACGAGGTCACGCGCGAGCCGCTGCTGGTGGGGCTGGTCGGGCTCTGCCTGTTCCTGCCGGCGCTGCTGCTGATCCTCGTCACCGGGCTTGCAGCGGACCGCTTCAACCGTCGGCTCATCATGACGATCTGCCTCAGTGTCGAACTGCTCTGCGCCATCGCCTTCCTGCTGTTCACCGAGATCGAGGCACACGAAGTGTGGCCGCTGTTCGTCATCCTCGTGGTGCTCGGCACCGCCCGCGCCTTCTGGGGGCCGGCGGCGCAGTCGCTGGCGCCCAACCTGGTGCCGCCGGAGGCGCTGAGCAACGCCATCACCGTCAACGCCTCGGCCTGGCAGTTCGCCTCGATCGCCGGGCCCGCGGTCGGCGGCGTGCTCTATGCGTTCGCGGCGCCGGTACCCTTTGCGACCGGGGCGGCGCTGCTCTGCTGCGCGGTGTTCAGCGTGTTGATGATCCCGCGGCCGCCGCAGCGGCAATCGACGCAGGCGACCAGTATGGAGACGCTGCTCGGCGGCTTCCGCTACATCTTTTCCAACAAGGTGGTGCTGGGCGCCATCTCGCTCGACATGTTCGCGGTGCTGATGGGCGGCGCGGTGGCGATGCTGCCGATCTATGCCACCGACATCCTGCAGGGCGGGCCGATCGCCAACGGGTTGCTGCGCGCCGCGCCGGGCATCGGCGCCATCGTCATGGCGATCTACCTGACGCGCTTCCCCATCCGGAATTATGCCGGGCGCATCCTCTTCATCTTCGTCGCGCTGTTCGGCGCGTTCACGGTGGTGTTCGGATTTTCCACCTCGATCTGGCTGTCGATCCCGGCGCTGGCGCTGGTGGGGGCGGCCGACATGGTGAGCGTCACCATCCGCGAGACCATCATGCAGCTGTGGACGCCCGAAGAGGTGCGCGGCCGGGTCAATGCCGTGAACTCGGTGTTCATCGGCGCCTCCAACGAGCTCGGCGAGTTCCGCGCCGGCACGGTGGCGCATTTCATCGGGCCGGTGGCGGCGGTGGTGATCGGCGGCTTCGGCGCGATCGCGGTGGCGGGGATCTGGAGCCAGGTGTTCCCGTCGCTGCGCGAACAGCGCTCGCTCGACCGCAAGATGGTGGCCGACACCCTGCCGGATGCGTGACTGTCCGGCTTGACTCCGGAGCGTCATCGAACTATCACGCGCCCAACTTGACGGGCCACAAGGCCTGACGAGCGCACCCGGGATTCCAAAAAACGTGGAGTCTGTCGGTCCTGATCGCAAGACAGGGCAGAGGAGGGCGCAATCACTTTCGCATCCTTGAAAGGATTACGATGACTAAGCGCATTCAGTCGAAGCACAAGATCGACCGCCGTCTTGGCGAAAACCTGTGGGGCCGCCCTTCGTCCCCGCTGAACAACCGCGCCTACGGCCCGGGCCAGCACGGCCAGCGCCGCAAGGGCAAGACCTCGGACTACGGTCTGCAGCTGCGCGCCAAGCAGAAGCTCAAGGGCTACTACGGCACCATGACCGAGAAGGCCTTCCACAAGCTCTACGTGGAAGCCGTTCGCGTGAAGGGTGACACCGGCGAGCGCCTGATCGGGCTGCTCGAGAGCCGCCTGGCTTCGGTGGTCTACCGCGCCAAGTTCGTGGCGACCCCGTTCGCTGCCCGCCAGTTCGTCTCGCACGGCCACGTGACGGTGAACGGCAAGCGCGTCAACATTCCGTCTTACCAGGTGAAGGTCGGCGACAAGGTCGAGATCAAGGAGCGTTCGCGCCAGCTCGGCGTCGTGCTCGAGGCCAACCAGCTGGCCGAGCGTGACGTTCCGGATTACCTCGACGTCGATCACGGCCGCCAGGCTGCGACCTACGTGCGCGTCCCGGCCCTCGCCGATGTACCTTACCCGGTCCAGATGGAACCGAACCTCGTCGTGGAATTCTACTCGCGCTAATCCCGCGACCCACGCAAATCGAATTGGAAAGGGCCGCCCCATGGGGCGGCCCTTTTTGCTTGCCGGTGCTGTGAAGGATGCAATCGACCTGCTAGGTTCGGGCAGCGAGGAATCTGGATCACGTCGATGGGCTATGCTGCGCGGCTTCGAGACTACGCCAGGCGCGGTACCGGTGAGGCAGTGGTCGCCGAGGGAGGCTCGCTCAGCTTGGCAGACCTGCTGGGCCGGGTTGAACAGGGAGCGGCCGGGCTGGCGGCCGCCGGCATCGGACCTGGCGCGGTGATCGGGCTCACCATTGCCGACGAAGTAGAGCATTTCGTTGCATGCCTCGCACTGATCCGGGTTGGAGCATGGCAAATCGCGCTTGCGACGCACGACCCCGAGCCGGAGCGGCAGGCCATCGCGGCCCGTGCCGGCGTAACGCATGTGCTGCATGCCGGAAGCGCTCCAGCAAACGTCCGGGCTGCCCCACCTCGACTGGCCTTGCGCGCCGGCCGAGGCGTTGCGTGCCGGGCACCCCGAGGGCGGTGTCATGCTGCGGACGTCCGGAACGACGGGAGCGATGAACATCGTACCGCTAAGCGCCGCGCAGCTTTGCGTGCAGGCCGACCGGAACCGCGAGTATGACGGCGGCCGGCTGTTCCGCCCGGCCTCGATCGAGCACAACAATTCCAAGCGCCACCGGCTCTACTGCGCCGCATTGGGCGGAACAAACGTGTTCCGGCCGCAGGGCGCGTTCGACACGATCGCCTATTGCCGGCAGATGAGGGTCACCACGCTCGATCTCGCCCTGATGCAGGCGGTGGACCTTGCGGCAAGGGCGCGTGGCGAGGCGCTGGCGGGCACCGACATCCGCGTCAGTGGCTCGGCGGTGCCATATGCAGTGCGCCGACAAATCGAACTGAATCTCAGCCGGCGGCTGTTCGTCCGCTATGGCTCGACCGAGTCCGGCACGGTTTCGATCGCGGGGCCGGGGGAGCACGACGCGTTCGAATCCGTCGGGTACGGGGTCGAGGGCATCGCGTTGCAGGTCGTCGACGCGGCGGACCAGCCGATGCCTCCGGGGCAGGTGGGGCACATCCGGATGCGCGGAGAGGGCATCGCCAGGAGCTACCTTGACGGAGCCGAACAGACGGCACGGCGCTTCCGCGACGGCTGGTACTGGCCGGGCGACATGGGCAGCCTCGCCGCGGACGGTCGGCTGACCATCCATGGCCGGGCTGACGACATGATCAACCTCAACGGCGTGAACATCTTTCCGGCCGAGATCGAGGGGGTGCTCGAGGCCCATCCGGCGGTGGAGGCGGCCGCTGCCTTGCCACTCGGCTCTGCGGTCCACGGCCAGATACCGGTTGCCGCGGTGGAGTTGCAGAGTGGTGGGGTGGCTACCGAGCGGGAACTTGTGGCATATGCTCGCGAGCATCTTGCGCTGCGGGCGCCGAGACGCATCATCATCCTGGATCGCCTGCCGCGCAACGACCAGGGCAAGATCCTGCGGCGCGAGATCGCCAAGCTGTTCCCCAATCCCAGGAGCAAGAGTTGACGGAAGCCGAGATACGCCAGGTGATCTCCGACGCGCTGGTCTATGCGGCCGTGCCGCTTTTCGCCGAGAGTGCCGAGCAAGCGGATTTCGTCGCCGGCCAGCGCGATGTGCGGCTGGATGAATTCGAGATCGACAGTCTCGCGACGATGGAGCTGTGCATCGCCATCGAGCTGAACCTCGGCGTCGAAATCGTGCCGGGTGACCTGACGAAGATCGCGACGCTTGGCGACATCGTCGCGCTCGCTCAGGGGCGGGTCAACGTCGAGGCCGGCCAGTGAACCTGCTCGACCTCTACAATGCCCGCATCGCGGACGCGAACAGCCTCAACGAAGTGAGCCAGATGCACATTGTGTTCGCCAACTCACTTACTCCGACGGAGATCTTGTTCCTGCACGGCAACCTGTTCGCTGGCAGCAAGCACAAGGCGCCGAAGCTAAGTCCGCTCTGCCGGTTCACGCTGCCCCAGTTGCAGGAGGCCGGCCGGCTTTGGATCGACCAGCATCGGGCGATGCTGGCAGAGATCGGCAAGCCGCGCATCGAGCTCTATCGGCGTTATGAGCTGCACGATGCAGTGGTGCTGTTTTCGACCGACCGCAAGACGCCGCGACGCAACCTCGTGATCTCGCTCACCGGTGCCAACCAGCGGCTGATGATGCCGATTTCCGGATACCTGCAGAATTTCGATGGCAAGACCACCGATATTCTCTACGTGCGTGACAGCAGCCGCCAGGGGTATCGCGGGGGTATCCCGAAGCTCGCCGACGACATGGTCGAGATCGGCCCGGCGTTGACCGAGCTCATTGATCTGACGCCCTACCGGCAAATAGTCACAGTCGGGGTCAGCGCCGGTGGGCTTCCGGGGCTGGTGATGGCGCTGCGGCTGGGCCTTGATGCGACGCTGGTCTGCGGCGGCAGCAGCCCGGAGCGTGGCCAGTTCGACGAGACGGGCGGGCCAAAGCTCGCCGGCAGGCTGCGGGAGTGGCGGCAAGCATCGCTCCACACGCGGGTGGTCGTTGGCTACGGCGCGCAGGACGACAAGGACGAGAGCGCGGCGGCCGATATTGCGCACTGCGTCGCGGGAGCCGAAGTTGAGCGGATCGCGCTCGATGGCGTCGAGGTCAAGCACAACTTCATCTACAAGCTGTCGGCGACCGGCCTGCTGCCGGCGTTCATGTCGGACAGGCTCGGGCTGACGGACGAGGATCGGGCTGGCGGCTGAACTGCCGCCGGGCCATTTCCAGTTCGGGTGCCACAATCCTTGCGATGCCAAACGAAACGGGCGGCCCGAAGGCCGCCCGTTTGCATAAGCATCAAGTGATGGACGCTTAGAATGCGACCTTCAGGCCGATGTCGAGGATGCTGGCCGAGGCCGAACCGGTGATGTCGTCATTGTCGCCGTCGGTCATGGTGAAATCACCGGTGGCCAGGTAGCGGTAGCGACCAGTGAGCGAGATATCTTCGGTCACGGCCAGGCTGATGCCTGCTCCGACCTGCGCGGCCAAAGCGTAGCTGGTGTCGGTGAACGAGGCGGTCTCGAAGGGAGCGCTGAATTCACTGTCGAGGGTGGCCGAGGCGAGGCCGACGCCGCCGCCGATGAACGGGGTCACGCCCCCGAGATCAAAGCCGTACCAGGCATTGACCATGGCATAGGTCATTGAGGCCGAGCCTTCGGCGTCATAGGGGATGACGTCGAATGTGCCACCGATCAGGCCGGCGTTGAGGTAGCCGACCTGGCCTTCGATCGACAGGCCGTTGCCAAAATCGTAGCCGAGCGCTGCGTCGATGCTGTACCCGTTCTCGAACTCCATCGTACCGTCAATGCCACCACCGGCAGTCGAGACGAAGTCGAAGTCGTTGATCATGGAAACGCCGCCGAAGATCGAGGCGTAGAAGTTGCCGGCGGCAACCGGGTCGCTCATGTCGACCGGCTCGTAGACCTGCAGGTCGGCCGCGAAGGCGGTGCCGGTCAGCAGCGAAGCGGCGATGAAGGAAAGTGCAAACCTGGTCATTGGAAGCCTCTTGAGAGCCTGTCGCCCAATAGGCGCGGCTTGAAGGTCGCCGCGCTTCCGAGCGCCATGACGGCGTAGAGAACCGGATTGAGGGCTCATTGAGGTCGGTTTTCCGCCGTTTTGGCCGTTTTACCCGGC
>Ga0247832_1000816_pt1 | contig 60684 bp, 53 predicted proteins | sample LaCruzMarch2015__10_FD_192407 | JGI IMG/M metagenome (GOLD analysis project Ga0247832, IMG submission 192407) | Freshwater microbial communities from meromictic Lake La Cruz, Castile-La Mancha, Spain - LaCruzMarch2015_4m | ecosystem: Environmental > Aquatic > Freshwater > Lake | place: Spain... | reverse complement strand
AACGTTTTTTTGACCACAGCGGCATCGATCTGTACTCGTGGGCGCGTGTAGCGTACGGCATGGCCACCGGACAAGATTCGAAAGGCGGTGGCTCAACCCTCAGCCAGCAATTGGCCAAGAACCTGTACCCGCGCCAATCCCACAAAATTTTGGGCATTTACCTGGGCCCTGCCAGCCTCCTGATCAATAAAATTCGCGAATACATCATTTCCCTGCGCCTTGAGCGCATTTATTCAAAAGAAGAACTGCTCGGCTTGTACCTCAATACCGTGCCCTTTGGAGGCGAAGTGTTTGGCATCAGCGTAGCGTCTAAACATTATTTCAATAAAAAAGCCAAAGACCTCTCGCCAGACCAGGCGGCGATGCTCATCGGCATGCTCAAGGCCACTACGTACTACAACCCCACCCGAAATCCGGAAAATGCCCAAAAACGCCGAAATGTGGTGCTCCGGCAAATGGTAAACAATGGTCACCTCAGCGAAAATGAGTTCAGTGAACTGAGCAAAAAACCCGTCGGCGCCAAACGATACACCAACGACGGCAACAATGAAGGACTCGGCACCTATTTCCGCGAACACCTGCGCACCGACGTCATGCCCCAATTGCTGAAAAAACTTGGCAATGCGGAATCTACCACGTACAACCTCTACACCGACGGCCTGAAAATATACACCACCCTGCACTCCAAAATGCAGCAGTACGCAGAGGAAGCCGTAGATGAACACATGCTGAAACTGCAAAAACAGTTTGATCAGCACTGGAAAGGATATACCAAAGAAAAACCCTGGGGTGATGACAAGTGGATCGAGGAAACCATACGCCGCAGCGACCGTTGGACTACCCTTCGCGAAGGCGGCCTGGCCAACGACTCTATCCGCGCAAACTTCGAAAAACCAGTGCCCATGACCATTTTCTCCTGGAAAAATGGCGGCATTGAAGTGGATACCATCATGAAACCCATCGACAGTGTGCGGTACTATTACTGCCTGCTGAACTGCGGTTTTATGGCCATGGATCACCACAACGGTTTCGTCCGCGCATGGGTGGGGGGCACCAACTTCCGGCATTTCAAGTTTGACCACGTCAAAAGCAATCGGCAAGTGGGCTCTACTTTTAAGCCGATTGTGTACGCCGCTGCCCTTCAAGACAGCGTAAAGCCCTGCGATTATTTCTCCAATCACCTCGTCAAAATAATTGACTGGGAGCCCCACAACTACAACGACAACTACGGCGGGTGGTATTCTATGGCCGGCGGATTGCAAAAATCAGTTAACGTCATTGCGGCGCGCCTGATCGAACGGGTTGGCATACAAAAAACATTGGACCTGGCCCGCGCCATGGGCGTCACCTCTGACCTGCCAAGAGAGTTTGGCATCAGTTTGGGTGCCTGCGATATTTCCCTGTATGACATGGTTAAAGTATATGGCACTATTGGCAACAATGGCGTCAGGCCCGACCCGGTATTGGTCACCAAAGTGTTGAGCCGCTCCGGCACCGTGTTGTACGACTACAAAAAAGAGCTGGCCAAAAATCCAAAACTGGGGCCCCATGTGCAAGCGCTCAGCCCCGATCAGGCGGCAGTGATGCGAAAAATGATGCAAAACGTCATTGACAGAGGCACTGGCGAGCGTTTGCGCACCGGATACGGCCTCACCGCTGAGTTTGCCGGCAAAACCGGCACCACCCAAAACCAGGCCGACGGATGGTTCATTTGCTTCAATCCTACATTGGTCACCGGTTCATGGGTAGGCGGCGAAACACGTGCCGTACGTTTCCGCAGCATGGCCCTTGGGCAGGGTTCTGCCATGGCTTTGCCCATTGTGGGTGTTTTCTGGAGCAAATTAGGCCGCGACAAAAACCTGCGGCACCTGCTGTTTGAAAAATTTCCGGAACTGAAACCGGAAGTGCAGAACCTGTTCAGTTGCCCCAACTGGATCGGCATCCCTCCCGATGAATATTACTACTACCAACAAGATTCTGTCGTCTGGGATTCACTCCGCAGCCACAATTTCCGACCCTATGACGGATATGTGCCCCTCAATCCAACAACCGTAGAGCCGGTAATGGACGAACCAGCCAGCGGCGAAGGCGATATTCCGTCATCAGGCGGGCCGACGCCGAAGCCTGATCTGCCCAATCCGGCAGATGGCGTACCACCCAAACGCGACGAAACCATGGAAAAAATGTTGCCCTTCAAGCAGCCCGGCGGCGGCGGAAACCTGCCCAACGAGCCCTCGGGCGGCGGATAGTAAGCGTCAGCGTTCTTACCAAAGAATGCGCACCGTCTCAATTTTGCGTTCGCTGACCAACTCGAGGATGAATGTTTTGCCGTGGAGCTCCACCTGTACGCCTTGTTCCGGAATGGTTTGTGCCCCGGCCAACAGGTAACCGGATAGCGTGTGGTAGTCCCCTTCCGGCAATTGCAGGTTGGGATAGTGTTCGTTCAGGTAATCAATGCGGAGCCGCCCCGAAAAAAGATACTCTTGCTCCCCGACAGCCACTTCGATAAATTCTTCCTGGTCGTGCTCGTCGTCTATTTCCCCAAACAACTGTTCCAGCGCATCCTCCAGCGTAATCACGCCGGCAATGCTGCCGTACTCGTCCACCACACAGGCAATGCTGCGCCTCGATTTGATAAACCGCTGCAACACTTCGTCCACAGGCATGGTCTCGGGAACAAAAGCAATGGGCATCACCAGGCGGCGTATGCTGACGGGTTTGCCAAACATTTGCTGCACGTGGGCATAACCAAGTACCAGATCAAGCTCGCCTTCGGTAATTAATATTCTGGATAAACGGCTCTCTATAAACTGTTTGCGCAGTTCGTCTATCGATTCGGATACGTCTACGTGCACTATTTCGGGTCGGGGCGTCATGCAGTCGTTCACCCGCACTTGTTTGAGTTGAAGGGCGTTTTCCAGCAATTCTACCGATACCTCTTCTTCCTGCGGCCCCATGGCGTTTTGCTGCACAAAAAACTCCAGCAATGCCGCATCGCCCTCGCCTTCCACTTTGTGGTAAATACGGGCAAACAACAAACGGCGCGACAAGAGCACCACGCCAAACACGGCCACCAGTAAAAGCATGGGCGGCAACAAACCTTTACCAAACACAAAAAATAAAAATGGCATCACCGTTGCGCATACCAATGCGGTGGCGGCACTAAGTACCATAATGGCTGGCAGGCTGTGGCTGCCAATGTGTAAGGCCGATGCCAATCCGCGAAATCGGGATGTTGTATTTTCCATATCTTATTCCAATGCCTGATCCAATTGTCCTGATTTGATGTTGCCCTTTGGCGTCAATATGCGCCAATACGAAAAGTCCTGCTCTGCTTCCAGGCCAAAACCATACAATACCTCGCCGGGTTTACCCACCTTGACAAATTTTTCGGTGCGGATTTTTTGGGTCTTTTCGTCCCAAATCAACTCTTCTGTCTCTAAGTTTTCATTTTTTCGGGTGTGCACCACCACACTGTCGCGGGCGATCACTTGTCCAACTTCAGGGTATCGGAAAGCGGTTTTGGCGGTCAGTGTGCTGGATACGGTGCCTTGGGCGTCCAAAAATTCGAGCGTCACCCCTTGCAGAAATTCCTGCCTCGGATTTTCCCGTTCGGCAATGTTTAGCAGCTCAGGCGCCACGATGCGTACCCGTACGCGGGCGCTGTCGGAGTACAAAATCTCTACGGTTTTGACCAATTCCACCGCTGCATCATCACGGGTGAACACCTGCGGACGGTCATCGGCATGCGGTCCGCAGGCTGCTGTGCACAAACAGAAAAGTAAATAAGGGAAAAACCAATGTTGTCGATCAGGATCCATGTAAAAATTTGAACATCAAGCCATTAACCGGCTAAAAGCGAAGCGCAGCATCACCAGTGCGCCCACCACCACTACTAAAAGGACTTCCACCGGTAAACGCACAAATGCGACAATGTGCAGACGATCCAGGATGTACATCAGGATAAACACGGCAGCGATCATGGTCATGAGGCCCGACAAGCGCCCGAAACCAGGTATGGCCGAAAACGATGCGTTGCGCCCGATGATGCCTAACGTGAGCAGCATAGACCCGATGGGCAATACCTGTGCCAGTACATCGGCGTTCAGGATGTCCCTGCGGCCAAACATGAACTGGTACACGCTCAACGCCACGGCAAATATACCCGGTATGCACACGGCGTACACCAATACGGCGTACAGGTATTTCCAGGGCGTCTGCTCGCCCTCGCCACGGCCCAGCCAGCCGGCCAGCAAGGCGGTGAACGGAATCGCCAGGAAATACCCCAACGCAGGCAGCGGGTTGTTGCCCACGGAATCAATCAGTTCGCCAAGGGTCATGTAAATGGTTGTGGTTTGGGGCAAATATAAGCGGTTGTTGGGCAACCTGTTCCTTTTTGAGTGCAAGCGTTGTCAGTGCTTGATTCATTTGATGCCAGCCGTATTGAGAAATCCTTGCTGAAATGGTTGCAACATTACAAAAGTTGGACAATGGCATAAAATTTGCCTTTAATATCAGATCAGATTTTGTACGTGCCGGAACCTCCACCCGTTGACAAATTGGGTTCAATTTAACATTTGCCAAACAGCTGACATGAAAAAAGTTTACATTTTTGCCCTTTTTTCGGGGTTAATTCTCTTTTTTGCCTGTAAACACGACGCCATAATGTCCTCATTGGACGTGGATTTACTGGATTTGATCAGCAGCCGGGCCAAAACCGGTTCGCTCGATTATTTTATTTTGCCAGACAGCAAAGACTACCAGCACATCCCTCAGTCGCCGTCTAACCCACTTACGGCTGAAAAAGCAGCATTGGGAAAATTGTTGTTTCACGAACCGGCGTTCAGCGTGGAAGCCAAAACACCGGGCAGCATGATGACTTTCACTTGTGCATCATGCCACATTGTGGAGGCCGGATTCCGCCCCAACCGCGTACAAGGCATTGCAGACGGCGCGCTCGGATTCGGGCAAAACGGTGAGGGCCGGTTTAAGAACGGTAATTACACAGATGCGGAGTTGGATGCGCAAGGTGCACGTCCGTTGAGTATGCTCAACGTCGCTTATGTAACCAGTTCCATGTGGAACGGTTCCTTCGGCCACGAGGGCGTGAACGCCGGTACGGAAAGCCTTTGGGGAGTATTCGACCCGGGTACGGCGGTGAACAATGAACGATTGGGTTCTTTGGAGGGCCAAAACATTGAAGGCCTGAAGACCCACCGCATGTTGTACACGCGGGAGTTGGTGGAACAAAACGGCTATAAGGCCATGTTTGATGCTGCCTTTGCAGATGTTTCGGAAGAAGAGCGGTATACCCGCAAAACCGCCAGTTTTGCGATTTCGGCATACCTCCGCACTTTGATGTGCAACGAGGCGCCGTTCCAGCATTGGCTGAAAGGCAACACGGACGCCATGGCCGAAGAGCAAAAGCGGGGTGCTCTGCTGTTTTTTGGCAAAGCTGGTTGTTACCGCTGTCACAATGAACCGAATCTGGGTTCCATGACCTTCCATGCACTCGGTGTGCGCGATTTGTATGAAAACGGTGGTTTGAAAACCGACATCAACGACCGTCGCAACATGGGACGGGGTGGTTTTACCGGTCGCGATGAAGATATGTTTCGCTTCCGGGTGCCGCAACTGTACAATATGGCCGATTCCGGACCGTATTTCCACGGGAGCAGCAAAAAATCCTTGCGCGAGGTATTGGAGTATTTCAACAGTGGTGCAAAAGAGAATCCAAGGGTACCACAAAGCCAAATATCACCATACTTCCACCCCCTGAACCTCAGCGAGGAGGAGCTTAACGATCTGGAAGCGTTTATCCGCGAAGGTTTGCGCGATCCTGAATTGCTGCGCTACAAACCCGCCCAGGTATTGTCGGGTTTATGCTTCCCGAATAACGATTCTGTTTCCAAATCGGACATGGATTGCCAATAAGAAAGGCCTTTTGGGGCCGCGCTGTCGGTATTGCAGGTTGAGAAAACACTCCAGCTTCCTGTAAATATTTTTATTTTGCCCTGCGTTAGATCTGCAAAAAACAAGATCGAACAAGCGCCCATGACCGACAACCGCCCCGCGTATGAAGCCTTTTGCAACCAACACAATCTGCCGCTGCCGTTTCAGCCCTGGTGGTTAGATGCCGTGTGCATCCACGGCCATTGGAACGCCTGTGTGGCTCAAAACAAAGCCGGCCAGACCGTGGGGGTGATGCCGTACTATATGGTGCGCCGTTGGGGACTAAAAGCCATCGTGCAGCCACCGCACACGGCATACAGCGGACCCTGGGTGCTGCCGCTTGAACAGCAGGACGCTAAACGCTCCACGCACTACTCGCACGAACACAAAACGCTGCAAATACTGCTCGAACAGCTGCCCCGTACCGCCTATTTTCGCCAGCACTTTCACCCTGCATGCACCAACTGGCTTCCGTTCCACTGGGCTGGCTATCGCCAAACCACCAGATATACCTATCGTTTTAATCAAGTTCAACAGGTTGAAAATGAATGGAAATCGGCAATTCAAAAGAAAATTCAAAGAATTGAACAAAGTGTTCATATTGTTGAAAACGTAAATTTTGATTCCGCTTTTAACCTGATGACCCAGTCGCTGCTGCGCCAGGGCATCGGCACTAACGGAGTGAACGCTGCACTGCTCCGCTTGTACCAGGTTTTGCAGCAACGAGCACAAATAGTGTTGCTTGGCCTTGCCGAATCAGGCACCGATCGGATCGTAGCTGCGCAGGCATTGGCATTTAACCAAACAGAGGCTTCTTTTTTGTTTTCAGGCCAGGTCATTGAGCCCAGGCTGCCATACCTGAACTACCGGCTCCTGTACGAGTCGCTTCAGTGGTGCGCCCAAGGCGGGCTGCGGGCCGACCTGGAGGGCAGCATGCACGCCGGGGTGGAGCAGGTATTCCGCAGCATGGGTGCCGAACGAACGCCCTATTTTCAGGTCAGCCGCGTACCCAACCGATTGTTGGAGGCCGTGTTGACGGCCGCCGGCAAATTTTAGTTCGTTTCCCTACTCGTCCTACGACTATACTCGTAGGACGAATAAAATTTGGTTTCACATGAATATCCTTTACCAAGACGACCACTACATCGCCGTCAACAAACCCCCCAACCTGCTTGTACACCGGAGCCGACTGAGCGAAGACCGGGTGTTCTTGTTGCAGCTATTGCGCGACCACATCGGACAACGCGTTTATCCCGTCCACCGTTTAGACAGGGCGACTTCCGGGGTCATTGTGTTTGGCTTCACGCCAGAAGCGGCCGCGGCTTTGGTCGACCTGTTTACCCGGCATCAAGTCCAAAAAAATTACCTCGCCATCGTTCGGGGATATTTGCCGGAGCAGGGCGTGATTGACGCTCCGCTGCAAGACCTCGAAACCAATACAGGGCCCCAGACTGCCGTGACCACATACCGCAACCTGGGCCAAACCGACTTCCCGCATCCCATCGGAAAACGATACCCCAGCGCTCGATACAGCCTCCTCGACGTGACGCCCCAAACCGGCCGCCGCCAGCAAATTCGCAAACACTTATCGCACATCAGGCATCCGATTTTGGGCGACAAACAACACGGCGACGTGAAACACAACTCCTATTTCCGAGACCACTTTGGGCTGGAACGCCTGTTTTTGCATGCCCGCCACTTGCATTTTAACCACCCTTTTTCAGGTGCGCCCGTACACATCGGCGCTGCCCTCGACGAGCATTTTATCAAATGCCTTTCCATATTAAACTTTAATAATGTGCATATTTGACCAACAAGAACAGGTTTAAAGGGGGCCTGGTACGGCGTATATGGCGGCCTCATTGGCGCCTGGTGAAAAAAAGCGTAAGCGACCGGTACTTATCTTTTTTTATTGTCTGCTTGAAAAGTATCTTTGTCGTAAACTGGCACTGTGAAGACTCCGCTTTTTTCGAAATTGCTTCAAGCATGGGCACTGGCGCGTGCACAACAACAACCGGATGGCCACATCGAAGCCTTTTTGGCCAATCAGGCATCGCGCCGGCGCTTTTTAAAAACAAGCCTGCAAACCGGTTTGGTTGCCGGCCTCGGCGGCGCTCAAGCACTTTTTCCCGTTTACCAAGGTGCGTTTAAACCCAAAGTGGTCGTTGTGGGTGCAGGTTTGTCGGGCCTGACCGCAGCGCATTATTTGCGCAAAAAGGGGATTGACCCCATCGTGTATGAGTCCGACAAGCGCATGGGCGGCCGCATCAAATCCTCCCACCGGTTCGACAACGGCCAACTGTACACCGAACTCGGCGCTGAATTCATCAATTCCAACCACAAGGACATGTTTCGCCTTATCCGCGAACTGGGGCTGAAAAACAAGGTGCTGGATACCTTCGACGACAAACTCAACGGCCGCGAATGGCTTTACGTGCGCGGGCAAAAATACAGCCTGCTTGACTTGGTACAGGAGCTGAATGCCATTTACCCTCAAATCATTGCAGACAAAAGTCGCCTTCATATTCCTGATCAATCGGCTAAATTCGACCAAATTTCTATAGCCGATTACATAGACCGCATGCCCGTCAGTCTATGGGTTCAAAGCCTCCTCAACTCGGCCTTTACCGGCGAAAACGGGCTGGAAACCAGCGAACAAAGCGCCCTTATTTTCCTGACTACATTTGGTGCCAAAACCAATGCGTTTAACCCTTTTGGTGAAAGCGACGAACGATATAAAATCATCGGCGGCAACGAACAAATCATCACCGCGCTGGCACAAAAAGTGGACACAGACATCCGCTTCGAACACCGCCTGGAGAGCGTACTTGAAAACAGCAATGGGTCTGTCAGCCTCACCTTCAACCAGGGCGGCGGCCGCTTGCTGGAAGAAACCGCAGACGCCGTGATCCTCACGCTTCCGTTTACCATATTGCGGAACATCGACTTTGCGGTGAGCGTGTGCGACGAAAAATGCCAGGCCATTCAGGAACTCAGTTATGGTGCCAACACCAAATTTATCCTCGAAACCAAACAACGCATTTGGCGCGAGGCCGGCTCCTTAGGCTTTATGCTCAATGAGGTGGTACACAACGGCTGGGACAGCAGCCAATTGCAACACAACAACAGCGGTACTGGCACGTACACCGTATTCCTGGGTGGCGAGGAAGCCCAAAAAGCCGCGTTGGGCACCGAAGCCAGACAATTGTCGCGCTGCATGCCGGTGCTTAACCAGGCCTTTCCCGGGTTTGAAGGGGCCTGTACCGGTCAGAACCAATTGGTGTACTGGCCGGGCAATCCACACGTGTACGCCAGTTACTCCTGTTTCAGCATTGGCCAGATGACCCGTTTTGCAGGACAGGCTTTTGCACCTGTTGGCAACATCTTTTTTGCCGGAGAACATTGCAGCGACGATTTTTGGGGATACATGAACGGTGCAGCCGAAACCGGCCGTAAAGCCGCAGAGCTGGTGCTGAAAAAAGCACTCCGCCAATAATGACGCCTTTATAGTATTTTCGCGGCCATTTTTGTTCAACTGCACCTCAACATGATCCTTTCCGATAAAAAAATCCTGGAAGCCATAGACAAAGGAGAAATCCTCATCGAGCCTTTCCGCCGCGAATCCCTGGGCACCAACTCCTACGATGTGCACCTCGGCAAATACCTTGGCTTGTACCGCGACCGGGTGCTCGACGCCAAAAAACACAACACCATCGACATCCTGGAAATAACCGACGACGGTTTTGTGCTCCAGCCCGGCACCCTGTACCTCGGCGTCACGGAGGAGTACACCGAAACCCTGGGTACCGTACCGTTTTTGGAAGGCAAAAGCAGCATCGGTCGCTTGGGCATAGACATACACGCCACCGCCGGTAAAGGCGACGTGGGTTTTTCCAACAACTGGACCCTCGAAATCTCTTGTGTGCAACCCGTGCGGGTGTACGCGGGCATGCCCATCGGCCAATTGATCTATTTTACCGTTGACGGCGACATTGAAAATTACTACCACAAAAAGCAGAATGCCAAGTACAACCAGCGCACCGACAAGCCGGTGGAGAGCATGATGTGGCGCAATTTTTAAGGCCGTTTTAATATCGGGTCACTTACCTTTGCTTAGTACCTTCAACCAGAACTTAATGTAATCGCTTATGAAGCGCACTGCCGCCCCCGCCCTCCTGTTTATCGGGCTGGTTTTCTTTTCTTGCTGCCAAAACAATCAGCCGGTTGATGCTGCTTATCAGGCAAAAGCCGCCAATGCCGACATTCTTCACGCAGGCATCCGCCGCATCACCGAAATCATTCGGCACGACGTGTTTTCACCGCCTGTGGCCTCTCGCATTTATGCCTACTCTACTGTGGCCGCCTACGAAGCGCTGGTGCCCGGTTATCCCGAGGAGTACCAGTCGCTGGCTGGCCAACTCAACGGCCTCACCCCGACGCCCCAACCGGAAGGCGGCAAAACGTATTGCTTCCCCGTGGCCAGCGCCCGCGCACTCATGCACGTGGGCCGCGCACTCATTTTTTCTGAAAGTGACATGGACTCTTTGTCGGCCGACATGAAGGCCGACTTTGAACGCAGCGGGGTGCCCAAAGACGTGTTTGACCGCTCGGTAGCCTACGGCGATCAGGTAGCCAAACACATCCTTGCCTGGTCTAAATCTGACAATTACGCCCAGACGCGCAGCGCCGCAAAAGTCAGTGTGGATGTCAAAAACCCGGCTGCCTGGCAGAAAACACCCCCCAATTTTGAAGATGCGTTAGAGCCGTACTGGAACACCATCCGGCCCTGGGTCATGCAATCGGCCAACCAGTTTCCGGCCGATCCGCCGCTGCCGTTCAGCGAAGACAAAAACAGCCCCTTCTACAAAGCCGCGCTCGAAGTGTATGAAATCGGTAAAAACGCTACCGAAGATCAAAAATCAATCGGCTGGTACTGGGACGACAACCCGACGGCGACCGACGTAGCCGGCCACTTCATGATCAAACGCAAAAAAATAACCCCGGGGGGCCACTGGATGAACATCACCGCCGGCGTGTGCCGTGCGCAAAAAACCACCATGATGCAAACGGCCGACACCTATGTGCGCGTTGCCCTCAGCCTGGCCGATGGCTTCATTTCGTGCTGGAATGAAAAATACCGCGCCAACGTCATCCGCCCCGAAACCTACATCAACCGCAACATCGACCGCGACTGGCGGCCCATGATCGAAACGCCGCCCTTCCCCGAGCACACCAGCGGACACGCCACCATCTCGGCTGCCGCCGCCGCCACGCTCACCGCGCTGTATGGCGAACCCTTTGCATTTACCGACAGCACCGAGGTGATGTTCAACTTGCCCCCCCGCACCTTCAAGTCTTTTTCGGAAGCCGCACTGGAGGTAGCCGACAGCCGCCTGTACGGCGGCATCCACTACCGCCTCGGCAATGAAGCCGGTACGCGAAATGGCCAAAAAATTGGGGAGTTTGTGTCTAAGACCCTGAAAACCAAACGCGATTAGTGTAGACAGGATTGTCAATCCTGTCTAAAACCACATTATCAATCAAACGTACATCCCCCGCTTTAGCAGCAACACACACCACAATCTGGTCGGCATCGCCAACGTTTTCCACCGGCAGCAGCGTCGTGCCGTCCACCACCTCTACGTATTCGGGTACTAAGCCCGCCGACTGCAACTGTTCCATCGCCCAGACTCGCAGCGCACTGGCGTTAGATGTGGGCAGCCAGTCGCGGATTTCCTGCAACGTACGGTATATGATCGGGGCCGCTGCGCGCATGTCGGGCGTTAGGCGCACATTGCGGCTCGACAGGGCTAATCCATCGGGTTCTCTTCGGGTAGGCACCATCACCAAATGAACCGGGAGCCGGAGTTGCCGGATCATGTCGCGCACAATGCTCAGTTGTTGGTAATCTTTTTGGCCCATGTACAGGAAGTCTGGCTGCACAATGTGGAGCAAGCGGTGCACCACAGTGGCCATGCCCGCAAAATGTCCGGGCCGAAAAGCGCCCTCCATCGTTTTGTCCAAAGAGCCAAAATCGAGGTGCAGCGACACATCTTCACCAGGCGGGTACACGGCTTCCACATCGGGCATGTACACGGCGTCGCAGGGCGCATGGAGCAGCAACTCCAGGTCTTTACCCGGTGTGCGCGGGTATTTTTGGAGGTCGTTGGGGTCGTTAAACTGTGTGGGGTTTACAAAAATACTGACTACCGTGCGGTTCCCCTGTTGGGCCGACAGCCGCACGAGGTCCAGGTGCCCTTCGTGCAAAGCGCCCATAGTAGGAGCAAAACCAATGGACTGCCCGAAATTTTTTTCGGCACCAACCCAATCCTGAACATCCTCGTTTTTTTTAAAAACCAACATGGCGTTGTATTTGTGTGGTGCAAAAGTAACGCAGCACTTGTTCGAATGGTGCTAATTGGGCAGCCGATCGGCAAATTTGTCGCAACCTTCCTACCTTGACGGCTGTTTCGTATTCAAATCTTTCAATTTTATTTGAAAGTTAATGTTCCTCAAACCCTAATGCGGAAAGCATGTCTTTAGAGGCCATCAAACAGCCCATATCTGCCGAGTTAGACGTCTTTGAAAAAAGGTTCCGCGACAGCATGCGCAGCCACGTACCGCTGCTCGATAAAATCACCTGGTACATCGTCAAGCGAAAAGGAAAGCAAGTGCGCCCCATGTTGGTGCTGCTCAGCGCGCGTCTTTTTGGCCCCATCAACGAAGCGGCTTACACCGCCGCCGCCCTGGTTGAGCTGTTGCACACGGCTACTTTGGTGCACGATGATGTGGTAGACGACGCCAACGAGCGCCGCGGATTTTTCTCCATCAATGCCCTTTGGAAAAATAAAATTGCCGTGCTCGTTGGCGATTATCTGCTGTCGCAAGGCCTGCTGCTCAGCATCCGCGAAGGGCAAACGCGCCTCCTCGAGATCGTGAGCCGCGCCGTAAAAGAAATGGCCGAGGGCGAACTGCTGCAAATGGAAAAAGCGCGTCGGCTCGACATCCAGGAAGCGGTGTATTACGACATCATCCGCCAAAAAACGGCCTCCCTCATCGCCGCCGCATGCAGCGCTGGCGCAGCGGGCACCAGTTCCGACCCGCATGTGGTGGAACAAATGCGCCTTTTCGGCGAAAAAACAGGCATGGCCTTCCAGATCAAAGACGACCTGTTCGATTTTGGCGACGACTACATCGGCAAACCACTCGGCATAGACATCAAGGAAAAAAAGATGACCCTGCCGCTCATTTACACCATCGCGCACGCCGACCGGGCCACCCGCCGCCACATCCTCAACATTGTGCGCAACCACAGCAACGAACGCGACCGCGTAGCGGAAGTCATTCAATTGGTGCGCCAAAACGGCGGGTTGGATTACGCCCGCGAGGCCATGTACCGGTACCGACAGGAAGCATTGGACATCCTCCACCAAATGCCCGAATCGGAAGCCCGACAATCGTTGGCCGATCTGCTGGTGTTTGTCACAGAGCGCAGGTCATAAAATATACCAATCGGTGCCCGGCCGACTCATTGCTTTGGCGTGCTGTGAAACACAGTCAGGAAAACCAGAGCCATTTTCATCGCTGGCGTAATGTCTGCCGATAAGTCGTCCTGAATAGCCCAGTCTCTGGGGTCTTGTTCCGCAAAAGTGTACAGGTAAAATTGGCCGTACGTGGGGTCGTCTACCAGCCATTCGTCGAGCTGGTTTTTCCAGCGGCTGCCCAATTTGAGGGCAATGGCATTGTTGGTCACGCGCCACTCGGTGGGGTCGCCGTTCCACGAAGCGCGCATGGTGACCACTTCATTGTCGAACGTGCGCAGTTCCCATTGGGTTGGGTCGTCTTTCCAGGGCATGCGGATGGTGCCGCGCAGGTCGCCAAGTTGGAACTCCCACTCGCTGAAATCGTCGCGTAAATTGAGCCAACGCAATTTCATTTCCCCAAAAAGGGCTTCCGGCGGGTCTTCGCCTTCTTCGAGTGGCTCCTCCATTGGGGCATACACAAAGAGCTCCCACTCCACAAACGCATCGCCCCATCGCGTGCGCACGCTGGAGAGTTCCTGCCCGCTGGCGCACAGCGGGGCAAGTACCAAAAGCATCAGCAGAAAACGCACCATTACTTTTGGGCCTGTTTGAACATGCATAAAAAACAAGCCTTAGAAAGGCAGGTCATCTACATTGGCGGGTGCAGACGGAGGCGCGCCGGCGTCTTTCGGAAATGGATCAGCCGAGAAATACTCCTCGCCTGAAGGGGCCTTCGGCTGCGCCTGACCGGCAGCGGCGGCACTGCGCTCAATGCGCCAGGCATTCAGGTTGGTAAGGTACTTGCCGTTCCATTCGCGGCCGCGCAAGTCAAAAGACACCTTGATGAACTCGCCCTCGGTATAATCATCTAACAGCGGACAGCGGTCCTGCACCATCTGGAATTTGATCAGTTGTGGGTAATTGCCATCGGGAACTTCCAATACAAACTCGCGCGCCTGGAAGCTGGCCGATTTTTGTTCCGTAGGGAAGGTGCGGTAGAGTTTGCCTTCTACTTCAAATGCCATGTTGGGTGATGTTGGGTGATGAACAAATAAATGTGCTATGAAGACGCCGGGCTCATTTTTTCAGTTTAAAAAACGCTTCGTAATAACCCGGGCGGTTGCTCGACAGCACGTACTCAAATCGCTTGGACACGATGTACCGCTGTTGCGGCGCGTAAAGATAAACGTCTGGCACTTCATCGTGGATAATTTCCTGCGCTTTCCCGTACAATGTGTTGCGCATGGCCTCATCCGTGGTGGAACGGATCTGGTCAATCAACTGATCCAGTGCCGGATTGGCAATGCCTGCGCGGTTATCGCCTGCGGGCGACAGGCTTTTGGAGTGGTAATTCTGGTATAACTCTACCAGGCCCGGGTGCTGCGCGGCAGCCAATATGGCCGTTTGAAATTTACCGTCCCGGGTTTCAGCCGTCAGTTTGTTGAATTCTGTAACCGCCAACACCAGTTCCACGCCTGCCAGCCGCGCCGATTTGGTCAAACTCGCCGCCGTTTGTTCCGAAATAGTGGTGCTGCTGGTAGACATCAGCTGAAGCCGAAGGGGCGTTTTGACGCCTTTCAGCATTTTATCGGCTATGCCGTCGCCATCGGTGTCGCTCCACCCGGCAGCCTGCAACAGGCTTTTGGCTTCTTCCACGTTGTACTGATAGGGTGCAATGGTCTTGTTGTAATACGTTTTTTCGGGGTTGACGGGCCCGACAGTGCGCGCAGCCAAACCACCCATGACAGTGCCGGTGAGGTAATCGTAGTCTACCACATGCGCCAACGCCTGGCGCACTTTTTTATCGGCCAAAATCGGATCGCGCAAATTAAACATCCAGCGGGTGTACATGGCGCTCCAGCGGGTGCCGAAATCATATTGCTTCGTAAAAACAGGGTTTTTTTGCATGTCGATAAAACGCTCCGGATTGACGCTGAGCGCCACATCCAATTCGCCATTTTCCAGCATGTTTTTCAACGTAATATCGTCTTTGACCACTGTGTAAATCAACGTGTCGGGATATGCGCGCAGGTAAGGATTGGCTTTGGAGGCTGCATCGCCCCACCAGTTTTCTTTTTTGACGAGGTACAAGCCGTCGTTGCCAAAAAAACCGCCCAATTGATACGCGTTGCTTCCGGAAATGAACGCCGTTTCATTCGAAAAAGCGGGCTGTTTGAACGCCTCGGCAAAGGCAATCATGTTGGTGTCGGCTTTGCCCAGTTGTTCGGCTTTGGCCGTGTTCATCAAGTCCGATAACGCCACATTGGCCAAACGGCCATTCGGATCATAATGATAAGCCGGGTAAATGGGCGTCTGGCACATGCTTTCCAGCGCCAGCATGTAATACGGCTCGAAATATACACTGAACTTTTTGGGGTCGGTCGGGTCGATATCGAAAGCCCTCAACTGTTCAAAATAGCCGCGCCATACCTGGGTAGGCAGCAGCGGGTGAAACACCATTTTGAGCGTAAATTCAACATCGCGCGCCGTTACTGGCGTGCCGTTGTCCCAAGTGGCATTGGGTTGAATCGAAAAATCGCACACATATTGACCTTTGCGGGGGCCGTCTGTCAGCAGGCGCATCTCCGGAATGGCTGTAGCAAGCAGGGGCTCCAGTTCCAGCGTTTCCGGGTCAATGATGCCCAATGTTTGAAAAATATTAGCCGCCACGTAGCGGGAATACCCTGGCGAGGGCATGAAGGGATTCATGACCGGGGCGGCAGCTTCTATGCGGATGCGGACGGCATACCCGTCGGTTTTGGACGGTGCAGGCGAATTGGTACAAGCACACAGTCCCATGAGCAGGACACATACAAACAGGTTGCGTTGGCTTACGTTGTTCATCAGGAGGCCGTTTGTGGCGGTGAAATTTTCCGTAAATATAACAGCAATCTGGCAATGCGTTACAAAAAGCGCGACTTCCATTCCGGTTGGGGCATCAGGCAGCTTTCCTGTTTCCCAAACCACCGGTAGCGGTTGCGCGCCACCCAGCGGTACACCCCGTTTCGGAGGCTTGCGGGCAAAAAACGGAGTGCGGCCAACACCTGCCAACCGCCGCCCAACCGCCGAAGCGCCTCCAGTGGAGCATCCGAATGCGTGTATGCTTTTTCCGGCGTAATGAGCACCACGCTGTCAAATTGTTTTCCAGCCAAACCATGCGCCTGCAACAGGGCTTGTCCTGCAGGACTTTGCAGCGCCGCAAACCGAAACAAAGCCTTGTGGTCGCGCAGCAACACCCACTGCACCGATGCATTGCAGAGGTTGCATTGGCCGTCAAATAACAATACCGGATGGTCGTTCATGCCCATAAAACAAGCGTGGACGTGCGAGTGTTTCGGGTACGCCACGCGCCGAAAAATTTTTTTGCCGCTTGTCACCAAAAAAGGGGTTCTTCGTAGTCCTTTTCACCGCCCTGTTTACCATGCCTACTGCATTAGTCATTGTCTTTGTTGGCATCACCATCTTTTTGTCGCACTACTTCAGTGCGTTGTTTCAGCGCACCAAAATACCCGACGTATTGTGGTTGTTTGCCATTGGACTGCTGCTGGGGCCTGTTTTTAATGTGGTGCGTCCGCAGGATTTTGGTGCCGTCGGGCCCGTTTTCACCACCATTACGCTGATTTTTATTTTGTTTGAAAGCGGCATTGATCAACGCCTCGAACCGCTGATTGAAGCCCTGGGTGGCACCGCCAAAATCACCACCTACAACTTTATCGGCACGTGCATCGTGGCTGGCGGCCTGGTGTACATCAACACCGACCTGGGATTTTTGCGCTCGCTGCTGTTGGGCAGCATTGTGGGGGGCACGTCTTCGGCGGTGGTCACCACGCTTGCGCCCATGTTGCCGGTCAAAAAACGCACCAAAACCATTTTGGTGCTCGAGGCGGCGTTCTCGGATGTATACACATTGGCGGTTCCGCTTACGTTGCTGGCGGCTTATCGCATCGGCAAAGTGGATGTGGCGTTTATGACCGGCCAAATGGTGGCGGCTTTCATCCTGGCGGCCCTGTTGGGTGTAGCGGCGGCCTTTTTTTGGAGCATTTTGCTCAACCGCATGCGAACCCTTCAAAATACCGTGTTTACCACCCCGGCTTTTGTGTTCATCATTTATGGCGTGGTGGAGGTGCTGAACTATTCGGGGCCCATAGCGGCCCTGGCGTTCGGGATTACCCTGGGCAACATCGACGTGTTGGGGCCACCCATCATGAAAAACATGATCTCGCGCAAACCCATTGCCCTGAACGAGTACGAACGGGCCTTTTTTTCCGAAACCGTGTTTTTGTTGCGCACGTTCTTTTTTGTGTACATCGGCATATCGGTGCGCTTGCAAGACTGGCACTGGATGGCGCTGGGTGGATTCGTCACCCTGGCGTTGTTTGTTGCCCGTGTGATCATCGTGCGCCTTTCGGTGCCGCGCGGCACTTCGGCCAATGATGCATCCTACATGGCGGTGATGTTGCCCAAGGGCCTGGGTGCCGCTGTATTGGCCTCCATTCCGGCCCAACAAGGGCTTCCCGGCGGCGAAATCATTCAATCGGTGGTGTTTTCCATCATTCTATGCTCCACACTCTTGGCCACTACTTTAACGTTTTTGTTGCAAAAAACCCGCTTGTACGACGTGTACATCTGGATGTTTACCGGATTTGGCCTGCCCGGAACACGTGAAAAGCTGCTGGCAGAAGATACGATACCCGACCCCTGATCGTTTTGGTGTACAAATGCCACAGTGCGCTTCGCATTTATTGACTTACCCGTACATGATGAACCCTTTCGCTTTTTTTCTCCCTTGTTTTCCGCAGAAAATATGCCTGTTGGCTGTGTGCATTTGCCTCGGCAGCGCAGTACTCGCCCAGCAAACAGCCCCGGCAGACACCACTAAAAAAATTCGGGTGGAATTGTCCATGTCGGCGGAGTATTTCCAGCGCGGCGATGCGTACCTGCAGAAACTGAAAGAAAACGTGCGCCTGCGCCAGGGGAATACCCTTGTGTACTGCGACACCGCTGTGCTCGACGATGCTCAAAACAAAGCGGTGCTACAAGGCGATGTGGTGTTTGAGCAAGGCGATTCCCTGCGTGCCTTTGGCGATTCGGCCGTGTATTTCGGCAATACGCGCGAAGTCGATCTGTACGGCAACGCCGTGCTGGTGCGCGGCGAACAAGAGCTGTACACCCAAAAACTGCACTACGACCTGGCCCAAAAAATTGCTACTTACCACAACGGCGCCACCCTCAGCAACGGCAAAAGCCAGCTCAGCAGCCAGCACGGCTATTACTACGTGGCGCAAAATCAAGTATACTTCCGCGGCGATGTGGTGGTCACCGACCCGGAGTACACATTGCGTTCCGACACCATGTCGTTCAACACCGTTACCCAAACCGTGCAATTCCTGGCCCCTACCCGCATCACGCAGCGCGACAGCCGCCTGTACACCGAGGGCGGATACTACGACCTGAAAAACAACAACGCCGTATTCGATAAAAATCCGCAATACGAACGGGAGCAACAGCGCGGCAGGGCTGAAGTGATTCGGTACAACGGGACCACCAAAACCTACCAACTGGAAGGGCAAGCCCACATCGTGGAACCCGAGCGCCTGGTAGAAGCCGACACCATTATTTACCACGCCGACACCGAGCAGGCGGTGCTCATCGGCCACGCGCATTACAAAGACAGCACGCAAGACATCACCGGCGCAGCCATTACCTACGACGGCCGCAACAAACGCTACCAGCTTGCCGGCCGTGGCCGGGTGAGCGATCCGCCCAACATCATAGACGCCAATACGCTCGATTTTAACGACGTGCTCGGCAATGGCTTGGCAGAGGGCGACGTCATCTGGCAGGATACGGCCGCCAAAACCATCTTGCTGGCCGCCCGCATCGACTACAACAAGCAATCCGATTTTATACAGGCTTACGGCGGGTTTGGCAATACGCGCCGCCCTTTGCTGAAATCGCTCCTTGATAACGATACCCTCTACCTCAGCGCCGATACGCTCACGGCTTATCGTCCGGACACGGCGTCGGACCACCGTTTGTTGCTCGCCTACCGCGACGTGCGCATTTTCAAGTCCGACATGCAGGCGCTTTGCGATTCGTTGTCGTACCACGGTGCCGATTCCATTTTTTGGCTCTTCAAAATTGACTCGCTCCCCATTGTGTGGTCCGACACCTCCCAGTTTACGGCCGACACCATCCTGATTGGCATGAAAAACAGCAAAATAGACCGAATTTGGCTGCGCCAGCATGCGTTTATGCTCAATTCGCCCGATGAGCAGTTGTTTAACCAGATCAAAGGGCGCGATTGCACGGCGTTTTTTCGGGACAACAAAATACAGGAAATGCTGGTGGAAGGCAATGCGCAGGCCTTGTATTACGCCCGAAACGAAGACGATGAATACGTGGGCGTCAATGAAACCTTTTGTGCAGAGATGCGGATGTTCTTTTCCGGCAACCAGGTAGACGGCATCCGCTTCTACACCGAGCCGTCTGGTAAATTTACGCCCATGGGCAAGGCCGGGTCCAAAAACCGAAAGCTGGAGGGCTTTTTTTGGGAAACCAGCCGTCGACCCAAGGGGGTGGACGATTTGTATTGACGGTTACGGGCCTTTCGGTTTGACCGCTTGATTTTTAGGCTTTGGGGTGTGGTTGGTTACAGGAACCTTTTTTACTTTTGTGGTGGATGGGGTTTTGTTGACTTTGGTAGTGTTTGGGTGGGTTATGAATATCAACAATACAAAAAGTACTACAAAAGTTTTGCATATTTGAGCGTTAGCCGCAATGACTGGGGACAATGCTAATCTGAAAAATTCTGTAAGAAACTAACTTTGACGACAAACGATATGAAACGACAAATTAGAAAATGGACTTTAGGGCTGACAGCAACAGGATTGTTGTGTTTCGTTTTTTTAGTTGGGATAGTTTTAAATCCTTCTTTACTTTATGCAAAAAAAACGACAGTTGGCAATTATACAATTTATCACAACACACCGCTTGACGAAAATTTTCTTCCACGGCTTGACAATGCGATGGAACTTTTAAAGACAAGTGAACTTTATGACCCGAATCTCAAACTTGATATTTGTTTGAACGATGGTTCGCTTTACCCAGCTCTGATGGTGAAATTAAGAGGACAAGCATTTGGTTGGGGTTTTTACGACAAAGTTGTTTTGATGGGTAACGCAAATTGCAAGGATAATTTTGTTGAAATCAATGGCTACAAGTGGAACTTGACACAACTACTTACACACGAAGAAATACATTGCTTGCAGTTTCATAAGTTCGGACTTTGGAAATCAAACCCAATTGCAAACCATCCGGATTGGAAATGGGAAGGATATCCAGAGTATGTTTCAAGGCGAAACGCAGACCAACTTGACTTGACAAAAAACATTGCAAGAGAAATTGCACAAGAAAATTTAGCCAAAGACGGCTGGGCAATAGGTTTTAGCGACAGCACAATTGCACCGAGAGATTATTACAACGCTTGGCTTCTCATTCAATATTGTCTTGACATAAAAAAAATGACATACGATAATCTATTGAAAGATACGATCAGTGAACAAACAACTACAACACAAATGATGAATTGGTTTGAAACACAAAAAATAAATTATTAACGAATGGAACGACACCACATCACAAGAATTGTAAATCGCTTCGTAGGAATAGTGCCACATGCATCTAACAGCACATTTGCAATAGGCGGGGTTTTCCCGCTTGAGCGGGACAGGCTGTGCTCTGCAGGCAGTTTTGTGGTAGCCGAAAGTTCAGTTCTCCGCATCAACATTTGTGGTGAAAATCGCCACCTTCGCCAACCCCGAAACCGTTATGCCTCATGCTATGACGACCGTGCTAACATCAAACTGACAGACAAAAAATATGACATTACCAGAAGAGCATTTTAAGGAAACCAAGCGACTAATCTCTTTAGTTGGCGACAAATTAATTGCTGAGTGGTTAATAAAAGAAGGCTACTATGCGGAACAATATGTTTTACCACCTTGCTTTAAAGTAGAAACATTTAAACTGAAAAGGAGAGCATACTTCAATGTAAAAACAGAAGGGACAAGAGTTGAATATAATGTTGCAACAGCAGACCTAATGAATGTTTCATTCCCTAAATCACAGCTGACAGAAAGGACTTTTGGAATTATTCACCCAAAAATATATCACGACATTGTATGGCATTTGAAAAACGAATGGCCCTTAATACTTGACCACATTTTTCACAAAGACATAAATATATTTTGCTACAGCTTTCCTATTCCAATTACTTCCAAAAATGAAACAGAACTTGGGGATTTAAGGGCAGGAAGAATGATTTATGAATTTATTGAAATGGCAGAAAACGACTTGGTTGCCGAAGCTCATAAATTCAAATACATTGTTAAGACAGACATAAAGAACTTCTATCCATCAATCTATACACACAGTATTTCTTGGGCTTTACACGGTAAGAAAGACGGAAGAAAAGACAGAAGCACTTATGCTTTGTTAGGTTCCAAACTTGACAAATTATTTCAAAGTGCAAATGATGGATGCACCAATGGACTTCCAATTGGTCCAGCAGTTTCAGATTTGGTTTCAGATTTACTCCTTGCAGCAGTTGACAGAGAGACATCAAGGGAATTGAAAAAAAAGAGTATCAAGTTTATTGGCGTTAGATTTAAAGACGACTATAGATTTCTTTGCAATTCCAAAACTGATGCGGAAACGATTATTAAAACATTGCAAGTCCAACTTCGACAATTCAACCTTAATCTGAGCGAAGGGAAATCAGATTTAAAGGAACTTCCAGAAGGATTATTTAGACCATGGACTTCAGACTATCACAAATTTTCCTTGCGTTACAAAAGAAAAGTTGGGTACAAAAAATTTGAAAACACTTTGCTTGCAGTTTTACAAATTGACAAGGCACATGGCGACACTGGTGTTATTGACAAATTTTTAAGCGAGTTGACAACCAAAAAATACAGCCTTAAACTTGTTCTTAAAGACAAAGACGTTTTGAAAACCTTTAGCCTATTATTACTTCTTAAACAAAGACGAGCAAAGGCATTTCCTCAGATACTTGCAATTATCGAATTAATCTTTGAGCAATTTAAAAAGGACAAAGAAATGATAGATAAAATGACAGCATCTATCAAAGACATTTTCATATCTAAACTTGACAACGAAACTGAAAATCAGTATGATTTGATTTGGTTGGCATATTTCATAAAGTCTAACGGACTTTTCACTTTCACATGGCCAAGAAAAGTAAATTCGGACTTACTAAAAGCAATGAAAGCTAACAATCAAACTTTCTTTCCCGACCCCGACTTTGACCTTTATTCGACAATCAAAAAGCCAAGTAAAAATATTCCACTGATTAAACATTTAGCAATATTTCCGAATGACAAACCATAACGATAAAGAAGCACGAAGGCATAATAGCACATTTGCAATAGGCGGGGTTTCGTCTCCGCTTGACAGTTTTGTGCTTGCAAAAAGTTCAGTTCTCCGCATAAACTTTTGTGCTGAAAAGCCCGCCCATCGCAAATCTGCAAACCGTTACTGGTAATTCTATGACAATAGTGCAAACCATAAACGACAGGACAAAAACAAACGACAACAGATGCAGAAATACGCAGTAAATCAACAATTAATTGAGACACTTTTAGCTTGGGTCAACTCTGGAGAAATTGCAATTCCAGAAATTCAAAGACCATTCGTTTGGGACAGTTCAAAAGTTCGTGACTTAATGGACAGCTTGTATCAAGGTTATCCAATCGGTTATGTTATCGCTTGGAGAAATCCTAACGTGCGACTGAAAGACGGCAGTTTAAGCGAAGGGAAGAAAATACTCATTGACGGACAACAACGTGTAACGGCTTTGGCAGCAGCTATACTCGGACAATATGTAGTCAACAAAACTTACGAGAGAGTAAAAATTAAAATTGCCTTTCACCCCACTGACGAAAGATTTGAAGTTCAAAACCCTGCAATTTTAAAAGACAAAACTTGGCTTCACGACATTTCTCAAGCAATTAACGGAGACCTTTTTGAAATAGCTGACCAATATTTTGAACTCAACCCAGACGTTGACAAAAAACAAGTTCGTAACGCCTTTTCAAACTTGATGAATATTCCGAAAAAACAAATCGGAATTATTGAGTTAGCGGCTGACTTGGACATTGAAACGGTTACAGAAATTTTCATCCGCATCAATTCAAAAGGTGTTGTGCTTAGTCAGGCGGACTTTGCAATGAGCAAAATTGCTTCCAACACAGATTACAATGGTAACGAATTACGCAAAGCCATTGACTACTTCTGCCATTTGTGCATTGCTCCCGAATTTTACAAGCATATTGTTGACAACGACAAGGAATTTTCAAAGACAGAGTTCTTTCAAAAAATGAAATGGCTTAAAACGGAGAACGAAGATTTATATGATCCCGACTATAACGACTTAATTCGTGTTGCGTTTACAACGCAATTCAACAGAGGGCGACTTTCCGACTTGGTGAGTTTACTATCAGGTAGAAACTTTGAAACCCGAACTTATGAGGACACCATTGCAGAAGCATCTTTTGCAAATCTTAAAACAGGCGTTAATAATTTCATCAACGAAACAAATTTTAAACGCTTTTTGATGATAATTAAATCCGCAGGATTTATTTCGCCAAAACTTATCCGTTCACAAAACGCAATCAATTTTGCTTACATTGTTTACCTCAAACTAAAAGAGTTAGGCGTTAATTCAGTTGCCATTGAAAGCTATGTAAGGCGTTGGTTAGTTTACGGCATCTTGACAGGTCGTTATTCAGGTTCGCCAGAGAGTGCATTTGACTTTGACATCAAACAAATTTCACAGAAACCGTTTGACGAATACCTAAAAGAAAAAGAAGAAGGCGAACTTTCAGACGCATTTTGGAACGCTTCACTTCCACAGAGTTTAGACACTTCTGTTGCAAGTAGCCCATACTTCCACGTTTTTTTAGCAGCACAAGTAAAGGCAAACGACAGAGGATTTTTGTCAAAGGACGTTTTGGTTGGTGACCTCATTTCACTGCGTGGCGACATTCATCATTTGTTTCCAAAGGACTATTTAAAAAAGAACGGACTGGACAGAAGCAAATACAACCAAATTGCCAACTATGTTTATATGCAGTCAGAGATTAACATCAAGGTCGGCAACAAACCGCCAAAGGACTACTTTGAAGTTATCACAACACAAATGCAGGACAATAACAAACAAGTAAGCGGACTTTCAACTCAACAAGAACTTTTTGACAACTTGCATATGAACGCTGTGCCGACAGGCATTATGCAAATGAGCATTGACGACTACAACGACTTCTTGACTGCAAGACGAAAACTTATGTCAACAAAAATCAAAGAATATTATCACTCACTATGACGGACGAAAGAAGAACTACCGGTAACACGGGTTTGGCAAAAGTGGCGCTTCAGTACTCCACAGACACATTTGTGGTTAATCAAACATTGGTTCTACGCATCAACATTTGTGGTGAAAATCGCCACCTTCGCTAAGCCCGAAACCGTTACGCGCAAAGGGAGTCGCCCGCAAAAACAGTAGTGCTTAACCCCAAAGTTCATCTCCCCGCAGTTACGCTTGACGATACAACGACAACCAACAACAAATGAAAATAATCAACTGGAACGTTGGACGACCAAGCAAAAACAAGTCTAAACTTATCCTCAACAAGTTGGACGAGTTGAGCGGGGACATCGTCATCTTAACCGAGACCAATTCAAGCATAACTCCACGAGGCAATGACAACGTGGTTGCAACCAACCACCAACCGCACGACTTTGACGGTGATTTAAAGGTTCCATACAAGCCAGACGAAAACAGAACATCCATTTGGACGAAGTATCCAGTAACAAAAACATACAAAACCTATGACGGCTTTACATCCGTGTGTGCCGACATCGCAACACCACACGGACAATTAATGGTTTACGCAACAATCATTGGCGTTTTCAACGGTCTTCGACCACGCTTTCATCACGACCTGCAAGGTCAGCTTTTAGACTTTGACGCAATCTTTCCCGGCAAGCAAGTTGCCCTCATTGGGGACTACAACATTATATTCACCGGACGAGCTTACCCAAGCCACGCTGCAAGGCAAACGCTCAACCAAGCTTTTGAAAAACACAATTTAACCAACCTCACAGGCACAATTCTTAATGCCGTTGACCACATTGCAATCAGCAACGACTTCATAAAAAACAAAACGGTAGCCCTCGACACCTGGAATGTAGACAAGAAACTCAGCGACCACATCGGGTTTGCCACGACAATAACAGTTTGATAGACAACAAACCAAAAGTTATTACATGAGCATCCTGAACAACAGGACTGCAATTAGAAATACGTTCACCAAGAGAATTTGAAAAATATGAAGACGACTGAAAAAACATTTGACGCTGTAAAATTTATGCGTCAACAACGAGACAAATTAAGTGAGCAATTGTCCAAAATGACAAAAGAAGAAATTTTGGAGTACTTTAAGAAACGTAAAACACAGATGACTATAAAGCCCGGCGCATAACAGGCCCTTTGCTTGCGCGAGCAAAGGGATGCCGGCAGCCATATTGAAAGTCTCTGCAGCCAAACAGGTAATCTCCGGTTCATTGAAGTGAAGGGCAGAAGAAAAGATGCCACTACGGTTACACTGGAATAATGAAATAGATTTTTTGCGGAAAGTACCGAATTGTGGTACCTTTCGCAAAATTTCACGCTTATAATGGCATATCAAAATGACATATCAATCAACCAATGGCTGGACAAATTGCTGGCAAAGGGAGCCTATGGCTTTTCAAAAGAGACTTTGCAGCAGGATATTCCGGACTACACTGATGTTGCTGTTAAAAGAGCATTGAGCCGATTAAGTACCAAAGGGAAAATTATATCGCTATATAAAGGCTATTACCTGATTATCCCACCCCAACACACTTCCAAAGGCATTCTACCGCCAGCTTTGTATTTGGATGCTTTCATGAAATACTTGCAGCGACCCTATTACGTGGCGCTGCTCAGCGCTGCGGCCTTTCATGGTGCATCGCACCAGCAGCCGCAGGAATACTTTGTGATGACTGAATTTCCTGTTCTGCGCCCAACCCAAAAAAAAGGGCAGAAAGTCAATTACATCAGCATCAAAGAAATTCCGGATGCGCTGGTTGAGAAAAGGAAAACAGAAGCAGGCTATTTAAATATTTCCAATGCGGCCCTCACCGCTTGTGATTTGGTACAATTTGAAAAACGGGTGGGTGGCCTCAACCGGGTGGCAACCGTACTGAATGAATTAACAGAAATCATCAAAGGCTCAGATTTTTCGCCTATGCTTTTAACCCATGTGCATGTAACCACACTGCAACGGTTGGGCTACCTGATGGAGACCGCTTGCTTCAATCAGGAATTGGCGGATATTTTATTTAAAGCTGCGAAAAAAGAAAACCTGAGTTTATTCCGGATTCCATTAAAGGCATCCAAAGAGATTAAAGGCTTTTCTTCCGATAACCGCTGGAAGGTAATTGTGAACACCGAAATTGAAATTGACGAATGATACCGCAGGCATACATAACCGAGTGGAGCCAGCAGGTGCCCTGGCAAACCAACGAACAGGTGGAACAAGACCTGGTGATTTGCCGTGCTTTGGCAGAAATCTTTTCTGATGAATGGCTGGCCAGCAGCCTTGCCTTTCGGGGTGGTACGGCACTGCATAAACTTTATCTACAACATCAACCACGGTATTCCGAGGATATAGACTTGGTGCAGGTACGTGTAGAACCCATCAAAGAAACAGTACAACGGCTGCAAGCTGCATTGGCATTTCTGGGTGAGTCATCAGTTAAGCCCCGCAGGGATGGGACACAGATCATTTGCCGTTTTGATTCTGAATTTCCTCCTTCTATCCGTTTGCGGTTAAAGGTAGAAGCCAATACGCGTGAACATTTTACGGTGCATGGTTTACAGCAATTTCCTTTTGAAGTAAAGTCTTCCTGGTTTGATGGAAGTTGCCAACTGACCACCTATCGTTTGGAAGAATTGTTGGGCACAAAACTTCGGGCATTGTACCAACGCAAAAAGGGCAGAGACCTCTATGACATATACATTGCCCTCACCCAAAAGCCGAATTTAGATATTGAAGCATTGCTGCATAGCTACCGGGAGTATATGAATTTCTCTGTGGAAAAGCCACCGACCCAACGGGAGTACATCCTGAATATGGAAGCGAAAATGAAAGACGCTGAATTTTTGGGCGACACCACTGCCTTGCTCAGGCCGGATGTGCCCTACAACCCACAGGAAGCCTACGATTTAGTAAGAACACAACTGATTGAACGTATTTGACATGACATACAACAAGAAACTTACAGAAGTAGCCATACCACTCGACATTATCAATGATGCCTCGGCTTACGATAAGATGCCGGGTATCGGGGCGCACTTCAATTGAAGCGTTGTGCTTCGCATCAAGTACATTGCAGGCAGACAGTTTTCGTCTCTGAAATCCCTCGCGCGCGCAAAGCGACAATGTGGTCTGCACCCCCTCAAACAGTCTTTTTTCGTATCTTTGACCGATTCAAAATGTATTATGCACGAAACCGGAGACAACCAGGCATTGAAAATTTTTACCAAATCGCAACAAGTCTACTGAAATAAGCATAATGAGTAAAGAGAACCAAGTAGAAGAAAATCTGATCGAGCAACTGAAAGGGCTGAAATACATCCATCGCCCCGACATAGTTGATAGAAAAACGCTTGAGCAAAACTTCAAAACAAAGTTTGAAGCGCTCCATCGTGTTCGCTTGTCTGACAACGAATTTTTAAGACTTAGAGAAGAAATCATTGAACCCGATGTGTTCAAAGCTTCCAAACGATTGCGTGAAAAACAATACTTCCAACGGGAAGACGGAACACCATTGCATTACACCTTGGTCAACAACAAAGACTGGTGCAAAAACGATTTTGAAGTCATAAGCCAGTTGCGCATCAACACCGAAAACAGCCATCAACGATACGACATCATTTTGCTGATCAACGGCTTGCCTGTGGTGCAAATCGAACTTAAAAAGGGAGACATTTCGCATAGAAATGCCATGCAGCAAATTGTGGACTACAAAAACGAACCAGGCAACGGTTACGGAAATACCCTGCTTTGCTATATGCAGTTGTTCATCGTGAGCAACGGCGGCAGAACGCTTTACTTCGCCAATAACAAGCATCAACATTTTGCTTTCCATGCCGATGAACAGTTTTTGCCTGTTTATGAATTGGCAGACATAGACAATAAGAAAATAAACGGGCTTTATGGTTTTACGGAAAAATTCCTGACCAAATGCACGCTCGGTAGCATGATCAGCAAGTATATGGTGCTCGTAGAAAGTGAACAGAAATTGCTCGTCATGCGGCCGTATCAAATTTATGCGGTGAAGGCAATTGTAGATTGCATCCAACAAAACCGTGGAAACGGTTATATATGGCACACCACAGGAAGCGGCAAAACCTTGACTTCTTTCAAAGCGTCTACCCTCCTGAAAGACAATGCCGACATTGAAAAATGTTTGTTTGTGGTAGACCGAAAAGACCTTGACCGGCAAACCCGTGAGGAATTCAATAAATTTCAGGAAGGCAGCGTGGAAGAAAACACCAATACCGAAACTTTGGTAAGGCGTTTGCTGTCTACCGATTATGCCGATAAGGTTATTGTTACCACCATTCAGAAATTAGGATTGGCTTTGGATGGCACAAACAAAAAAAACTACAAAGAACGATTGGAGCCACTGCGCAACAAACGAATGGTTTTCATTTTTGACGAGTGCCACCGTTCGCAGTTTGGAGAAAACCACAAAGCGATAAAAGCGTTTTTCCCCAACGCGCAATTATTTGGTTTTACAGGCACACCCATCTTTGATCAAAACGCCACGTATCAAATAAGAGAAGGCGAAGAGGCATCCTGTAAAACCACAGAAGATATTTTTGAAAAGAAACTACACGCTTACACCATCACACACGCCATTGACGATAAAAATGTATTGCGTTTTCACATCGATTATTTCAAAGGCAAAGGAACGCAAAACCCAAAGCCAGGAGAAGCGATTGCCCAACAGGCCGTAGTAGAAGCCATCTTGGGAAAACACGATGCAGCCACCAATTCAAGGCGGTTCAATGCCGTTTTGGCAACCGCTTCTATCAACAACGCCATCGAGTATTATCAGTTATTCAAAGAAATCCAGAAAAAGAAAAAAGCTGAAAATCCTGACTATGTGCCTTTAAACATTGCTTGTGTGTTTTCGCCACCGGCCGAAGGCAACAGCGACATTCAACAGATTCAAGAAGATTTAACACAAGAAAAAGAGGACAACAAACAAAATCCCGAAGAAAAGAAAGCGGCACTCAAAACCATCATTGCCGACTACAACGAGCAATACGGCACAAGCCACGAGATTTATCTTTTCGACCTGTATTACCAGGATGTGCAAAGACGCATCAAAGACCAGAAATACAGCAACAAAGACTATCCGCACAAAAATAAAATTGACATTACCATCGTGGTAGATATGTTGCTCACAGGGTTTGACAGCAAATACCTGAACACGTTGTATGTGGACAAAAACCTGAAATACCACGGATTGATTCAGGCTTTTTCACGAACCAACCGTGTGCTGAACGATACCAAGCCTTATGGCAACATTTTGGATTTCCGTTCGCAACAGGATGCCGTTAACCAGGCCATTGCCCTGTTTTCAGGCGAAAACTACGAACGGGCCAAGGAGATTTGGATGGTGGACCCTGCCCCGGTGGTGATGGACAAATACAAAAAAGCCGTAGAGCAGTTGGGTGTATTTATGCAGGAGCATAATTTGGTGAATGAGCCACAGGCGGTTTATAACATCAGGGGCGATGCTGCCCGAATTGCTTTTGTAAAAAATTTCAAAGAGGTACAACGACTCAAAACGCAGCTTGACCAATACACCGACATCAATGAAGAACAACAGGCTTTGATTGAAGCCATTCTGCCCGCGGATAGCTTTTGGGGGTTCCGAAGCGCATACATTGAAACGGCCAAGGCGTTTAAAATACGACAAGAACAAGAAGGTGATGATGCCCCTGAGGAATTGAAGCAACTGGATTTTGAATTTGTGCTCTTTGCTTCTGCCGTGATTGATTACGATTACATCATGAACCTGATTGCCGACAGCACCCAACAAAAACCTGCCAGGCAAAAAATGACCAAAGCACAGGTGATCAGCTTGCTGAGTGCCAATGCCAACCTGATGGACGAGCAGGAAGATTTAACGGAGTACATCAATGGGTTGGACTGGAACAGCGGTCAAGATGCAGCAGCGCTACGCAAAGGGTACGACACCTTTAAAGATGACAAATACAACAAAGAACTGGCCGCCATGGCTCACCAACACGGCTTGCAAACCGCAGCACTGAAAACCTTTGTAGAAAAGATACTCAGCCGAATGATTTTTGACGGCGAGACACTGACCGACCTCCTGGAGCCCCTGGATTTGAGTTGGAAAGAACGCAGGGTAAAAGAACTGGCTTTGATGGCAGACTTGGTACCCCAATTAAAAAAATTAGCCCAAGGGCGTGAAATATCCGGATTAGCAGCGTATGAGTAAGCACGAAATCACACCGATAAGCCAACAGGAGTATGAGGCAATACTGCGACAAGCCGTCGCAGAAATCCGCACGGCCCGCACGACCATTGCGCTGAACGTGAATCGTGCTGCCAATGCCGTTTATTGGAATTTGGGCAAATTGCTTTCTGAAAAACAGTTGGAAGAAGGTTATGGCAGCGGCGTAGTGAAGCAATTGTCGGTCGACTTGAAAATGGAGTTCCCCGATATGGGGGTGTCGCCCCGCAATTTGTGGAATATGAAACGTTATTATGAGCGTTATCATGAGGCAGATACAAAACTGCTACAGTGCGTAGCAGTTTTGCCCTGGGGGCACAATCTGTTGTTGTTGGATAAAATACAATCACTTTCAGCAGTGGCGTTTTATGCCCAGGAAGCCTTTTCAAAAGGCTGGACAAGAGATTTGTTGCTCAATGCCATAAAGCTGAATACGTATGCTAACACACAAAAGCAAATAGCTGCCAACAATTTCAACCTGACACTACCTGAATTTCAGGCCGATTATGCCAACGAGGTATTTAAAAGCACCTACAATTTGGGCTTTCTGGGCATTACCGAACCGGTAAAAGAATTGGAACTGGAAAACAGGCTCATTGCTAAAATCAGAGCCTTTATACTCGAACTTGGAAAAGGATTTAGTTTTATTGGCAACCAATACCGGTTGGAATACAACCACAAGGAATACTTTGTGGACATGCTTTTCTTTCACCGGGGCTTGCAGGCATTGGTGGCTATTGAGCTAAAAATAGGCAGCTTTAAAGCTGAATATGCAGGCAAAATGAACCTATACCTCTCGCTGCTCGACCGCCAGGAAAAAGGAGCACACGAAAACCCATCCATTGGCATCATACTCTGTGCCGATCGAGACCACCTCGATGTGGAAATTGCCCTGCAAGACATCAACAAACCCATAGGCGTAGCTGAATACCAACTCTTGCTGCCCAAAGATGCCTTGCAAACCTTGGTGTTGAACGAAATAAACGCAACAGGAGGAGAACATGAGTAAGCAGAAATTGATACCCGAATTGCGGTTTCCTGAGTTTGAGAATGAGGGGGAATGGAAAGAGACGGAATTGGAAAGTCTAGGGAAGTTCTTAGGAGGTGGAACTCCTGAACGTTCAAATATTGATTATTGGATTGGCAGTATTCCCTGGGTTTCAAGTTCTGATATTAAAGATGATGATATTCATAATATTTATATTACCCGATTCATAAATGACATGTCAATAAAAAATTCTGCAACTAAGATAATCCCCAAAGGTAGTGTGTTATTTGTTTCAAGAGTTGGTGTTGGCAAATTGGCAATAAATGAAGAAGAATTATGTACGAGTCAAGACTTTACGAGCTTTGTACCAAATAAAGATGTTCTAAACTTCTTTGTAGGGTACTATTTTTCATCCAATAAGAATCTCTTACAGTCATTAAATCAGGGCACTTCAATTAAAGGATTCTCAAAAAATGATTTAGAGAATTTCAAGTTGCCTTATCCAGACAACACCCAAGAACAACAAAAAATCGCCTCCTGCCTTTCTTCCTTAGATGAAGTGATAGCAGCCCACAGCCAAAAATTGGCCCTACTCAAAGACCACAAAAAAGGCTTGATGCAAAACCTTTTTCCGCAAGCAGGTGAGAACGTGCCGAGGTATCGGTTTAAGGAGTTTGAGGAGGATGGGGAGTGGGTTTTTGAACAATTCGATAAAGTATATTCATTCTTAGTTACCAATTCTTTTTCAAGAGAGTGTCTTAATTACGAAACTGGATTAGTCAAAAATATTCATTATGGTGACATTCATACAAGATTTGCCACACTTTTTGATTTAACTAACGAAAAAGTTCCATTCATTAACCCTGATATTTTAATTGAACGAATAAGGGAAGAATGTTACTGCCAAGAAGGTGACATGGTTTTTGCCGATGCATCTGAAGATTTGAATGATGTTGGAAAAAGTATAGAAATCGTTAACCTGAACAATGAAAAATTGGTATCTGGGCTTCATACTTTAATGGCTCGACAAATTGAATCAAAGCTGGCGATAGGTTTTGGCGGATATTTATTTCGTTCTGATAGAATCAGAAAACAAATTCAAAGAGAAGCACAAGGCGCAAAAGTGTTAGGAATTTCAGGCACAAGAATTTCAAATATTGAAATATTCTATCCTACGAATCCCAAAGAACAACAAAAAATCGCTTCCTGTCTTTCCTCTTTAGATGCACTCATCACCGCACAAGCGGAGCAAATAGCACAATTGAAATTGCATAAAAAGGGATTGATGCAGGGTTTGTTTCCTAAATCAATTGCGAATTAACATTACGAGATGGAAAATTTGCCTTCAAATACAACCAATTTTATCCTGTATACCACGCCCGAGGGTCAAGTGCAATTAAGCGTTTTGTTGCAAGACGAATCCATTTGGCTTACCCAAAAAGCCATGGGTATTTTATTTGACACGACTACACAAAATATAACCATCCACTTAAAAAACATTTTTGAAAGCAGCGAATTAGATGAAGGAGCAACTTGTAAGGATTTTTTACAAGTTCAATTAGAAGGCAATAGAGAAGTATCTCGAAAGCAAAAAATGTATAATTTAGATGCCATCATCTCAGTAGGTTATCGGGTGAACTCTTCCAAAGCCACCCAATTCAGAATTTGGGCAACCAAAACAATCAAAGAATTCATTATCAAAGGCTTTGTGCTGGATGATAATCGATTGAAGCAAGGACGGAAAAGGCAAAATTTCGCATACCAAAGCCATTGAAAAGGCAGGTGCAGCATACGATCAATTTAATAAAACCCAAAAAATTGTTTCTGATTTTGACAAAAAAATAAAGCAAATAAAGAAAAAGAAGCATGACACATAAAGACCAACAACAACTCGGCAAAACCCTTTGGGACATAGCAGACAACCTGCGAGGCGCCATGAATGCGGATGATTTCCGCGATTATATGCTTTCGTTTCTTTTTCTGCGGTATTTGTCTTACAACTACGAAGAAGCGGCAAAAAAAGAATTGGGCAAGGACTATCCCGTTTTAAATGAAGCAGATAGACAAACGCCTTTGGCAGAATGGTATATGGTAAACGAGCCAGATGTGCCCCTTTACGAAACGCAAATGCGCAGAAAGGTGCATTATGTAATTAAACCCGAACACCTGTGGAGCAACATCAGCGAAATGGCGCGCACCCAAAACCCGGAGCTGTTGGTAACCCTTGAATCGGGTTTTAGGTACATAGAGAACGAATCGTTTGAAAGTGCTTTTCAAGGCTTGTTTTCCGAAATCAATTTGAATTCAGAAAAATTGGGGAAAACATCGGCCGAGCGGAACAAGAAACTTTGCACCATCATTCAAAAAATTGCCGAAGGCATTGCTGATTTTTCAACCGATTCCGATGCGCTTGGCGATGCTTACGAGTATTTGATTGGTCAGTTTGCCGCAGGTTCAGGCAAAAAAGCAGGTGAGTTTTACACGCCGCAGCAAATTTCTACCATTCTATCAGAAATCGTAACCTTAGACAGCCAGGAACCCAAAACAGGAAAGAAAGACAAACTGGACAAAGTGCTGGATTTTGCGTGTGGTTCTGGGTCTTTGTTGCTGAATGTGCGGAAACGAATCAAAGACAGTGGCGGTAGTGTGGGCAAAATTTACGGACAAGAAAAAAACATCACCACCTACAACCTTGCCCGAATGAATATGCTTTTGCACGGTATGAAAGACGCTGAGTTTGATATATTCCACGGCGACACGCTGGAAAACAGTTGGGCATTGCTCAACGAAATGAACCCGAGCAAAAAGATAGAGTTTGATGCCATTGTAGCCAATCCACCTTTCAGTTTGCGTTGGGAGCCCAACGACACCCTGGCAGAAGATTTTCGTTTCAAAAGTTACGGTTTAGCCCCCAAATCAGCAGCCGACTTTGCATTTTTATTGCACGGCTTTCACTTCTTGGGCAAAGAAGGCACAATGGCCATCATATTGCCACACGGGGTTTTATTCCGTGGCGGAGCAGAAGAACGCATCCGCACCAAGTTGTTAAAAGACAACAACATTGACACCGTCATAGGCTTGCCTTCCAACTTATTCTACTCAACAGGCATTCCTGTTTGTATTTTGGTTTTGAAAAAATGCAAAAAGCACGATGATGTGTTGTTTATCAATGCAGCCGAACATTACAAACAAGGCAAAAGACAAAACACCTTAAGAGAAGGAGAAAACGGAGAACCCAACGATATTCAAAAAATCGTTGAAACCTACCAATACCGACCAGAACACATAGAAAGATATGCCCGCAGGGTTTCAATGGACGAAATTGAGCGGAATGGATACAACCTCAATATTTCCAGGTATGTCAGCCCTTCAGAAGACGAAATTCAAATTGATTTAACAGCAGTAAACCATAAACTGACTTCAATAAATGAAAGCATAAAAACAAACACAGACAAACACAATGAATATTTGAAAGCGTTGGGATTAGAACCGATTTAACATGCCTTGCGCAAGAAAAGGCTTCGCCAGGCGAAGAAGAAGTTAGCGGTCAGGCGATGAAAGCCCCACAACGACAGACATTCAACTAAAAAAACCATGAAAAGAAAAGTCATTTTATACATCGCAACAAGTGTAGACGGTTACATTGCTCAACCAAATGACGACCTAAGTTTTCTTTCAATTGTAGAACAAGCAGGACAAGACTATGGATATGCGGACTTCATAAAAACAGTGGACGCGGTCATCATTGGTCGCAAAACGTATGACAAAGTAATATCCATGGGTTTTGACTTTCCACACGCGGACAAAGATGCATACATCATTACTCGAACAGCAAGACCAAATATCGGTTCGGTAAAATTTTATACCGGCGACCTTAAATCGCTTGTGGACAAACTCAAATCTGAAAACGGAAAAAATATATTTTGTGACGGCGGGGCAGAAATCGTAAACGAACTGCTGAAAGACGACCTTATTGATGAATTCATTATTTCGGTTGTTCCAATATTGGTTGGTAACGGCACGAAACTGTTTAAAGACGGCAGACCAGAACAACAATTAGCACTTGTTTCAGTAAAATCATTTGATAAAGGACTAATTCAACTTCATTACAAACGTGCTGACGATTAGACAAAATATACACGCAGGACAAGAAGCCCGAACCGCCAACACGGGTTTGGCAAAAGTGGCGGTCCAGTGCTCCGCAGACACATTTTCCGCTTTGGCGGGACAGGTATCGCTTAATCAAACTTTGGTTCTCTGCATTAAACATTTAACGTTCTCCCTTTCCTACATATCTAAAAAATAACTGACCTTTGTTAGGTAAACCAAATACATTAAACGATTAACTAAAGATTCAACCATGAAACTTTTCCCAACCCTCCTTTTACTGGCGCTGCTTTGTGCCGGATCGCTCACCGCACAAAACACCCGCAAGGTGGCACCCTCGAAACCAGGCAGGCTCAACCCCGCCCAGTCGAAACTGGCCTGGCCCGGCAAAAACACAGTGCCTGTAGCGCCCAATCCATTCAACCTCGGTCAGGTGCAGTACCCGACCATGTCGGCCAACGCCATCCACCGCAACCCGTCTGGCGTGCGCACTACCCTGGGTAAAAACGGCCTGCCCATTTTGTTTGAAGGCAAAACGGCCGCTTCGGTAAGCCTTGCCGACCAAAACAACGCGGACAACCAGGCACTGGAATACCTTGCCAGCCTTCAGCCAGATGGCATACGCAACCCAAAAGCTGAATTTCAGGCGTTGTCTGTCAACACAGACGAGCAAGGCAACACCCACGCCCGTTTGCAGCAAATGTGGAACGGTGTGCCGGTTTTTGGCGGCGAAGTGGTTGCCCACACCCGTGCAGGCGTGTTCCAGATGCTCAACGGCCGTTATTTCCCTACGCCCGACCTGGTTTCTCCCGTGCCCGCCCTGGATGTCGACCAATGCAAAAGCATTGTGTATAACCACTTTGGAGTCGACAAAGTAAAAACAATCTGGTCTGCGCTAGACCTCACTGTAGTGGGCGGCAAGGCTTTCGACGCAGAACTGGTGGTGTACCATCAGCGCAACCGTTTGGACAGCGAACGCCTGGCCTGGAAAGTAGAGTTCCACCCCAACCTCATCAAACGCATGATCTACTTCGTAGACGCCGAGACCGGCGATGTGCTGAACGTCATTGACCAAACCTGCTCTTTTAGCCATCCACACGACGTACCGACCGGAAATGAACTGCCACCGGTAACAGGCTCGGGGCTCGACCTTTTCAACACCAACCGAACCTTCGGGGCATGGCAGCAAGGTGGCACGTACTACCTTGAAGACACTGGAAAATCCATGTACAACGCCGGACAATCCAATATGCCTTTCGACCCGGTCGGCGTCATCATGACCCTCGACGCGTTCAACACATCGCCCGAAAACCAGAATTTTAATTACGACATTGTTACGTCCACCTCCTCTACGTTCAACAACAAAAAGGCCGTGAGTGCACACTACAACGCCAGTGTGTCTTATGACTACTACAAGAACACGTTCAACCGCAATTCCATCAATGGCACAGGCGGCAACATCCTGAGCTTCATCAACGTATCGGAAAGCAACGGTTCATCCATGGAAAATGCGTACTGGAATGGTGCCGCCATGTGGTACGGCAACGGTGGCTCCGCGTTCAAAGAATTAGCCCGCGGACTCGATGTGGCCGGACATGAAATGACCCACGGTGTGGTGGAAAAAACCGCCAACCTGGTTTACCAGGACGAACCAGGTGCTTTGAATGAATCGTTTGCCGACATCTTTGGTGCCATGATTGACCGCAATGACTGGCTCATAGGCGAAGACGTGATGCAGCCCGGCGTGAGCCCAAGTGGCGCACTCCGCAGCCTCCAGGACCCGCACAACGGCGATGTGACCAACGGCCAGTGGTGGCAGCCTAAAAACGTGAGCGAACAATACACCGGCAATCAGGACAATGGGGGCGTACACATCAACTCTGGTATTCCCAACTACGCCTTTTACCTGTTTGCCTCCAACGCATCTGTAACCAAAGACAAGGCGGAGCAAGTCTACTACAAAGCCTTGCGCGATTACTTAGTGAAATCCAGCCAGTTTGTCGACTGCCGCATCGCTGTCATCCAGGCGGCTCAAGACCTGTACGGGGCGTCGGTGGCACAGGTGGCTGCCGATGCATTCACCGCTGTAGGCATTTTGGGCGATGACCCGGGCGGCAACTACCTCGGCGAACTCAGCCCCAATCCCGGTACAGACTATGTGGTGGTGGTGAGCAACGACCTGCAAAATGTTGACCTCTACTCCAGCACAGGCGCTTCCATCGGCACCCTGTTCGATCAAGGCGTACAAAGCCGCCCAAGCATTACCGACAACGGCAGACAAATCGTTTTTGTAGATGCTGACGGCAACATCATTGGCATCGATGTTACTTACAACGGCAATAACATCGACATCACTACCTCTGTTGTCAGTTTCGAGCCCGTATGGCGCAACGCCGCGATCTCTAAAGACGGCCGATTCCTGGCCGCCATTGCTGAAAATGAGGAGCCCATCATCTACATTGTTGACCTGAACGATCCGTTGCTGGACGGAAAAGCTTTTGAACTGTACAACCCCACCAGCTCTACAGGCAATCAGGTAACCAACGACGTACAGTACGCCGACGTGCTGGAGTTTGACTACTCCGGCGAATACCTGATGTACGATGCCTACAACGAACTGAACAACGGCCAAACTGTGTTGGGCTACTGGGACATTGGTTTCCTGCAATACTGGGAAAATGGCGCATTTACCGACCCTACAGACGCTTTCATTTCCAAATTGTTCAACGGCCTCAATGAAAACATCAGCGTGGGCAACCCTACTTTTTCTAAAAATTCGCCGTTCATCATTGCGTTTGACTACATAGACGACAACATCAATCAGGTGGACATCCTCGGCGCCAACATCGAAAAGGGCGAAGTGGGAACCATTGTGGACAACAACGGCTCGGAAGGTTGGCCTTCTTACAACCGCCAGGACAACCAGCTGGTGTACGAAGGGTTGAACGCGCAGAATGTCTACAATATTTATCGCCGTGGACTCGCATCCGATAAAATCAACGGCCAGGGCAACGAAACGCTTTTCATCAGCAACCGCAACTGGGTGCGCTGGTATGCCAACGGCACCCGGAGCCTGATCGTCGGCGCTGGTGAAGCCACTGCAAACCCGTTTGAACTCAGCGCAACACCCAACCCTGCCGGCGAACAAATCCGTGTGGCGTTCCACCTGGAGTCGGCCGCCGACGTGCAACTGACGCTGTTCAATCCAATCGGACAGGTAGCCCTTTCCCAAAACATGAAAGCGGCTGCAGGCGACAACCAGTTTGACCTCAACCTCAACGGCTTGCCTGCAGGCACCTACACGCTGCGCATGGCCTCGGGCAATGCGGTTGCTGCGATGCAAGTGCTGAAGTACTGAGTTTTGAGTTATGAGTTATGAGTTATGAGTTATGAGTTTTGAGTTATGAGTTATGAGTTATGAGTTATGAGTTTTGAGTAATGCGTTTTGGGAATCATGATTGGCAAGGCTCCCAAAACGTATTACTCAAAACTCAAAACTCAAAACTCAAAACTCAAAACTCATTACTCAAAACTCATTACTCAAAACTCAAAACTGCTTTCCTGACGCTCGCGTGCTCCAGCAGGCGCGCTTTCGCCGTTTCATAGTCCATGCCGGTGGCGTCTACCACCATGCGCGTGCCTCGGTCGATGAGTTTATCGTTGGTCAGTTGCATGTCTACCATGCGGTTGTCGAGTACCCGACCAAGGCGGATCATGACGCTGGTCGAAATCATATTGAGCACCAATTTTTGGGCGGTGCCGGCTTTCATGCGCGTGCTGCCCGTTACAAATTCAGGACCCACCACCACCAATACCGGAAAATCGGCCTCCGCCAGCAGCGGTGCAGCCGGGTTGCAGGTGACGCAGCCTGTTTGAATGCCGTGTTGGCGGCAAGCGCGCAAGCCATGCACTACATAAGGGGTGGTGCCAGAGGCGGCAATGCCAATGACCAGGTCGCCAGCGTCTATTTTCCACCCTTGTAAATCTGACCAGGCCATGGATGTATTGTCTTCGGCGTGTTCTACCGATTGGCGGATGGCTTGATCGCCCCCGGCAATCAGGCCCACAACCCAGTCGGCAGGTACCCCAAAAGTAGGTGGAATTTCGGAGGCATCCACCACGCCCAAACGACCACTGGTACCTGCGCCGATGTAAAAAAGCCGGCCACCTGCCTCCATGCGGGGTACAATCGCCTCTACCAACGCCTCTATTTGGGGAATGGCCAAGGCCACTGCCTGGGGCACGGTTTGATCCTCGTTGTTGATGTTCGTCAGGATTTCCCGGGTAGGCATTTGCTCCAGATGCCGGTAAGCAGACGCACTTTCTGTAATTTTTTCCATGTTGTTTACAATTGGTTTAATACTATTTGCAAACCGTTTAAGATTTTAACAAATATTAATTCGATGCTAACAGGTTTTAAGAATACGGTATATGTGAACGGCCGCAACTTGCAGGCAAATTTCAACCAGTTACAAAAAACGACAGCCATGTTACTGCGTGTTTCTTCCCTGATTGCTCTGCTGGCGCTTGCCTTCTTTCTGCCCGCCTGCCACACCGCCCAAAAGTACATGGAAAGCGGTAATTATGACGATGCCATCGATTATTGCGTTCAACGGTTGCGCGGCAAAAGCAACAAAAAAACCGAATTGGTTCAGGGCCTCGAAGCGGCATTTGCCAAAGCCCAGGAACGCGATATTCAGTTGGCTGAACGCCTGCTGACACAAGGACATCAGGAAAACTGGATCCGCATCAACAGCCTGTACCGCCAAATCAACGACCGTCAACGCACCATCCGGCCCTTGTTGCCCTTAGTATCCAAAGATGGCTACCGGGCGCGGTTTAACCTGCTTGACGTATCGAACCTGGAACACGACAGCCGTAAAAATGCAGCCGATTTCCTGTATACCCAGGCTGAAGCCGGCTTGCAACGCGCCGCTGCCGGCGACCGCATGGCGGCCCGTGAAGCGTACGCCAAATTGCGCGAACTGGAGCAAAATTATTTCAACGTGTACCGCGAAAAAGAATCCCTGAAGGAAGAAGCGCGGCGCCTGGGTACCTCCTGGGTATTGGTAGAACTGAATAACCAAAGCGGCTATCCGTTGCCCTATCGGTTTGAAGAGGAGGTCATGGCCCTTGCAAAATCAGACCTCGACGAAGAGTGGGTGGCATTTATGTTTGACCCCAAACCCGGTTTCAAACCCGACTATACCGCCCAACTGCGCATTGAAAACATAGCGGTGAGTCCCGAACAAGTATCCGAACGCCGGTACACCGACACCAAAACCATAAAAGACGGCTGGGAATATGCCCTGGACGAACGCGGCAACGTCAAAAAAGACACCGCTGGCAATGACATTAAGGTGGACAAATTTGTCACCATTCGTGCCGATGTCATAGAGGTCTTTCAACGCAAAGCGGCCCGCCTGGAGGCTACTGTCATGCTTTTTGATGCTGCCAACAACCGACTCGACAACGACCGCCTGTCTGAAGAAATTGTTTTCGAACACTTTGCGTCTACTTTTATCGGAGACGCCCGCGCACTGAGCGACAACACCAGGTGCCGCATCGGCAACCGCCCCGCGCCTTTCCCATCCCACGAAGCCATGCTCCTGGATGCTGCCTGCCGCATGCGCGATGACCTGCGCAGAAACCTGAAAAACAGCAACGCGATCAGGTAAATGGTAGTTGAGGAGTTGAGAAACTACTCAACTTCTAAACTACTCAACTTCTAAACTACTCAACTTCTAAACTACTCAACTATCTAGGTACTTCAATTTTCGACATCACTTCATCCAGTACTTCCTTAGTGGTATAGCCTTCCATTTCGCGTTCGGGCGTAAGGATGACGCGGTGGTTCAACACCGGGTAAGCAACATACCGAATGTCGTCTGGCGTTACAAAGTCGCGGCCGCTCAGTGCGGCGGCGGCTTTGGACGTTTTCATCAGGGCGAGTGAAGCGCGCGGGCTGGCACCGAGGAACAGGTTTCCATTGTGCCGCGTATCGTGTACAATGGCGGCAATGTAGTCCAATAATTCTTCGCGGATAAACACCTGTTCGATCAAACGGCGGCTGTCTTCTAATTCATACGGACTGATGACGGGCGTTACGGTTTCGCGGAGGGTCCCCCTGAAATCATTTTTAAACCGCCGGAGTATGGCGCGTTCTTCTTCCAAACTGGGGTATTCAAGGATTATTTTCAGCAAAAACCGGTCGAGTTGCGCTTCCGGAAGCTTGTAAGTGCCTTCCTGCTCAATGGGGTTTTGCGTGGCAATGACAAAAAACGGATCGCTCATGGGGTACGTGATGCCGTCTACCGTAATTTGGTATTCCTCCATGACCTCGAACAGGGAAGCTTGTGTTTTGGCGGGTGCCCGGTTGATCTCATCAATCAGGACAATGTTGGAAAAAATGGGCCCGGCCTTGAAGTCAAATTCCGACGTTTTCACGTTAAACACGGGCGTGCCAATCACGTCGGCCGGCATCAGGTCAGGGGTGAACTGAATGCGGCTGAACCCCGACTGAATGGTCTGGGCCAGCAGCTTGGCGCTGAGGGTTTTGGCAATACCGGGTACACCTTCCAGCAGGGCGTGGCCACCGCTGAGCAGGGCAATCAACAGTTGGTCCAACAGCACTTCCTGGCCAATAATGACCTTGCGCAATTCATCTTTTACCTTTTCTGCCCGATCCTGCACCGCTTGCATGGGGGGGGGCGTATGCGATCCGGGTGGTGTGTGCAGAGGCTGCTGCTCTTCCGCTTGGGGCGTTTGTTCGTCGCTCATGTTATGCTGTTTTGGGCTTTACCGGCACAATAACCGTACTATTTTGCGTGTTTCCAAAAACTTTCCATGGCCTGGTGGAGATCCACCATCATGGTTTCATCGGGTTGAAACTGTACCGTAGCGGCGTATTGTCGGAACAATTCCCGCAGGTTTTCTTCCGGATACTCACTCCATTGAGCCAAACGGGGTAAAAAACGATCATCCATTTTGATGGTACCGCTTTCCGGGTCAAGCGAGGCCACAAGGCTGTAGCGTTCGCGCACTTGTACAAGGAAAAGCCGCATCATTTGTGTACACAGTTGTGCGTAATTTTTCTCTTTAAAATGCAAATTGGCAATGGTGCTGATGAACTCGTACGAGGAGTTTTCGTTTTTGGGCAAAATGGGCACAATGCGCTGGCGGCGTTTGGCTTGAAAGATCAAATAGCTCAGGGCCATGCCAAGCAGCAGATACCACGCCCATGCCAGTGCGGGTTGTTGTAAAATGTATGCGAGGACGTGCTCGTTGGGCAACTGTCGGTTGATGCCTACGCGGTTGCGCTTCCTCGATTCACGCTCCGGAATTCGGCTGCAGGCATCCCAGTATACATCGCTGTTGGGCAACTCCGCCAACACTTCTTGCGCATAAGCTTGCATGTCGGGCCGCAACAACTGGTAGTTGGAAAAAGCCAACGGGGTACTGTGCAACAGAAAATGGCCTTTACCGAAGGGTACACTCAAAAAATTAAGCATTCCTTCATTCAGGTAACCTAAGGAGTCAAAAGGCGCTGTTGTGCAGTTGTACGACACCTCCATGTAGCTCCAGGTGTAGCCCTTTGGCTCATTTTTAATGGCGTAAAAAAGCGTTGGCTGCACCGTGCTGTGTTTAAGGTGCAGTTGCGCCGGCGTATCGCTCCATGTAAAAGCGTAATCCTCCCAGTCGGAACCCATGCAATTGCCTCCAAACAATTGCTCGGTGAGCAAACGCGGCACCGATTTGCTGATGAGCAGAGCGGTGTTGCCAGTACGCACGAAATGGAGCAGCCGCTCCGTGTCTAATGAATCGTAGTACATGGCCTCTCCAATAAATACGTATGAAGCCGGAGCAGTAGTAGAATCGGGAAGTTCTGCGTGCAGGTTTTTTTTCAGTTCGGTAAACTGCCGTTCCGGGAAATACTGTTGCAGCAACCGGTGTACGACCACGGTGCCGTAGGGTTGTTCCCAGGTTTCCTGGTATGCCTTGCCCGCCACGTCGTCTCGCCAGTCAAAAGATTGTTTTTGCCACCAGGCAAACAGCAAAGCGAGCAGGAGGGCGCTGAGGAGGAGTACAACGGCAATAAGCGTACGATTGCGCATGTAGACAGAACCGAAAATCCGGTTATTTGATCACCCGAATTTTCATTTTTACATCTTTTTTAGGCCGGTCGGCCGATCCTGTTTCTGCTGCCGCAATTTTGTCCACAATGTCCAAGCCTTCAATGATGTGCCCAAACACCGTATAATCGCGGTCGAGTTGTGGTGTGCCGCCCAACTTCAAATACGCTTCCCGTTGTTCGGGGGTGTACTGGAAATTTTTCATCAATTCCATTTGGCGCAGGCTGTTTTCATTCACCGGGCTGCCTTGCACGATGTAAAACTGTGAACCACTGGATTCTTTTTTGGGATTGTTGGTGCGGGCCGCCGCGATGGCACCTTTTACGTGTATGAGGGAATCGACAAACTCTGCGGGAATCTGGTAGCTTGGGCCACCCATGCCCAACGCCTGGTTGGGAGCTGCGTTTCTGGAGTTGGGGTCGCCGCCCTGAATCATAAACCCACGGATAACCCGATGGAAAAGCAAGTCGTCAAAGTAGTGCTCGTCGGCTAATTTTACAAAGTTGTCGCGGTGCTTGGGGGTACTGCTGTACAGCTCGGCAATCATGTTACCGTATTCGGTTTCGATGGATACGAGACAGCGTTCTGGTGCGGTTACTTGAATCATTTGTTTGGAAACAACCTTTTTTTTGCCTTTGGTGGCGGTGAGAATGACGGTGTAATTGCCCGAGTCTTTGTATATGTGCGTCGGATTGGCCTCGGCAGAAGTGGTGCCGTCGCCAAAATCCCATTGATACAATTCGGCGTTGGTCGACTTGTTGTCAAAAACAACCGTAGCAGGCGCGCTGTATTTTTGAACGGGCAGGTAAAAGTCGGAAACTGGTTTGACAACGCAGGATCCGAAAGCCAACAGGCAGAAGAGGAAAGACAAGAGTCGGAACATAGGATAAAAAAATTGGTACAATGTGCGGGCAAAGAACGGCAAAAATCAGATACGAGATTACTTTCCGCGCAAACGACTTAGCCCGGCTTTGGCCCTGTTGTGCAGGCTGGTGGCGTATTCATCCGGTTTGATGTCGAGGCAGCGTTGGTAGGCCTCTCTTGCATACGCAAACTGCTTTTTTTCTTCGTACAACAAGGCGAGTTGAAGGGCAGCATTGCATGCAAAGTACCAGGGCTGCCGGTAACCCTGATCAATGGTTTTTTGGTAAAACCCGATGGCGATGTCGTACTGGAGCAAGGCATGCGCTATGCGTGCCGAGCGATAGGTGTACTCCAACAGGTTTTTGGGTTGTTGGGCGTATTGGCTTTCCTTCCCGGCCATCATCGCTTGTGCGCGCGAGGCGTAACCACCATCGAACAGTAGCCGTGCCCTCAACAATAGAGGATCCGGTTTCTCACCGCTTTCGGCTTCCCGGAGGGCTGCTTTGTCGGCTTCAGACCGGCTTGCACCTTTTAGTTTGGCGTAGCCCATGTACAGGTTATAACCGCTGTCGTTGCCATTGATCAAGTGGTACCAGGCTAATTTCTGATAGGCTTCTTTGACATTGACGCTGCCACGGAAAGTATTGACAAAAGTTTCAAGGGGTTTGTTGGCATCGGTGTCGAGCCGGTTCAGTTTGGCCACACCCAGCAGAAAATGCCGGTGTGCCAGGGTTTGGTAGCCTTGTCCTTCGGGGCATTTTTGAAGGATTTGAATGGCTTCTTCATTTCGGCCGGTATGCAAAGCCAGGTTGGCTAAGGCATAAGCGGCTAACGGATTGTGTTCCGGGTTCAGCTTTCCGTTTCGCAAGGTGCTCCAGGCTTTATCGCTCCGGTTGTTGAGGTACATTTGCATGTAGGCATACAACACAAGCGCTTCTTCTTCAAACACGTAGTCGTTGGATTGTGCGTACGCCAACACTTCTTCAATTTCGCGCATGCCCTGATCCACGGTACCCTGAATGCCTCCAAACGTTTTCAGGGTCCAACGGTATTCTTCGGGCACGCTGCCGGTCATGGCGTGAATGATGGCCAGGCTCTTGAGGTTGGCTTTAAATTCAGGGAAACGCTTTTTGTTTTCCTCCAGCAGTGCGTACGCCTGTTTGATGTCAGACATGCAAGACAACCAGTTGCCGAATCGGGCGTGGGCCACCGACCATTGCAGCCTGATTTCGGCCTGGGTGTACAAGTAATAGGGAGAACTGCGGTCGCCCCGCGCAATTTGGCTTAGTCGGGTGTCCATGTTTTTGGACAAGCGTTTGTACTCCGCTTCGTTGTCGTGGAGGAGTACCGTCAGAAAGTCGACGTAATTATCCAGAAAAACGGGTATCAGGTTGCCGGGTTCAGCCTGCCGGAGCGCGGCGGTTTTTTGTTGGCCTTCTGCAAAGCGCAAGCTGATGACGCTGTGGTACGCATCCCGTGCACTTTGGGTAAAGTTGAAGTATGCGCCACCTTGTACAAGAGCAGGAAAATGGACAAGCGCAAAGAGACAGAGTAGGTACAGACGCGTTTTCATCCTTTGGGGTTTAATTCCACGTAAAAGTACGGGAATTTCCAAAAAGGCGTGCTGTTTTCGGACAAATCAGCCGATGTGTTCGTCGATCAGCAAGGCGCAACGGCCGTTTCTGCACTGTATTTCAGTATCCGGTCTATCACGGCCCGGGATGGGTTGAATTGCACTTGGGGGAGCTGCGATTTGGCTTTGCGCAAAGAGGCATACTGGGCGGCAAGGGGCTGATCCTGCATCATCATTTGTGTGACGGCCTGAACCATTTCAGGGGGCAGCTCGCGGTACATCATTTGTACCAAATAATCAGAAGAGTACGAAAATTGCATAGGCCTTGGTGAGTGGTTAACTTGTTTCGCAAAGATTAATGAGTTAAAAACACGATGGGATAACAAAATATTGTTCCGCAACTGTTAAAGTTGTTCAATTCAGGATAACCACTTTGGCAATGACTGCGTCGGGTTGATCAAACGTTTCAGAACTGGTGGCAAAAATGAGGTACACGCCGCTGGCCGCCCTTCTGCCTAAGTAATCGCGGCCGTTCCAGATGGCCTGACCACCCAAAGCGGTGCCTTCGTACACCAGGTTGCCGGTGATGTCGGTAATCTTCACATTGGCGTCGCGCGCCAGCCCATAAATAGCAATAGGACCGTCGTATTCAGGCCGAACCGGATTGGGATAAGCATAGGGTTCGGGCGAATTGATGGTTCCTCCGTCGGTTGCTTCTCCTCGGAGCGACTGCAGGCCGCCTTCTGTACCAATCCACACTTCACCTGTTTCTGCATCAACGGCGATGTCCGTAATGGCATTGTCGAACAGCGGGCTGTTGGTTTCGGTGTACTGAGCCAACTGCTCGTCACCGTTGGGCGACTGGACAAAGATGCCATTGTTCGTTCCAAACCACTTGCGGTTGGCACCGTCTACTGCAATGGCTCTAACTTCTTCTGTTTCAAGCAGGTAGCCATTAAAGTCGTCTACGGTCACAATGCGCCGGGTGCCCTTGCAATTTTCATCAAATACGTTGCTGCCACATTCGAAGCTCACCGCGCCCTGCTGGGTACCGATCCAGACGTCGCCCTCCAGATCCACCGCCAAGCTGTTGACGGTATTGGTGGGCAAAACGGTGTTGCTGGTGGTAAGCAGCCTGTAGCGGTCATCGGCAGGACTGTCTATGTCGGCACCACTGTCGTACACCAATACTCCGCTGTTAAAACCAATGACGAACCATTTATACCCGTTTTGGTCCACGGCGACACGAAGCAGGTTGTTGGTCGGTGCGGCCGAGAAGTTGCGCAGAACGCCGTCGGCTTTCAGCACCGCAATGGGCGCATTGGCGTCGTAATTGCAAATCCAGAGGTTTCCGTCTCCATCGAAGGCAGAGCCGCCAATGGCCGTTCTGGAAGTGCCGGAAGCGCCTGCGTTTTGCAAAATGGAGTTGTCTTTGGTGTAACATTTGGTTTTGGCACCGCCTTCAGTGGCCTCCACCAGGCCGCCCACAAAGCTGCCTGCGTAAAACTTGTCTTCTGTGGGGTGGGGTGTCACGCGCCACATGCTGCTGCCACAGTCACCATTGGATAATTCAGGATTGCTTACGGTGGAGAAACGCCTCCAGTTGTTGTTTTCCAGGATATAAATGCCGTCCTTGTTGTAGTCTGGATTGAGGTTAACATCGTAGCCCGGTGTGCTCACATACACCCGGCCATTGGCGATGGCAATCTGTGAACTTTGCTGTTTGTAGGGGGAATTGTAGGAAAAACGCTCGCATTGCCCCGAATTGTGGTCATAATACCGAAAATCGTCGGCAAAATCGGCAAACCAGAAACGGTTTACACCGTCTTCAATGCAGTACAACGGGCGAATCGCGTCGCAAGGATACATGATGTCGTACCGGTTGCCATCCGGTTGGCGGTACACTACGCGGCCATTGAACCCCAGGCGCCAGCCCACGACGATGCCCGGGCCTTCGTGGGTGATGTAAACCACATCCTCGGTGGGATGGCTCTCTTCTTTCACGGCCGTTTGGCCATCAAATCGATACTGTGACCGGCCTCCACCAATGAAGAGGGCGTCGCCGCCGTTGCACAGTGCCTTGATGTTGGTTCCGGCGGGTAGTCCTGTTTGCGCATTGAGCAGGTTCCAGCGCCCAAAATCGGCCGGATTGATGTCGTTTTCGTCCAAAAAATAAAGTCCGTCTTCGGTACCCGAATATAATTTGCCCTGAAAAACAGCAAAAGAACGCACGGGAACGCCCGTAAAAGTGGTGTACACCACCTCGGCGCGGTTGAGGTCAAGCTTTACTACTCCAAAACCGCAGGCGAGATAAGCAAATGCACCGTCGAAATACACGTCGTAAATCGTACGATCGCCAATCAGGTTGATGTTGCTGCGGATGAACGGGAGGTTGATGACCTGGCCGTTGGATGGTTTCCACAGATCAATGTTGCTGTTGGCGTACGCCATCAGGAGCATGTCTGCGGCGGCATTGTATCGGATAAGCTGTATGCCTACGTCGCTTAACCCCTCTACTTTGGTCAAAAAACGGGTTGACCGGTCTGCCTTGTCTATTTCAACAACGGCCAGGTCGGTGGCGAAATACACTTTGGAGTTGCTCTGGGTTACATACGAGGCGCGTTGCCAGGGCAGGTGCTGCCGCCATTCGCCAATGCGGAGTGGCGGAAAACCAAATGCCGGTTGTTGTTGGCTCCAAAGAGAAAGGCTTGAAAAGGAGAGCAGCGCACTCAGCAGGCCGCAACGAAGGATGGTAGACATAAGCTTCCGAAAAACTGTTGTGCCTGTATGGCGTCCGGAAGAGCATATGGGTTGCCTGTTTAGGCTGATCGATACATATTGCTGTGTTCGAGGTAGGCAAACACAGGATCGGGGAGGAGGTACCGCACCGATTTCCCGTTGCGGATGCAGTCGCGGATGTACGTAGCCGAAATGTCGAGCAGTGGTGCCTGAGCGATGTGCACGCGCGGGTGGTCGGCGCGTTCGCCCATATCCACACCGGGGCGCTGGTATACGTACAGGTCATAATGCTCCAGTATGTGCTCGTAGTTTTTCCACAGGTGAAGTGTGGCCAGGTTATCGGCACCCATAATGAGGGCAAACGCCCGATCGGGGTACTTATCCTTCAAATGGGCCAGGGTGTCTACGGTGTAAGACGGCTTGGGCAATCCGAACTCAATGGCAGAAACTTCCAGCAGCGGGTTGTCGCCGATGCCGAGGCGCGCCAGGTGCAGGCGGTCATAGTCGTTGGCCAGTGTTTTTTTCGGCTTCAACGGGTTGTGCGGACTGACTACAAACCACACGTTTTCCAAATCGGTTTGCGTAGCCATGTGGTTGGCTATGATCAGGTGTCCGATGTGGATGGGGTTAAAAGAGCCGAAAAAAAGCCCTGTCTTCATGAATGTCCAATCTCGCGGTCTTCGTCACTGATGCGGTTGAGCAGCGTTTCCACGCGGTACATCTCGTCGATGGTGTCGTCGAGGAAAAACGCGATTTCCGGGAGTCGGCGCATTTGTTTGCCGATTTTACCCGCCAGGGCCTGTTTGAGGCGTTGGTGGTTGTCTTCCATCTCCAGGATGACTTCCTGCTTGTGCTCCGTGCCATACACACTGATGTAAATGTTGGCTAACAGCAGATCAGGGGTCATTTTGACATGCGTTACCGTCACCAATTTTCCGTTTCCGTAAATATTGCTGCCCTCTTGCATCAAGATCATGCTAAAATAGCGGCGAATTTGCTCGCCGACCTGCTTTTGGCGTATGGTTTCCATGGTAGTCGATTGAAAAAATACAGTAAAGGCCCAAACGTTGGAAGCACTCAAATGGTGCCTCAAAGTTAGGAAAAAATGGATAAAAAAAAAGTTTGCATATTTCAGTGATATGCCTGTATCTTTGCCCCGCATTTTGAAAATGCACGGTATGATTCCGTAGCTCAGTTGGTAGAGCAATACACTTTTAATGTATGGGCCCTGGGTTCGAGTCCCAGCGGGATCACCTGACAGTTAAAGCCAAAGCGTTGTTTTAGAACGCTTTGGCTTTTTTTATTGAATCCATCAGCGCATGCTGCTATTGACAAAACAATATAAGTGCATAGCCAGCATCAAAGCGTTTATTTGTCGGCCGAATGTCCAGGAAACAACAAATACCCCACCCCGATTTGCAGGTTTCGGTGATACCATTTTGCATCATATACCTGCCCGGTGTCATCGGTGTACATTCCATCATCCACATCCCGCAGCCCCAAGCTATAGCTCATGGTGCCGTAAAAGCGGCCGTAATATGCCCGCAAGGCAAAAAGCAAACCCAGGTCTGGGTCTTCAAAATATTCAATATCCAGCACCGGGTTCTGCCAATCATTGACGTCATCTTTGAATTCTTCCCGCACGCTCCAGCCAATATTGCCCCCTACCGCTATGCCAAAATGCTCCAGCACCCGGTATTCGATTTGAGGCATCACGTCTATGTATTCGGCCCTTATCCCAAACTGGGTTCCGCCTGAAGGCTCCAATATGGCCCCTTTTCGGCTGTATTGCAGCTCCATCATGGCGGTCCATCGGCGTGCAAATACAAGGCGCGGCTGGACGCTCACATGATAACCTGTGATGCCTTTGGCTTCATCCAAAATGCTTTCTATCCGGGCGTCGCTGAAGTTAACACCGCCGCCAAGCCCCAAAGCAAACTGTGCCTGAACGGCAGGCATGGCCAAAACCGACATCAGGGCAACAAAAATCATTTTTTTCATGAGGTTATGTTTTAGTGAACATTGCCTTCATGACGCCCAAATACAGACCTTGCGTTGCCTGTGTACCTGTTTAAGCGGCGACAGACAGCGGCAACAACTGCAACATGCGCTGTCTATGCTGCTCAAAATGCTCATTGACCAGTTCTATAAATCCCAGTTGGGCTTCCCGATAGCCTGCCGAATCCATCAGGTTGCTGTAATGCCCCATCATGCGGCCCAACATGTCAATGTGTTGTGCTTCACAGGCATTTCCCTCGGTAAGGTTGTGCTCGTCTAGATAACTCCGCTGGATCAATTCGCTGGGTACGCGCAGCGCCACCTGACATTGGATGAGAAAGTCCTGGTAAAAATGAATGACAAAAGGTGCAGTGTGCTCAATCAGGTCGCAAATGGCCATGGCCTTGGTGAGTGAGGCATTGGGAATATCCGCTTTTTGCAACACTGAAAAATCTTCCGGTGCTGGCATGTTCATCGGTGTGCCCAACAGCGATTCAAACATCATTTTCAATTGATCGCAATGCGGCACGCCGGTTAATGGAGAGCCTTCAATGAGCGGCTTATCGCCTTTTTCGACCTGATAAATTTCCCAGGCAATGACTCTGGACTCGGGCTGGTCTGCCATTTCGGCAAACCGCTTGAAGGCCAACAAGCTGGCATAACTGATGGGATAAAAGCCTTTAACGGCTTCGCAAACAAGGGTTTCCAAATCATGGGTTGCCAAAGATTGTAAGCCATGTAAGGCATTCGTTCCGTTATCGATGCGCAACGCATCCCAAAACGGGTGGCTCATAAAATAAGGGTAGGTGTTCACTTGATTTTTCATGGTGGCAGCTTTTTGCAATCATAAACGTTATGCCACACAGAGAGGCTGCGCACCGGGCGGGCACTTTTTTCAGAAAAACGACCAAATGCAAACCGACGTCATTTCGGGCTCCGAAATCAACGCTTCCGACTGGGATGCGTTCGTGGCCCAATCGCCACAGGGGAATATTTACCATGTACATGCCTACCTGACCAACCTGCCAGGACACTGGGAAGCGGTAGTGCTGCGCGACGGCGACGGCATCGTGGCCGCGTTACCGTACATACCGAATACAAAATGGGGCATCACCTATGCCCGGCAACCGCATTTTACCCAGTATTTTGGCATTTTGCTGGCCCGGCGGTCCGAACAGGTGTACAAAGACCTTGAATTTCAAAAAAAAGCCATTACGCTCATACACGACGGACTGCCCCCGAAACTGCGTTTTGTGGATCTGTACTTTGCCCCGGAATTCCGGTACGATTTGCCCCTGATCTGGTCGGGCTGGAAAATGCAGTTGCGTTTTACATATTGGGTCGACATCAGTGGCGGATACCCGGCCTTTTTGCAGGCATGCGCCTCCCACGTGCGGCGGGAGGTTAAAAAAGCGGATCAAGCCGGGCTTCGCGTGGAGCAGGAAAATAATCCGGAGCAGGTGGTGGCTATTTTGAAAGCTGCCAAACCCGAGGCGGTGCGGCAAATAGCGGCATCGTCGTTTGCTGCGCTGTGCCAAAACGCCCGGCATTTTTACGCACAAGGCAACAGTTGCTGCCTCATTGGCTACGATGGTGATCAACCCGTGGCAGGCATCATCTATTTTTTCTTCGGCGAAAAAATGATCTATTACCAGGGTTCTACCCTCCCGGCGTATAAAAATACCGGAATCATGACCAAAATCATTGCCGAAAGCGTGCGCCTGTACAGCCACCAATACCGGATTTTAGACTTCGACGGCAGCATGATTGAACCCATAGAGCGCTTTTTCAGGGGGTTTGGGGCTTATCCGGTGCGGTATGGTCATTTTACACTAAACCGGTTATGGCGTTTTGGGTAGTATGTCCCATCACGACCTAAAACAAGAGTCCTGTAATATTAATTGATGCTTGATGTGTACCTTTCGGCCGATGAATTTTGATTTCACATTGCCTTTTGCGCGCCAGATGGATCAGCGCGATGAACTGTCGGTTTATCGCGAGCGCTTTTTTTTCCCACAACACAACGGATCAGCAGTCATTTACCTGTGCGGCAACTCCCTGGGCTTGCGTCCCAAAGGGGTAAAAGCCGCCCTGCTGCGGGAGTTGGAACACTGGGAAGAACACGGCGTAGAAGGGCACTTCCGTGGTGATCAGCCGTGGATGCACTACCACAAGTTTCTGAAACCCATGACTGCGCGGTTGGTGGGTGCCAAGGAAACCGAAGTGGTGGTGATGAACACCCTGACCGTAAACCTCCACCTGATGATGGTGTCGTTTTACCGTCCAACCCCTGCGCGCTTCAAGATCATCATGGAAGCGGGAGCCTTCCCCAGCGACCAGTACGCGGTGGAAAGCCAGGTGCGCTTTCACGGACTTGACCCTGAAAAAGCCATCGTAGAAATAGCCCCCCGTGCAGGCGAAGATACCTTGCACATGGAAGACATTGAGCGGGTCATCGAGCAGGAAGGTGCCCAAACGGCACTGGTGTTGTTTGGTGGCGTCAATTATTACACCGGACAATTTTTTGACCTGGAGGCCATCACCCGCGCCGGTCATGCCCGGGGCGCTATGGTGGGCTTTGACCTGGCCCACACCGCAGGCAACCTGCCCGTGCAACTGCACCAATGGGGCCCCGACTTTGCCGTGTGGTGCAGCTACAAATACCTGAACGCCGGGCCGGGCGGCCCCTCTGGCGTGTTTGTGCACGAACGCCACGCCAACAACCCTGATCTGCCGAGGTTTGCCGGCTGGTGGGGACACGATGAGTCGGTGCGCTTCCACATGCAAAAAGGGTTTGTACCCATGTCCGGAGCCGATGGCTGGCAACTCAGCAATGCACAGATTTTCTCCATGGCCGCGCATCAAGCGGGCTTGCGCATCTTTGATGAGGCGGGCATGTATAATTTGCGGAAAAAAAGCCTGCTCTTGACGGGTTTTTTGGAATTTATCCTGAAATCCATTGATCCATCTGAACAGCACTACCGCATCATAACGCCAGCCGACCCGGCGGCAAGGGGGTGTCAGCTATCGTTGTTGACCGGCCAAAACGGTAAAAAAATGTTCGAGTATCTGTCAGAGCACGGGGTCATGGCCGACTGGCGCGAGCCCAATGTGATCCGATTTGCCCCCGTACCGCTCTATAATTCGTTTGAAGACTTGTTCCGTCTGGGCAAACTCATACAGGAACATTGTACATAGCCACCTAACCCAAATGTAAACATCATCAACATGGATTTTTTGTACATTCTGATTGTGCTCGGTTTGCTGATTTTTTTCAGCATTGTCACTGTCCAGCAAGGCATGGTGGCCGTGACCACCATTTTTGGCAAATACAGCCGCACGTTGTATCCGGGCCTCAATTTCCGCATACCGTTTATTGAAGCGATCAACAAACGCATTTCCATTCAGAACCGCGCGGTGGAACTGGGTTTCCAGGCCGTTACGGTTGATCAGGCAACGGTTAATTTCACGTCGCTGTTGCTGTTTTCGGTGATGGATCAACGGGAGGACACGATCAAAAACGTGGCTTTCAAGTTTGTGGATGAGAAAAACTTCATGTCGGCCCTCACACGGGTGGTGGAAGGCAGCATCCGCTCTTTTGTGGCCAACAAGCGCCAGCAGGAAGTGCTGAGCCTGCGCCGCGAAATCACCGAAGCGGTGAAATCCAACATAGACGTTATGCTCGCCGAGTGGGGTTACCACCTGATTGATCTGCAGATTAACGACATCACCTTCGACGAAGAGGTGATGCGTTCTATGGCCAAAATAGTGGCCTCCAACAATTTGAAGGCGGCTGCCGAAAACGAAGGCCAGGCCCTGTTGATCACCAAAACCAAGGGTGCCGAAGCAGAAGGCAATGCCATTAAAATTGCCGCCGAGGCGGAGCGCGAAGCCGCCCGCATGCGCGGCCAGGCGGTGGCCCTGTTCCGGGAAGAAGTGGCCAAAGGCCTGAGCTTGGCCGCCAAAGAAATGGAACAAGCCCATCTGGACACTTCGGTGATCATGTTTTCCATGTGGACCGAAGCCATCAAGCATTTTTCTGAATCTGGCCAGGGCAATGTCATTTTCCTCGACGGTTCGGTAGAAGGCATGCAAAAAACTTTCAGGGAAATGCTGGCGTTGAACCAGATGGATAAAAAAAGCCCAAACTGAATTATAAGCGCCTGACCTCAGAAACCGAGTTTACCGATCGCGATTTTGACGCCATGTACGGCAGGCGGCTCCGCGTGCTGGCCAAGCTGCATTTTACCCCGGTGGATGTGGCCCGGAGCGCTGCACGCTTTTTGGTGGATAAACCGGGCACACGGGTGCTGGACGTTGGCGCGGGCGCGGGCAAATTTTGCATCATCGGAGCATTGTGCACCTCAGGTCACTTCACCGGCGTAGAGCAACGCGCCTATTTGAGTCGCATTTCCGAATTGCACGCGCGGCACCTCGGTGTGCACAGTGCCCATTTTATCCATGCCAATGTGGCGGATGTGGACTTTAGCGATTTCGATGCGTTTTATGTTTTCAATCCCTTTAGCGAAAACTTCCTGCTCGATGATCCGCTGGACAACACGGTTGAGTTGGACCGGGGATTGTACGCCCGGTATTCGGAGTATGTCCATCACCATTTGAACCAAATGCCGCCGGGTACGCGCCTGGCCACCTATCACAGTTTTGGGCATGAGGTGCCCAGTGGTTATGGGGTGGTGAAGAGTGGGTTTGAGGGGAAGTTGAAGCTGTGGGAAATGGCCGGAGGGGTGCCCTAAGGCAACACCGCATCTTTCCGCAGCAAGTCGATATAAGTCATGCTGCCGTTTTTGTTTGGGTGGCTCAGGTCGCCAAAACCACTTGGGTCGGTCAGCGCCGCGCGGTAGTCGCGCACCTGCATGTTGGTGGCCTGTTCCAATTCGGCCTTGAATTTGTCGAGATTCACCACATTGTAGCCTGGGTAATAGGGTCCAATGACTAATTCGACTTTCACATTTTTGGATTGCGCGTAGGCCACCATTTCTTTGAACTGCTGTGTAAGGTACGGATTGGTACCGATGGAGGAGGGTTTATCCAGATGCGACTTTGCGAGTTCGGGGTTGATCACGCGGTCTAGCAGCCAGTCTTCATCGCTGCGCTTGCGGTAATACAGGGCGCGTTGGAACACCTCATTGTTCACGCTGAACAGGTGCGACAGGCGGCTGCTCCACCACACCCAGGCCAGTTTTTGGCCGATCAGGCTGTCGATGCGGGGCGAAAAACGCGTGTAAGGCACAAATCCGGCCAGCAACTGGTCGTTCTCCCGGTCGCAGGTCGTGATGTCTACCACCATGCGCTCCGGTGCAGGATAGCGGTCTAAATAATCCTGCACGAGTGCCTTGGCCAGGTCCATCGGCATGCCGTTGTAGCTGAGGTTGAAGGTAGACTTGCCCGAAACCGACTCAATGTACGGTTGGTAAAAGGTGAGTCCACGCGAGTTGCCTACCAGCAGCACCTCGGCTGCGGCCTCGCTCCGATAGAGGCGTGAGTACCGAAATTGACTTTGGTCAACCTGGCGCAGCATCAAACTGCCGACCAGCCGGTCGCCGACAAAAAAGACAAGCAACAAAGCAAGTATCCAGAGTGCGTTTTTCATTTGGACTTAAAATTGAAAATAAATAAAGGCGCTGCCGCCAAAGGTACCGAATAAAGCGATGAGCCACAGCAACACAGCAAAGCCGGTGACGCGCCAGGCAGGCACGTCCAACTGGCGTTCGTTCCAGCGAAAATAAAAGTTGCTCACCTCAATGAACAGCAGGATAACGATCAGCAATATGCCTTTCATAGCCTGAAACTTGTTGACGATGGAGTCAAAATTGAAGTTTTGAAAACTGAAGATGCCACCCAACACCGCGTTGGCGGTGCCAAAACTGTCGCCTCCCATCAAACCAATGCTGCCAGCGCGAAAATACACCCAGGCCAGCAAGGTTAATGCGTACACGGTGAGCATGGCCACCCCTTGATCGAGCCATCGGGGCATGCCGGTCGTGCGCACAAAGCCGCGCCAGACGGGTTGAACCAGGCGCTGCAAAATCAGGTACAAACCGTGCAGAAAACCCCAAAACACAAAAGCCCAGTTGGCCCCGTGCCACAACCCGCCGAGCAACATGGTGATCATGTTGTTCTTGTACGTGTTGAACTTGCCATGGCGGCTGCCACCCAGCGGGATGTACAGGTAATCGCGCAGCCAGGACGACAAAGAGATGTGCCAGCGTGCCCAAAACTCAGAAAAACTGGTTGAAAAATACGGAGTGCGGAAGTTCTCCGGGAACGTATAACCCAACATGCGCGCCAAACCAATGGCAATGTCTGAATAGCCCGAAAAGTCGCAGTAAATTTGAAACGAGTAAAAAATAACCCCCAACAACAAATGCGACGAGGAGAAGGCCTGAGGCACATCAAAAACCTGATCCACAAAAGGGGCAATCGAATCGGCTATGGCCACTTTTTTAAAAAAGCCCCACAGCACACGGCCCAATCCGGAGTTGAAATTGTGCCACGAAAACCGTTTATCTTCGTACATCTGTGGCAGAAAGTCTACCGCCCGTACAATGGGGCCGGCAACCAACTGTGGAAAAAAAGCAATAAACGTGGCAAAACGCAACAAAGAGGGTTCCCATTTGATCTCCTTCCGATACACATCAATCGTGTAAGACATGGACTGGAACGTGTAGAACGAAATGCCCACAGGCAAGATGATGTTCAAGGTGTGCCAATTGGGCTTCATGCCGAAAAACGTGATCAATTCGGCAAAGGATTCCGCAAAGAAGTTAAAATACTTAAATAGTCCCAAAAAACCCAAATTCATGACCATGCTGAATGCAAGTACCCTGCCACGCGACCATTGAAGCGAGGACGCAGCACGTGTAACGGGTGCAAATGCGCGCAACACCGGACTGCCCTGGGCAAACCGCTGCTCCGTGCCCTCCCGGTCGTCCTGGTATGAAATGAGCAGACCAAACCACCAGTCCATAACCGTACTGAAAACCACAAGCGACAGAAACCGCCAGTCCCACCAACCATAAAACAGGTAGCTCGCCAGCAAACAAACCCACATGCGCAGCCGGCCCTTGGTACCGAAGTACAACGGGAAAAACAAGACAATAAAAACCAGAAAAACTAAGCTGTTAAAAACCATGACAGATGGTGGTAGTAATTGTTCAATTTGGTGGTAAATAGGATTTTATGGCTTCAAACCAAACCCGATAGCCGTTGCCGTTGAGGTGCAGGCCATCAGAAGTAAATCCGGCAGCCAGTTGGCCCTCCGAGTCGGCAAGTGGGGTATATAAATCGGCATACGGCAACGCGTAACTTTTTGCAATGCCTGCCAGTTGTTCATTAAATGCCCGCACTGCAGCGTTATCGGCGGGCAAAAATCGGATGTTATTGTTTACCGGCGGCAAACTTTGCACCACAATTTGAGCGCCGGGCTGCCGACTTCGAATGGTTTGGATTAAATCAGCGTATTCGGCTGCCAGTTGATCGGGTTTTGTTTTAAAAAAAAGGTCGTTGATGCCCACTTGCAGAAAAATGACACTCGGTTCGTGGCGCAATACCTCGTCTATTCTTTTTTTGACTCCGTTGATGTGGTCGCCTGAAATGCCGCGGTTCAACACTACCCTTGTTTTGGTATTGCATAATTCGTGCCATTCTGCTTGTTCCGTCTGGCTGTCGCCCAAAAAAATGATGGCACCCTGTTGCGCCGGGAGTTGTTCAAACAACTTTGCCCGATGCTGATACAAGGCCGGTACAGCATTGTGCCCCAAACGGCTCCATACTTGCTGCACGCCACCCATTCGATGCACCGCTTTCCAGGCCACGAACACCCCCGCGAGGTTGAGTGCAAGTGAAATCCATAAGACAAACCGGCCTATTCGCATACCCGCATCAGGATTTTTGCTCCTGTTGCTTGAGCAATTCTTCTACAGTGACAAACTTCCGGTGTTCGGTGTGTTGGAAATTTTTGTTGGGATTGCGCATTTTAAACATGCCCGTCACCTGACGCCCGATGAAGTATGGCGTAGACCACACGGCGTCCCAAACAGGCTGTGGCGCGTCTGACAGCTTGAGCGTCCACAACACATTCAACCCAAATATGGCCATGGCAGCTACCAATACCAACGACCAACCCGGGGCCAACACAAAACCAATGAGCGTGAGGAACAACGCCAGCACCAACTGGATAAACATGGGCAACAACAGCGTGGTGATGCCAAAGAAGAACTGGTTGGCACTGGGCGTAAACACGCCCCGACGCAAGATGCCCAAAGCGTTGGGCACGTTTTGGAAATAGGAAAACAGCCAGCGGCTGCGCTGTGTTTGCACCGCATCGCCGGTTTCCACTTTTTCATCGTAGCACAAAGCATCCCATGCGTACGCTATTTTTTCATTGCGGCGCAAGAGGAAGTTTTGCAAAATCTTGTCTTCCTGCAACATTTTTTTCCACAGCTCTTTGCCTTGCTGAATCTCCGCGCTATCCAAATATGCCCTGTACAAGTTGGTTTCAGTGGCCATACCCGAGCCGCTGATGACCGACGAGCCACCCAGAAGATAGGGCGCATACCGCTCTACATAGTTTTTGTAGTGCTCGCCCATGCTGTCGAGGGCGGCATAAGTGGAATCGAGGTTTTTAGCCGTGCGCTGTCCCTGAATACAACGGTGCCCCGCGTTGGCGTAACGGTTCAGGATAGACAAAAATTCAGGGTGCGCCAGGTTGTCGGCGTCCAACACGGCCGTATAGTCGTGCGGACGCACAAACCGGTCCATGGCGTATATGATGCTTTTGGCCTTCAGCCGCAGCGGCGGATCGGGCAGGAGCACCACCAGGCGCGAATCTGTGATGCCGAGGTCAAAATCGGCACCGCACTCATCGGCCACCAAGTAAATGGTGTGGTTGTGGTGGGTCTGGTTCAGGAGCGACTGCACCAGCGGCCCCGCGATTTTAGCGTTTTTGTACGCTGTAATAATGCACCCGAAGTCAAATACCCGGGGAGGGTCAAAATTGGATGTTGTTCTTTCTTTTCCGAACAATTGCGCAAACAGCGTGGTCAAAAACGGATACACCAGTTGGAAGGCTGTTAATGCTGCCGCTGAGATAAAAAGCAGGGTAATCACTTGAAGGATCATTAC
>Ga0247832_1000805_pt1 | contig 61314 bp, 46 predicted proteins | sample LaCruzMarch2015__10_FD_192407 | JGI IMG/M metagenome (GOLD analysis project Ga0247832, IMG submission 192407) | Freshwater microbial communities from meromictic Lake La Cruz, Castile-La Mancha, Spain - LaCruzMarch2015_4m | ecosystem: Environmental > Aquatic > Freshwater > Lake | place: Spain... | reverse complement strand
TGAAGGCTGGCCAGGAGTACAGTGTTGAATTCAACGCTGCTGACCTGAAGAATGTACAAGGTTACCAGTTCGCATTGAACCTGGACAAGAGCAAAGTAGAATTGGTTGACATCGTTTACGGTGTTGCCAAAGCTGAAAACTTCGGTGTATTCACCAACGAAGGGATCATCACTACTTCCTGGAACGGTGAAGCGAAGCAGGGTGCATTGTTCACTTTGGTGCTACGTGCGAAGGCTGATGCTCAACTGAGCAACACCCTGAGCCTGAACCGCATCGTAACTGCTGAAGCATACAATAGCAACAACGATCAATTGAACGTTGCGTTGAAATTCAACGGTGCTGCTGTAGCAACTGGTTTCGAATTGAAGCAAAACACGCCTAACCCATTCAACGGTGAGACGCTGATCAACTTCAACCTGGCTAAAGCAACTACTGCAACGTTGACCATCAGCGATGTAACGGGTCGTATTTTGAAGAGTGTTCGTGCCAACTATGCTAAAGGCATGAACCAAGTTATCCTCAAGGCTAGCGATCTGAACGCTTCAGGTGTATTGTACTACACTTTGGAAGCTGACGATTTCACTGCTACCAAGAAGATGATTATTGTTGAGTAACAGAGGTCATTTTTTATAAGAATTACAATTGGCATTCGAGGCCGCCCCATTCGGGCGGCCTCTTTGTTTTATGCCTAATTTAACGACAAGAGGTCTGTATATTCTTTCTTAAAAAGGTCGAATGCTACTCGTAATTGAGCACAGGAGCCAACCAGCGCTCTGTTTCTTCCAGGCTCATGCCTTTGCGTTTGGCGTAATTCATGACCTGATCTTTCCCTATTTGCCCCAAACCAAAATACTTCGATTCCGGGTGAGAGAGGTACCAGCCACTTACCGATGCAGCAGGATACATGGCATAACTTTCGGTAAGGATCATGCCCGTGTTGTTTTCTACATCCAGTAACTCCCAGAGTGTGCTTTTCTCGGTGTGCTCAGGGCAAGCAGGATAACCGGGTGCTGGGCGAATACCTTGATACACTTCTTTGATGAAATCGTCATTGGAAAAGGCTTCATCAGCGGCGTATCCCCAGAATTCCTTGCGTACCCGTTCGTGCATGCGTTCGGCCATGGCTTCGGCCAGGCGATCGGCAAGTGCTTTCAACATGATGGCATTGTAGTCGTCGTGTTCTGCTTCAAATTTTGCCACCCAGGGCTCGATTCCGATTCCTGCGGTGACGGCAAAAGCGCCGATGTAATCTTGAGCTTTGCCTTTAGGCGCAACGAAATCGGCCAGCGAGAAGTTGGGTTGACCCGCAGCTTTGCGCAATTGCTGGCGCAACTGGTGCAATACCGCTTTAACTTCCTTACGCTCATCATCGGCATACACTTCGATATCATCGTCATTGACGACATTGGCGGGAAAAAGCCCAATCACTGCGCGTGCACTCAGCCATTTTTCATCGATCACGCGGCGCAAAAGACTGCGGGCATCGTTGTACAATTTTTGGGCTTCAACGCCCACGATTTCATCTTTGAGAATGGCCGGGAACTTACCCGCCATTTGCCAACTGCTGAAGAAAGGCGTCCAATCGATGTAATCGCTCAATTCTTCAAGGCTGTAATCCTCAAAAACGGTGATGCCCGCTTTTACGGGAGCAGGAGGGTTGTAGCCCGTCCAATTGATCGGTATTTTATTTTCTCTGGCCTTATCCAGGTCAATGAAGACTTTGGAGGTCTGCCTGCCTGCACGTTGTTCGCGAATGCGCTCATAATCTTTGCGCGTTTCCAAAACGACGTTGTTGCGGTAATCCTGATCTTCACTCAGCAATGCAGCTGCTACCCCCACACTGCGGGAAGCGTCCAGTACATGTACCACCGGACCAGAATATTGCGGTTCGATTTTGACCGCAGTATGCGTTTTTGAGGTAGTTGCACCACCAATCAACAGCGGCAATTTGAAGCCCAAACGCTCCATCTCTTTGGCCATGTGCACCATCTCATCCAACGAAGGAGTGATCAAGCCGCTCAAACCAATGATGTCTACGTTTTCTTCTTTGGCCCTTTTGAGAATCTTGTCGGCAGGCACCATTACGCCCATGTCGATGATGTCAAAATTGTTGCAGGCCAAAACTACGCCTACAATGTTTTTGCCGATGTCGTGCACATCGCCCTTCACGGTAGCCAACAGGATTTTTCCTTTGGTGCTGCCACCTCCGGCGGCTTTTTCTTCTTCAATGAAAGGTGTGAGGTAAGCCACCGCTTTTTTCATCACCCGGGCGCTTTTGACCACCTGTGGCAAAAACATTTTGCCTGCGCCAAACAAGTCGCCTACCACATTCATGCCATCCATCAGTGGGCCTTCAATGACGCCCAGGGCATGGGGGAGGCTTTGGCGGGCTTCTTCGGTATCCTCGTCAATAAAATCGGTAATGCCTTTGACCAGGGCGTGAGTGATGCGCTCGCCAAGTGTGCCATCACGCCAGGCCAGGTCTTTTACCAAAACCCGACCACCGTCATTTTTGATGTTTTCTGCAAATTCGGTGAGGCGCTCGGTTGCATCTTCCCTGCGGTTGAACAGCACGTCTTCAACGCGCTCCAGTAAGTCTTTTGGAATGTTTTCGTATATTTCAATCATCCCCGCGTTGACGATGCCCATGTCCATTCCAGCCTGAATGGCGTGGTAGAGGAAAGCCGAGTGCATGGCTTCGCGTACGGGATCATTGCCCCGGTAGGAGAAGGAGATGTTGCTCACGCCGCCACTGATTTTGGCGCCTGGGCAACGTTGTTTGATCTGGCGGGTAGCCTCGATGAAGTAAATGGCGTAATCGTTGTGCTCTTCGATACCCGTTGCTACCGCAAAAATATTGGGGTCAAAAATGATGTCTTGAGGTTTGAAACCGACTTGCTCGACCAGGATTTTGTAAGCGCGTTCACAGATCGAAACCTTGCGCTCGATGGTATCGGCTTGTCCAGCTTCATCAAAAGCCATCACGACAGCCGCTGCCCCATAACGGCGCACCAATTTGGCATGGTGGATGAAGGATTCTTCCCCTTCCTTGAGTGAAATGGAGTTGACCACACACTTGCCCTGTACGCATTGCAAACCCGCTTCGATCACGCTGAACTTGGAAGAGTCGATCATGATCGGCAACTTGGCAATGTCCGGTTCGGACATCATCAAATTCAAAAACTCAACAATGGCTTTTTCAGAATCCAACAAACCTTCGTCCATGTTGACGTCGATCATTTGGGCTCCGGCTTCTACCTGTTGCTGTGCAACCACCAGTGCATCGTTGTATTTTCCATCACGGATGAGGCGAGCAAATTGTCGGGAGCCGGTTACGTTGGTTCTTTCGCCCACGTTGACAAAATTGGTCTCTGGGCGAATGATCAGCGGCTCCAGGCCACTGAGCATGGTATAATTGGGCACCTGTGGAATCTGGCGGGGAGGCACACCTTTGACGGCTTCGGCCATGGCGCGAATGTGATCAGGAGTTGTACCGCAGCAGCCGCCAATCATGTTGACAAAACCGCTGGACGCAAAATCACGGATGTAAGCTTGCATTTCCAATGCAGTCTGGTCGTATTGACCGAATTCGTTGGGCAAACCCGCATTGGGGTAGGCGCTGATGAAGACATCGGCAATATTGGACAGTGCTTCCAGGTGGGGACGCATTTCTTCGGCACCCAAGGCACAGTTCAACCCCACACTCAACAATGGAATATGGCTTACCGAAATCCAGAACGCTTCTGCGGTTTGACCCGAAAGGGTACGTCCGCTGGCATCGGTAATGGTGCCAGATACCATCACGGGTACGCGTGTGCCGAGATCTTCAAACAACTGCTCGGTAGCAAACAAGGCCGCTTTGGCGTTGAGGGTATCAAAAACAGTTTCGATCAACAAGAGATCAGCGCCTCCTTCAACAAGGCCCTTTGCTTGCTCGTAGTAGGCTTCTTTCAATTCTTTGAAGGTAACAGCACGATAGCCGGGGTTGTTCACGTCTGGCGATAGAGAAGCGGTGCGGTTGGTAGGCCCCATGGCACCCGCCACATAACGCGGTTTGCTGGGGTTGCGTAAAGTATAGTCGTCGGCGCAGCGTTTGGCCACTTGTGCAGAAGCAAAGTTCAATTCATAAGCGAGCGCCTGCATTTCGTAATCGGCCATGGCGATCCAGGTACTCGAAAAAGTATTGGTTTCGATGATGTCGGCTCCAGCATCCAGGTAAGCCCGGTGAATTTCTTCAATAATTTGGGGCTGGGTGATGGACAACAAGTCGTTGTTTCCTTTGACGTCTAGGTGGAAGTCGGCAAAACGTGCCCCCCGGTAATCTGCTTCACCAAGCTTATAGCGCTGAATCATGGTACCCATCGCACCATCAATGACTAGAATGCGCTGTTTGAGTAATTCACGAATGTCTGGTTTCATCTTTTTTCGTTTTTGTGCAACAACAACGCTAATACCGAGCGCTGAATAGGACAAACCAGCAAATAACCCGGCTGGTTCGATTTTGGCATGCAAAAATAGGGATTTATTTGAACATGAAGGGGGAAAGGGGAGAATTGAATGAATTGGGAAAGAAGCGCAGCGTTTTTTCGATGAAGATGATTGTATCTAACTTTTACTAAAATTCAACTTTTTTTTGATGACCCTAGATTCTCCAACAAATATAACTGCCACAAAATCCATCACTTACCGTCAGGGGTCTCAGGAATAAATGAATGAATGTCAATATGTTAGCGCAAAAAGTTGTAAAAATTTAGAAGAGAGTTAATTATCTTCGCGCCATTATTACCCAAACAGAGTGAAAAACAGTAATCCTTGGCAGAGCATATTCATCCAATATTTGATCAACTCGTGCAAAGACAGGAGCGCGAAGCACGCTTGAACCAGCGGAGCAAGGTATTGTGGTTGACAGGTTTGTCTGGTTCTGGAAAAAGTACCATTGCCAAATACCTCGAACGCCTGTTGTTTGAAGAAGGATACCTTCCGCAAGTACTCGATGGCGACAACATCCGCTTTGGCATCAACAACAACCTGAGTTTTAGTACTGAAGACCGTCTGGAAAACATCCGGCGCATTGCAGAAATTTCCAAACTCTACCTTCATACAGGGGTCATTTGCATCAACTCTTTCATCAGCCCCAGCCGGGAAATGCGCGATCTGGCGCGCTCCATTGTTGGCGCTGAAGATTTCATCGAAATATACATCAATGCCCCCATCGAAGTATGCGAAGCCCGCGATGTAAAAGGCTTGTACCAAAAAGCCAGAGCAGGACTCATCAAGGGTTTTACGGGCATTGACGACCCCTATGAAGCCCCCGAAAATCCAAATCTCGAAATTCGTACCGATCAATTGACCATCGAAGCATCTGCGGTGCTGATCTTGGACCATTTGAGGCCCTTAATATCATTGCGTTAAACTTATCAATCATATGGACTTTAACTACAACCTGAACCACCTCAAGGAATTGGAATCCGAATCGATCTTCATTATTCGTGAACTCGTGGCTCAGTTTGAAAATCCAGTATTGTTGTTTTCTGGCGGCAAGGATTCCATCCTGGTGACCTACCTGGCCATGAAAGCCTTCTATCCTGCGCGCATTCCTTTTCCACTGCTGCACATTGATACCGGCCACAATTTCCAGGAAACCCTGGATTACCGCGACGAATTGGTAGAGCGCATTGGAGCCCGGCTCATCGTTGGTTCAGTGCAAGAAGCCATTGACCAAGGTCGCATTGTAGAGGAAAAAGGTTACAATGCCAGCCGAAATTTTTTGCAAACTGCGGTACTCCTGGAATCCATGGAGAAAGGCAAATACGACGCAGCCATTGGTGGTGCCCGCCGAGATGAAGAAAAGGCCCGAGCCAAGGAGCGGTTCTTTTCTCACCGCGACGAATTTGGCCAGTGGGATCCCAAAAATCAGCGTCCTGAATTGTGGAACCTGTTCAACGGCAAAAAGCGGATTGGTGAGCATTTTCGCATTTTTCCCATTTCCAACTGGACAGAATTGGATGTGTGGCAATACCTTTCAATGGAAGAAGTAGCGCTGCCCAGCTTGTATTTTGCCCACCAACGGGAAGTGTTCGAACGCGACGGTATGTTGTTGGCTGCCGATGAGGTGATTCAACGCCGGCCTACCGAGGTGCCTTTTACCACCACGGTGCGTTTCCGTACCATTGGCGACATTACGTGTACCGGAGCAGTACTGTCCACCGCAGGCAACATCGATGATGTGATTGATGAAATTGCGGCATCCCGGGTGACCGAGCGGGGCACCCGAGCCGACGACAAGCGTTCTGAAACTGCCATGGAAGACCGCAAGAAACAAGGTTATTTTTAATTTTTTTCAGTTCTAAGCATATGGATTACAAGCATTCCGAATTGCTGCGCTTTACTACTGCGGGCAATGTAGATGATGGAAAAAGTACGCTCATCGGGCGTTTGTTATACGACTCAAAGTCTATTTTCGAAGATCAACTCGAAGCGGTACAAAAAGCCAGCGAACGCCGGGGCGAAGGCGAAGTCAACCTTGCCCTGCTCACGGATGGTCTCAAGGCCGAACGCGAACAAGGCATTACCATTGATGTGGCTTACCGCTACTTTTCTACTCCTAAGCGCAAATTCATCATTGCCGATACGCCGGGACATACCCAGTATACCCGCAACATGGTTACTGGCGCTTCTACTGCCAACGTGGCGCTGATTTTGGTGGATGCGCGTACCGGAATTGTGGAGCAAACCCGCCGACACGCTTTTATCGCTTCCTTGCTGCAAATTCCCCACCTGGTGATTTGCATCAACAAGATGGATTTGGTGGATTTCAGCGAAGAAGTGTACAACAACATCAAGGATGAATTTGAAAAATTCTCTTATAAGCTAGAAGTAAAGGATGTGAGCTTCATCCCTATTTCTGCTTTGAAAGGTGACAACATCGTTACCCGCTCCGAAAATACCCCCTGGTATGGCGGCGGAACTTTGCTGTATACCCTTGAAAACGTACACATCGGAAGTGACCACAACTTTATCGATGCCCGTTTTCCGGTACAATTTGTGATCCGTCCCAACAACGATGAATTCCACGATTACCGGGGTTATGCGGGTCGGGTGGCAGGTGGCATTTTGAAAAAAGGGGACGAAGTAACCTTGTTGCCATCTGGATTCACCACCAAAATTGCCAAGATCGATTCTTATGGTGGTGAAATAGCGGAAGCTTTCCCACCGATGTCGGTTACGGTGCTTTTGGAAGATGATTTTGACCTGAGTCGCGGAGACATGATCGTGCGTACCCACAACCAACCCAACGTAAGCCAGGATCTGGAGGTGATGATTTGCTGGTTCAACGAGCGCCCGCTCCAACTCAATGGCAAATACACCATTATGCATACTACTCAGGAGGCGCGTTGCATTGTAAAGGACATTCGCTACCGATTGGACATCAATACCTTGCATCGTGACGTGGAAGACACCACCATCCGCATGAACGATATTGCCCGGATCGTGCTGCGTACCACCAAACCGCTGTTTTACGATTCTTATCGCCGCAACCGCATCACGGGTAGCATCATCCTTATCGATGAAGGTACCAATGAAACAGTGGCTGCCGGGATGATTATATGATGAACCAGTTGTAAATGTGTTGATTTGTTGATGTGCTTAGTGCATCAGTAAATCAACACATTCTCGTCCACTGCGCATGGCTGCATCCAAAGACGGATTCAGCAGATGATCGCCCGCCAAAATGATCCGATCAGTCAGCGCGTATTGAGTATTTGGAATCTCGTACCGCAATTCCTCGACAATAGGCAATGCTTGCGGAATGTAGTAACTCGCCAAATGTTCCAACTCCAGATCAGGACGCTTTACCAAAGTTTTGATTGCTTCAGCTATCGTTGCAGGCGCAGCGTCGGTATTCGCTTTTAGGGTTACCGAAATTAGGTTTTTACCTTTTGGCGCATAGTTTTTTGACACCTCGCTTAGTACACAGAAGCTGTTGATGGGGTTGTCTGCATCTGCCACCAACGCGATCAATGGAGCCTGGATTGGGCTGAAGTTTGCCGAAAAATAAAGATTATAGGTACCCCGGAAAGCCCGTTGTTGGCCTTGTAAGCCTGGTACAAGTGCTTCGGGAACTGTAGCAATAATGACTTTATCAAAATCCAGGCGCTCTCCGCTGGTCGTCAACAAATGATCGTTCAAAACCTGGCTTACCCTGGTGTTGTACCGAAAGGTGGTATGGGTCAGTGGTGCTTGCAATTGAGTGATGATCTGTTCCATGCCTCTTTCTGGGATGGCCGCATAGCCCTTGCCAAACATTTTGAATACAAAGCAAAACATACTGGCAGGAGTCTGGAGCTCGTTTTCCAGAAAAATTCCGCCAAAAAAAGGCCGAAAAAATTGCTCAATGATGCGCTTGCTGAATCCCCGTTGCTGCAAAAATTCCAGTGTTGACAAAGAATTGTGTTCGAACAACTTTTCGGGCGGCGTTTTACTCAATTCTTGAGTCAGTTGCCAAATCTTGAATTTGTCCCACAACGAACCAACCGGAGCAATCAAGGTTGACCAAAGTTGTGCTGGATTGCGCAAAGGGTCTCCAAACTGGAAGGAGCGGCCTGCCGAAAAAATCAGCGCTCCTGGTTGAAAACGATGCAACTGCAAGGCAGGAAGATCGAGGTAACGCTGAACTTCACGGTATTCGGTCAGCAAAACCTGAAAGCCCCGATCCAAAGAAAAGCCACTTACCAGGTCGGTTTTAACCCTTCCCCCCGCTCGATCATCCGCTTCCAGAATCAAAGGCTGGTAACCCGCTTCCTCACAATGCCGAGCCGCAACGAGTCCGGCTACTCCAGCGCCTACAATGATTATTTTTTTCTTCATATATTTTTACCCTATTGCTTAATTGCCCTAACAGTCTTAACTTGAGATTGTTTGAATTCCCCGCTTTATTGGACAACACCAACAACACCAACAACACCAACTAGCCTATCAGCCTTTCTGCGCGAAGAACAGATCAGCTCGCAAATTTGGATCATGACCAAAATCAATCCCTGGACATGACCCAAATCAGTGCAATTTATTGCGATTGCAGACACCTTGGGGTAAAGATTTTTATATTCCTAAACGATAATGCCATATCACACATGAAGACCATTAAACAGCTCATGAGTAGTCCGGTCGTGGTGGCGACTGTAGAAACTACTGTAGAAAAACTGAGAACACTGATGAACACACACGACGTTGGAGCTGTACCCATTACCGACGCAGGGGATGATGCTGAAATTATCGGCATTGTAACCGACACAGATTTGCGAAATGTAAAAGATGCCAACTTACCTGCTATGGCCGTGATGAGTACCAAACTTTGTTTTGTCAACAAGGATGATTCTGGCGCTACCGCTGCAAACTTGATGCTGAAAAATGGCATTCACCACCTTTTGGTTACCGAAGATGGACGCTTAGCAGGAATTCTAAGTGCGGTGGATCTATTGAAGTTGGTGGCAAGTAAACCAGTAACGTTTCAGCCACACCTTTTTTTTGTGTAATTTTTTTAAGTTGGGTTGAAAAAACGCAAAGGCATCAAGATTTCGTTCTTGATGCCTTTTTTTGTATGTTTTTATCTATTTTTTATTAAAAGCATTCATGGTATGCGCCAATCCAACTGCGGCAAAACTTTTGGCGGTATCGGCAGCATATTTGATGATCTCTGGTAAATCCTGATTTTCTTCATCCGACCATTCGCCCAGCACAAAATCAACTTGCTGGCCTTTCCTGAAATCATTGCCAATCCCAATGCGCAAGCGCGTGTAACCATTGCCCATGGTCTGATCAATGTCTTTGAGTCCATTGTGGCCACCATCGCTGCCTTTGCCCCGCAAGCGCTGTTTGCCAAACTCCAGATTGAGGTCATCCAGAATGACCAGCAGGTTTTCTAGCGGGATTTTTTCTTTTTGCAGCCAATAATTGACCGATTTCCCGCTGCGGTTCATGTACGTAGAGGGTTTCAGCAAAACCAAAATGCGGCCCTTGTGCTTGATTCGGGCAATTGCACCCAAATTTGCGGTCTCCCAGGTAGCCTCTGCATCCTTGGCCAATTGGTCGACGACCAAAAATCCAATGTTGTGGCGGGTATCGGCGTATTCTGCACCGATGTTGCCAAGACCGACGATGAGGTATTTCATTTTTTTGGGTTTTAAGTTTTAGGGTTTTATGTGAAGTAAAACCCTAAAACTCTAAAAGCTAAACTGCCACATTGTACTCTCGCAAGGCATCATTCAAAGACACCTTTTTATCGGTACTTTCTTTGCGCTTGCCGATGATCAACGCGCAAGGAACCTGGTAAGTTCCAGCTGGAAAGGTCTTGGAATAGGAACCCGGAATCACTACGGAGCGGGAAGGAACCCGGCCTTTGTAGGTAATCGGCTCGGGGCCGCTTACATCAATGATATGGGTACTGTCGGTAAGCACCACATTGGCACCCAGAACACATTCTTTTTCAACCCGGACGCCTTCTACTACGATGCAACGGGAGCCGATGAAGCAATCGTCTTCAATAATGGTAGGTGCAGCTTGTGGTGGTTCCAATACCCCGCCGATGCCTACGCCTCCGCTGAGGTGTACGTTGCGGCCAATCTGGGCACATGATCCCACTGTAGCCCAGGTGTCTACCATGGTTCCGCTACCTACCCATGCACCGATGTTGACGTAGCTGGGCATCAGGATTACTCCTTTTTCCAGAAAAGAACCATAGCGGGCGATGGCGTGCGGTACAACCCTGACGCCCAAAGCGGCATATGATTTCTTGAGTGGAATTTTGTCGTGGAATTCAAATGGCCCCACTTCAATGGTTTCCATTTGGCGCAGTGGGAAGTACATCACCACCCCTTTTTTTACCCAGTCGTTGACTTTCCAGTTGCCATCGTCGGTAGGTTCTGCTACGCGGAGTTCGCCCTTGTCCAGCAGTTCTACTACCTGGAATACGGCGTCTTTTACTTCGGATTGCGCCAGGAGACTGCGGTCATCCCAGGCTTGTTCAATTGTTTGTTGCAGCGTGCTCATTTGAATTGGAGTTAGGGCATGTTTGACTATTTTTGCCAAAACAAAAACATTTAAACATGCTCTTGAAACAAAGCTGCAAAATTAAAAAAAGCGCAATAGTATTTTGAAGTAAAAAAGCGAATTATGCGAGGTTGCGGGTTACTTTGACTTTCCACATGATGAATATGCTGATCACAAAAAATACCGCCAAAGACAACACCGAATTGCGCATGCCTCCACTGATTGTTTCAATCAAGCCAAATACAAAAGTACCCATCACGGTAGAGAGTTTGTCCAGGATGTCGTAAAAACTGAAATAGGACGCAGTATCCGGCGTGTTTTCAGGAAGCAATTTGGCGTAAGTTGCCCTGGCCAAAGATTGCATGCCCCCCATGACCAAACCGACGCAGGCAGCCAAAAAGTAAAAGTCCAAACCCGTTTTGACCACGTAAGCACCGAAACAGATTAAAGTCCAAACGAACAGCATGGAAACCAAGGCAAACTTGTTGCCCCGTTTGCTCGATACCCAGGCAAAAAAGTACGCCCCGCCAATGCCAACAATCTGCAAAATCAAAATCAACACGATGAGATTCGAGGTATTGAAATGCAGTTCCTTTTCAGCAAAAATAGAGGCCAGGTACAATACGGATTGTGTACCTGCATTGGCAAAAAAGAAAGCGGAGAGAAAACGCAGCATATTGGGTTGCGTCAAAATCCGAGAAGCAATTAGTTTTACCTCCTCGTAGCCATGCTTCATCATGTGCTTTGAGTAAGGATGCCGGGCATCTTCGGGCAAACGCCGAAATGGAATCTGGGCAAAGCCCAACCACCACAAGCCAACCATGACAAAAGCAACCGGTACGGCCTTCAAACTTTCAGAAAAACCAAACCATTCAAAGTTTTGGATGATCACCAGGTTGGTCACCAATAAGATAATGCTGCCTGCAAAACCGTAGCTAAAACCAGTAGCGCTGACTTTGTCGTAGCGGTCTTCGGTAGCGATTTCGGGCAAAAAAGCATTGTAAAAAACCAGTCCACCCGAGAAGCCAATCGTGGCCAGAATAAAACAGGTTACGCCAATCCAAAGCGTATGCATGTTGGTAAAAAACAACAAGCCCATACAAGCCAGTGCGCCTAATGTGGTAAAAAAACGCAAAAAAGATTTTTTGCGGCCACCATAATCGGCAATGCCCGAAAGAAGGGGAGAGACCAGCGCAATCAACAAATACGCAAACGACAATGAGTAGGAATACAGCGCACTGTCGCTAATGGTGAGACCCAGAATCTTCACTTTGTCTGCCGTAATGTGCAAAAAATACCCAGGAAAAATGGCCACGGTAATCACCAGTGCGTATGCGCTGTTGGCCCAATCAAAAAATGCCCAGCCTTGTAGAATGCGGGGCTGATTCTTGGTCGCATTGATGGCAGTCAGGGCCGGATTTACGATTTCTTCTTTCATAAAACGGGTAAAAAATTAGGTTTGCGAAGCTGAATTAAGACTAAAGTTTAGGGAAAGTAGACATTTTATTTAGACTTTATGTACGATATCCAAAACAAATTTCCTATCTTGCCAATGTTGATTTTTTTTGACTCCCCAGATGCGAATTTTCGCTATAGTTTCAACGCTTTTTTCAACAAAATTTCCTTGTAAACCCCTGATTTCTAAAAACTTACAAGCTTTAACGTTTGCAAGTGGTGAAACTTTCGGAAATTTTGCTTTATCTTTGCAGTCGTCCCATCAGAACATAGTTAACAAATAATCACCCAGTTACACATCCCATGTAGTCCCATACATAAAACATTTACACGAACCAACGTACTCATTATATGCTAGAAGTATTTACTACTTGTTTAGCCTTAGCGAATTGTACACCTACAACGCTTAACTCAACAACCATTCCTGCAGATCTACCTACAACGGTAGCTGATGCAGAAAAGCGGCTCAGGAAGGATATTCTTGATTACGCTCAGCTTTACATGGGTCTTCCTTACCGGTATGGAGGCACCTCGCCTGTTTCAGGCTTTGATTGTTCCGGTTTTACGTCCTACGTGATGGCTCATTTCAAAGTGGGCATATCCCGTTCCTCCCGCGATCAGGAGCTGCAAGGAGAAAAAATTGACCTCGCTGAAGTCCAGCCTGGAGATTTGCTTTTCTTCCGTCGTTCCGCCAGCAGCAGAGTATTCCATGTTGCCATGGTATATTCCAACGACCAGGATGGAATCCGTTTCATCCACAGTTGCTGCTCTAAAGGCATCGCGATTGACAATCTGAATGAAGCAACCTACTGGAACACCAAAAGTGTTTCTGCACGGAGAATTGTACAAAAAGCCGATTTGGTGTCCTTGTATGGCCCGCAAATCTTGCCGGTGGCTCCGGCGCCTACTGCCGCTCAAGTGGTAACAGCTCAGCTCGAAACGACGCCTGCTATCGAAGAAAAAATCGAACCAATGGGGCTTATTGCCGAAATTGAAACTCGATGCTTCGAAATAGCACCAAAACGGTAAACTTTTACGAAGTTTAGAATGATTAAGTTTGAGGGTCTGAAGGTTATTTAATAACTTTCAGACCCTTAATTTTTCCATTACTTTTACTTTTTTTTGCTTGGCAAAAAATCTACGTTGAACATGATTAATTTGATACTCTTTGGTCCTCCGGGATCAGGAAAAGGCACGCAAGCGGCTAAACTGGTTGATAGATATCAGCTCTTGCACATCTCTACTGGTGATCTTTTTCGGTACGAAATTGAAAACAGCACTCCACTCGGGTTGGAAGCTCAAAGCTACATGGATCGGGGCATGCTGGTGCCCGATTCGGTTACCATCGGGATGTTGCGCAACAAAGTTGAAGCCAATCCTGATGTGCAGGGCTATATTTTTGACGGGTTTCCCCGAACCACTCCGCAATACATCGCCTTGGATGAACTTATGGCAGAAAAAGGATACAGCATTTCAAAGCTGCTCATGCTGGATGTTCCAGTTGATGAAATCGTAATGCGGGTATTAGAACGTGGAAAAACCTCTGGCCGCCCCGATGACTCCAACGAAGAGCTGATTCGGAAGCGGATTGCAGTATTTAATGATCAAACTACCCCGGTGTTTGATCATTATGCCCTCAGCGGGCGTTCAGTAAGAATCGTCGGTGTTGGAGACAAAGAAGAAATCTTTGGTCGCCTTTGTGCTGAAATTGATAACCTTTAACTTTGTAACAACAGTTAACTTTTAAATACGTATCGTGGCTGAACAGAACTTTGTTGATTATGTGAAAATTTGTTGCCGTTCCGGCGCGGGGGGATCTGGCTCTGTTCATTTTCTGCAAGACAAAAATACTTCAATGGGTGGCCCCGACGGTGGAGACGGCGGCCGCGGAGGGCACATCATTTTGCGTGGAAACCGCAACGTATGGACACTTCTTGCCCTGAAATACCGCAAACACGTGATTGCCTCGCCGGGCGTCAACGGGCGTGGGGCCAATAAGAGCGGTGCGGATGGAGACGACGTTATTTTGGACGTGCCACTGGGCACTGTAGCCAAAGACGCCGAAACCGGTGAAATTGAATTTGAAATCACCGAACACGATGAAATCAGAATCATCACTCCAGGTGGCCGGGGTGGAAAAGGCAACGCTTTTTTCAAATCGCCGACCAACCAAACGCCCCGCCACGCCCAACCTGGAGGAGTAGGGCTGGAAGAGTGGAAAATTCTTGAACTCAAGGTACTCGCCGACGTTGGTCTGGTGGGTTTTCCCAATGCAGGTAAATCTACGTTGCTGTCGGTACTTTCTGCCGCCAAACCGAAAATTGGAGATTACCCCTTCACCACCTTGACGCCCAACCTGGGCATCGTGGCGTATCGGGATGAGAAGTCCTTCGTAATGGCCGATATTCCGGGAATCATCGAGCATGCCAATGAAGGAAAAGGATTGGGATTGCGCTTTTTGCGGCACATCGAACGCAACTCGACTTTGCTATTCATGGTACCCGCAGATACCCACGACATCGACAAGGAATACCGGATTCTGGAAAATGAGCTCCGCCTCTACAACCCAGAATTGTTGGACAAACCGCGCGTGCTTGCAATCACCAAATCAGACCTCATCGATGAGGAGTTGAAAGAAATGCTGCTGCCCACGATTCCAAAGGACATTGATTATTTGTTCATTTCGTCGGTGGCACAGCAGGGACTGATAGAATTGAAAGATTTATTGTGGGAAAGCATCAATTCAGCACCGGATGATGTCGGTAAATTGCGATTGAACAACCCCAACCCAGTCCTTTACGCCAAAACGCCAAGGCCGTATTTTTCATCCGAAGAAGAATAGTAGGGGGCAACCCTTGCGGTTGCCATCAACCGGGGCAACCGCAAGGGTTGCCCCGACAGTTGTCTTGGGGTTTGGTTTAAATAATTGATTTTAAACAATATAAAGCAGATCCGCCACCCAATTTTCCCATTTTCTCCGGAAGTACAAAGCGAGAAAATTTGGTAGTGCGGGGGTGTAGCTTTTTGTTTTACTTTGTTGTAAATTGATTAAAATTTAAAACAATGGTTAATCGCGTAATTCTTATTGGAAATTTGGGAAGAGACCCTGAAGCACGTAGCCTGGAAAATGGAGCAATGGTAGCCAAGTTTTCCGTAGCAACCAGCGAAAGCTATCAAGACAAAGAAGGCAAATGGCAAGAACAGACCGAATGGCACGAAATCATTGCCTGGCGTAACCTGGCCGAACGTGCCGAGAAAAACCTGAAAAAAGGGATGACGATCTACCTGGAAGGCAAGCTCACACACCGCAGCTGGCAGGACAAAGACGGCAACAACCGCAAAACCACTGAAGTGGTGGCGGAATATTTCCGCATCATCAACTCCCGCCAGGGTGGCGCGGGTGCAGGCAATTTCCCTTCAGAAAAAGACGATCCATACAATCGCAGCAATAACTCCAACGTTAGTGAAGCACCAATGCCAACCTCATCGGAAGAATTTACACCTGCTGCTGGGGATGATGATCTGCCCTTTTAATTTCCAGATACTCATGCAAAGTCATAATTTAGGCATTGCGCCAAGTTATGGCTTTGCACGAGGTACGGCTCACTGACTTTATACTCCATGACTTTTTCGCTTCGCTTTTTTTTCTTGTTGTCCATTGCCGCACTTGCCATCGCTTGTGAAGAACGTACACCCATTCCACGGCCAAGGGCTTATCCACGGGTGATTTATCCTCAAAAGGCATATCAGCTTTTTGACAAAAACTACTGTGCCTTTACTTTTGAGTACCCCAAGTACGCAGAAGTACAGCAGGACACTGGCCAGAATGGCCAAAAACCAGAGAATTCCTGTTGGTTTGATTTGTTTTACCCCGGCTTTGATTGCCGCGTATACTGTACGTATTCTCAGATCGGGAGTGGCAAGACCTTTGACAAACTCAAGTCAGACGCCTTCGAGCTGGTAGATTGGCACAACAAAAAGGCCAATTACATCGAAGAAGAACCCATCAACCGCGGAGCAGATTTGCAAGGCATGGTTTTTTCTATTGATGGGCCGGCAGCAACACCTTTCCAATTTTTTATCACCGATAGCAAAAAGCACTTTTTTAGGGCTTCCTTGTATTTCAAAACCAAAATCAGACCGGATTCACTGGCGCCAGTGTACGATTTTGTGAAGAAAGACATGCGGAAAATGATTGAAACCTTTAAGTGGAATTGATATCACCAAGCAACTATCAATAGCACCCGAACCAACAATACCACTCCAAATGCAATCAATGCGGCACCTGAAATCCTGCGCAGCCACAACAAATGGACAGGCCGAAGGGAATAGCGAATGCGCTTTGCCAGGAAAACTTTCAGCAAATCCGTAACCACAATGGTGCCCAAGACTCCGGCAAAAAAACCGAAAGCCTGTGTGCCATTGAACCCATCCTTGATTACCACCGTACCCATCAGACTGGTCCAAAAAAATACGGTAAATGGATTGATGGTATTGATGAGAAAGCCTTTAATGAAAAGCGATAAGTAGCTGGAACTGCGCTTGTATTCTGGCAGGGTATCGGTTAACAAGCCTTTGGGGATGGTCAAAAGGGTGACCAATCCAAAAATAGTGAGCAAGATGCTGCCCGCAACGCCCAACACCAGGGTGAAAGTTTGGGTGTTTACAACATTGGCCAACAAGGAAACCCCAAAGTACACCCCCAAAACGTAGGAAGTATCACTTACCCAAATCCCCACAGCCACCATCAGTCCTGCCCGGAAGCCCTCATCTACACTGGTTTGTACCAATGCAAAAAAAATGGGTCCGATCATAAAACTCAGAATGAGTCCTATTTTGATGCCTTCTAAGAGCATGATTATTTTGCTAAAGTGTTATCAACTCACCAAATTCCGGCGCACAAACTCTTCCCAATCCCTGAACCGTTCTTTTTTCATCACCCGGGGAAATTTGTGCTGACCGCCCATTTTGCCTTGGTGCTCATGCCATTTGTAAAATAAGCTGGTTGGAATGACTTCCACTTCCATATCCCGCAAGACCGATGCCCGTTCCACCCGGTAATCGTCGTTGATTTCCTTGAGGTGATCATCCAATAGCGTCTTGATCTGATCCACGGCAATGGTGGTATCGCTGCCGATGTACCATTTGTGGGCGTAAAAACTACCGACTTCTACCGCAGCAACCGTGAATTCAGGAATACTGATGTCCAGCACTTCTTCCACATGCTGGATGCCCCGGTTCATGTTGTCTACCGAAAGGTGCTCGCCGCAAATGCTCAGGTAGTGCTTGGTGCGACCAGTGATGATGATTTCGGAGCGCCGTTTGTCCGTAAAACGCACGGTATCCCCAATCAGGTAACGCCAGGCGCCGCCACTGGTGCTGATCAGCAAAGCGTAATCTTCCCCTTCTACAACCTGATCAATGGTGAGGGTTTCGATGCTGGGGCGGAGGTTGCCTTCGCTGTCAAAGTTCGTTTCATTGAACGGCACAAACTCAAAGAAGATCCCGTTGTCGATCATCAGCCGCATGGAACTGGATTCTGGGCGATCCTGGATGGCAATGAATCCTTCGGAAGCCAGATAGGAATCCATGTACACCAATGGATGGGCCATCAATTTTTCAAAACCCTTGCGGTAAGGTTCAAAATGGATACCACCATGTACACAAACCGAAAGATTGGGCCAAATGTCGTGGATGGTTTTGACCTGGTGGTACTCGATGATTTTTTCCATCATCAATTGCAACCAGGAAGGAATGCCTACAATGAAGCCTACATCCCAATTGGGGGCGTTTTTGGCAATCTCGGCAATGCGTTCGTCCCAACTGCGGATGCTGGCAATTTTGTTGCCCGGCTTATAGTAAGAACGCAGCCAAAAAGGAGGCCGACTGGCATTGATGCCACTCAAGTCACCCGCAAAATAACCATTGCCTTGCTCCAAATCGGTAGATCCACCCAGCATCATCATGTCCTTGGTGAAAATATCGGGATCAACATTGAATCGGGAGAGGGCAAAAAACATGCGTAAACCCGCCCGATTGTTGAACCGAAACAAGTCATTCGTAATGGGAATGTGCTTACTGGGGGCACCGGAAGTACCCGAGCTCAGCGCAAAATATTTCACCTGCCCAGGCCAGGTCACATCGGCAACCTGGTTGAGGGTCATTTGCCACCAACGGTCATAGATGGTATTGTAATCGTAAGTGGGTACTTGATTTTTGAATGCCTCAATCGGATTGCGGTTGTTGAGGAGATTCGAGAAGTGGTAATACTGCCCAAACGAGGTGTATTGTGCCTGGCGCAACAACCAGCGTAAGGTTCTAATCTGATGTTGGATGGGTTTGATTCTTTGCCCACGGCGGCTGTCAAGAATTTGTCCCAAATGTGCTCCTCGCTTGATAAGGGCCCCAAATATCGCCATACTGTTTTGGTTTTGGATAGCAACCGATACCCATAAATTACGTTAAGAGGCGTTAAAGGTACACAGATATTCAGAATCCTTTATCAGTTATCGACCAGATGTGTGTTTGGAGCTATAGGAATGTATGGTGTGGGGCAAAATCAAAAATTCTACAAAATATTCTCCTTGCCCTCCTAACGTTTTAACCAATCCAGTCATACAATAATGACACTTCAATTTTACAGACCTAAACAAAGAGGGAATGAACATTTTACCTATGTTATTAAAAATTTTCTTTTCCGGCTCTAAGTAAACGTACCCCCAGTTTTTATTCATGAATATTGACCATGGCTTAGGCATAATCTTAGCTTTGTTGTAATTATTTGGTAGTGCACTCATCGATCTGATGGTTCAAGTATTTAATAAATGAGACACCAAAAATTGCCTAGGCTGTGGTCAATCACTAAACCCAAAAAAATGATAGCTTTAGATCTTTTGCACTTATTAGGGCTAGGAGGCTTGTGTGGCATTTTTGGCCAACTAATCCGCGGAGTCCTAGGGTTAAAAAAGGCAAAACATCATGCCCCAAAAAACACCCCTTTTGTATTCGATTTTAGCAGATTCGCACTCAGTTGTTTATTAGGCTTCTTTATCGGAGCTATTGTTTTGGTATTGATGCATCAAGACGCCGATGAGCCCATACCCAGGAGTATAATTGTTACAATAATGGCAATTGGGTATTCAGGAGTAGATGCATTGGAAGGACTACTTGGTGTTTTTAAAGACAATCGAAGAGATTAATAGTCTAATTTTCTTTTGTTTAACAAAACTGTCGTGTTAAAATACCTTTCTGGCTTGAATATTTTATCTTTGGTTAGACAGAAATACAAAGTTTGCGCGTATGAATCATCAAGATTTTTCTAATTATTTAATTTCTGGGAGTAAGAGTGAGCTTGATAAGGCGTTTTTCCATTTCGATAAAACCATGAGAACTCCTTTTCAATATTGGTCTTATTTTCAATATTGGTTTAAATCGATTGATGACAACGACATTGCGGATGTTTATCAGGAATCCTTGATTGTCTTTTACAATCGGATAAATAGCACAGGTACGGAAGGGATCAGCACTAGCCTAAAATCTTTTTTTTACGGCATTGCCAGAAACAAATGGAGGGAGTATTTCCGAAAACGGAAATTCACGGAAGAACTGTCTGATGTTTTTGGAGTTGTTGACCAAGTTGAAGATAAACAAGAGCAAGAAATGCTTTTCAATGCGATGGAGGTTTATTTTGAACAATTGCCCAAACCCTGTCAAGACATTCTAAGGTTTACCTTCCATCAAGATATGGATTGCAAAGAGATAGGAACCATAATCCCTAACTTAAGTATTGAAAACTGCCGACAAAAACGCTTTGTATGTTTACAAAAAATGCGCAAAGAAATGGGCATAAAAAAAGCTAAGCCATGACTATGTCAACTCAAGACTTCGAACAACTTAGGCTAATGTACAATGGTCGCCTTTCAACGAAAGAGGCCAATGTTTTGAAGCAAAAAATTGCCGAAGACTCCACACTTCGTGAAGAAGCAAATGATTTTTGGGCATTAATGCACCAAATTAAAGCGATTGATCCTACCCGAAAAAAAATAAGCGAGATTCTCGCAAAAAACGCTTTGCCCACTCACCAAGCTGGCCGCGTCAGAAAAATTGTTTCTTTAGCAAGATTAAGTAGTGCGGCTACAGTGTTGTTGGTGATTGGGGTATCGGTTTTTTTAGCGCTTAATGAGCCACCCATTGAGTTAAGTCTTAGCGAAGAACCAAGTATTGCGAGCAATCTTCAAAAATCAGGATCGAGCAGATTGTCGAAAGGCGAAATGGATTTTTATCAAGAAAAATATTCTTCATCAGCTCAATATTTTTACGAAGCATATAAGGCCAACCCCCAAGAGATCATTTTTCTCTATAATTATGGAGTAGCTTGCTATAAAAGTAAAGATTGGGTAGCCGCACAAAACGCTTTTAAGGCAGTAGCTCAATCTAACTATGAATATAATGAAAGTGCGGAACTTTATTGGGCCATTAGTTTGTTGATGGGGAAAAAAGAGGAAGAAGGGAAATTGGTTCTGGAATCAATAGCCAATTCCCCTCAGCACCACAAAAAGGAAATAGCAAAAAAGTTATTGCTAAAAATGAAAAAGAAATGACTTTTCGCCTAACGTTGGATTGTTTGGCGTCATACATAAATGATAGGGAATTCTTCATAACAAAATCAAAGAATAATGGGAACAACTTGGAAACAAAGGAAAACGGGGATGCTTAGTCTTCCTCAGATAGTTCAAAATACTGGCGCAACCTTACCTAATTTTTTGCATCCAATTTTGATTGAAGGGAGTTCTGAATTGCGCTATTATTTTAAAAATGGGAACAATAGTTCGCTAACTCATCAATCAGCAGAATATAGCTTTGAGGAAGCTTTTTTGTTGCTGCCTGAGTTTTTTAAATTCGTAGAATATTCCTACGATCCCATTACCCATAAAGTAACCATTACAGAGCCTGTTGAAGAAGACAATCCCGAAACCGTCGAGTTTATTTTTGAAAAAGTGTTGTTTAATCTTTCCAAAACCGGAGGACCCCTCTTTTTTAGCCCAGGTTCTGAGCACCCCTGTCAAGCTGACGAAGATGGTATTGCAGCAACTACCAGCGAAAATTGTATGATACCTCCCAGAACAGAAGATGGAAAATTTTTGCTCATGTATGCCAAAAATACAAAAAAGAGCTACAGAACAGAATCCCCCAACTTCCAGCTGAGGCTTAATAATTATTTTATACCCCTGTTATCTGCTGATATGTCGATTTGGTGGTATAAAATTCCCAATTATGTGATCACTGGGGATTTGGACGATGTAAAGCGTGCCAAATGGGCCGATGAACTGCATGCACGAAAGAATGCTGAAAAAGTGCTAAGTATCTGGCATCAGGATCAAATTGCCTATATGCAAGCGCTCGAAGAATACCCAGCTTTGGAAGACATGTTTTATGTAGGCGTTTATCAGCGATCTTATTTTAGTGATGAACTTCAAATGCGCTTCACCAATGTGGCACGTATTGCCAATGACGAAACCCTTAAAATAAATACCCGGGTTCAAGATCTTAGCACGATTCATTACGATCCTTTACTACCTAACTTTCCTGAGGTAATACTTGCTGGAAACCACTAAATTTTTATGTACTTAAAACCAACCCACCATGCCTAAGATCAATTTCCAACTGGATAAAAATTTATTGTTCAATGAGGTTGAAACCGAGATCATTAATAAAATCCTAATGAATAATCCGGTTTTAAAAAGGTTTGTCAATTTACGCCGTTTCTATTACGAGGATTTGGCCATCAAGAAGCATTTGGGTATTAAAGTTGACCGAGTCAAGGACAATAAACTAAATCCTGACCTTTTTAAGCTGGCCTATGAAAAAATGGGGCCTGCTGAAAAAAAACTTTTTAACATTTGGCAAATCACAATCCCTGGTTCTAATCCAATTACCGAAAAAACATTGGGTAAATTGACCGAGCTTTTATTAAAGGAATTGAAGGGTTTTGCCCAATTTGTAAGTTTGGAAAAAGAGTATCAATTGGCATCATTTCCTAACGATGCACGCTATCGAAACCTCACAGCACTCCAAACCATGCAATGTCCTCAGGCTTGGCCGAGGTCCACTGGCCAAGGGGTATTGGTTGGAGTAATTGATACGGGTATTTATGAAGGCCATCCTGATATTAATGGAAATTTAGCCCGGGACAATGCTGGAAACATCATTGCGGATGTCTTCTTGGAAGGGGTCACTACATCCAGTTTTAACGACCGTCATGGTCATGGTACTCATGTTGCCGGAACCATAGCTGCGGTTGGCAACAATTCGATTGGAATTATTGGTGTTGCACCAGGCGCAAAAATTGTTCCAATCAAAGTATTTAGCGCCGCTACGACTTCTACCTCTCGCAATATTGCCAATGGCATCTACTTTGCAGAGTCTAACGGAGTTCAAATCATCAACAACAGTTGGTATTATGATGCAGATAATATTCCTGGGGATGGTTTGGATCCTCAGAGTGCCCATGATATGGCGTTGCTGAGTGCAGTAAGATTCGCGATTTCAAAAGACGTCGTTTGTGTATTTGCTGCAGGGAATCGGGCTGCTGATGTTACTAATTATTGGTTAGTACAGGAGCCAAATACAATTGTAGTAGCTGCCACAAATTTGAATGATGATGACAAATTTTCTGGTTCAAACGAATCAGCAAGTCTAACCATAGCCGCGCCAGGAGAAGGTATTGATTCATTGGCGCTTAGTCCCACACTTTACAACACTCGAAGTGGCACTTCCATGGCAGCCGCACACGTTTCGGGAGCAATTGCTCTGTATTTATCTAGTCTTAACTTAGGAGGAGGGCGAATCCCCCCAAGTAAAATCATCGGTAGGCTACGTAATCGCAATCATTCTGATCTTGTGAGCCCTTCCATCGGTGGGTTTAGAGTGAATTGTAATCGCTTGCTCTGAAGTTGTAACGGGAGAGCATTTACTGGAAATGCTCTAAACACTTGGTGTCACATCAAATAGTAGCGACTAGTCCTGCCCATAAATAAGGCTTTGAGCTATCGGTTTTTAAATAATCCCGCTTTGCTTTACAAAGGGCGACCCAAGGAGAATTTTGAGCAAGATGCGAATAAAAACGAGCAAGTATCACACTGGTTGCTTGCTCGTTAACACTCCACATTGTAGAGATGGTGCAGGCAGAACCTGCTTGTAAAAAAGCTCGCGATAAAGAATACATTCCTTCAGGAGTAATTTTGCCATCGTTGGTTTTACAGGCAGATAATATTACTAATTTCCCTTGCAAGGAAAGATCCCTTAATTCTACCCCGCTTAAAGTGTCTATTTTTAATGTGTCTTTCAATTGAAAGAATAATTTGTTTTCACGCAGCCGCAGCGGATTGCTCTCTCCATGTAGAGAGAAGTGTAAAACCTTGTATCGATAAGCAACTTGAATAAATTTTTCCTTGGTGCAAAATTTTCCATCATATAGAGTGGCCTTACGGCAAAAAAATAACCTCATGGCATCCCATTCGGTTTTCCATTTAGGTAAATTAGCATGAGCATACCTCTCATTGTAAGTAAAAAAAGCCGCCCGGTGATTAACCTGAGGAAGTGGTTCCTTACGATTATGGTCCCATACTTTCCAGGATGGCGAATAAACCACAATGTGCTTATTCAACAAAAAACTCAAATTATCAACCTGATTCTGGCCTGGCTGCTTAGTGATTAAGGCTTCAAATGGTAAGTTGTTTAAGCTATAATCAGGTATAATGATTAATTCAGCATTTTCCTTTGGGAGAATTTTTTCAAGAGGTGCTAATATTCTTTTGTACAATTCGTGGGCTGGCCTTGAAAACAAAGTGCCTTTATAATTTTTGCTTAGGATAATGTTGTTAAAATCGGTGATTAATTTCTGAACTCTTGGTAATGAATCAATTTTTTCAAATATTATTTGATTTTTGCCTAAAGCCAATACCAAAAAATAATCTTTCCTGATTGCTTTATATTGAACTACAAATTCTCGCCCCCCCAAGCTCTTCTGAATGCTTTGAACGGACTTTATATTTTGATTGAATTTCCACCTTGCATCTTTTAATAATTTCATTAATAATTGTTGATACCTAAATGAGGTCAAAGTTTTTGTTAAAAAACTTTCCTTTGTGGTATCTGATTGCAACAAATTTAATTGCTTTACCTCTTTTTTTATTTGCTTTAGATAAATTTTAATCTGCTCTTTGCCCTGTAGAATGTCTTCACGGTAGAGAAGGAAACTTTTTTGTCGTTCGATAAATCGAAAAGCCAGATTGATTATTTCCATATCTTTAACTGGATTTTGATTTATTTTTCGGAGCTCAAAAATTGCTTCAAGTGGGTCAAAATATGCACCTTCCATTTCTTGATAGTAAGTCAAGACACCTTCTTCGCCCATGGTTAGCCTCAAAGTCATCAGAGAATCAGCCAGAATAAATTGTGCAACTGCTGCCTCAAGATCAGCCTCCTGGTTTTCTTTTTTATATTTTTTAAGGAAAATACTGCCTGCTCGATAGTGGAAGAAAAAAAAATTCGTTTCCAATTCCTTAAATGCCAATTCTCTGGCCTGTTCCCAATTATTTATGTTTTTGCTGAATTGCTTTGGCAACACTGTTTTGAATGATTCTAATTGATAATGAAGAGCTATTCCATATTTTTCTTCTTGTGCATTCACTGTTGCCAAAAAATTCAGTATTTCTTCATTGTAGTATCGAAATGAAGGCAATGCGGGGCTAATTTTTTCTTTTAGTCGAATACTAGCTGCTCGGCAAGAATCTTTATCTGCATGATGGGCATGTGCAAAGTAATAAGCTTTTAATTCATCGATGTGTACATAAATCTCAGGTTGTTGGTATTGGCTAAGGTGCTTTCTTAATGCCACTGAATATTCGTTGAACAGCTCTTGCGATGCAGCTCCCGAAATGTCCGTTCTCCCAGCAGCATTATACATCAAAAAACGGTACACTTCCTGGACTATTACATTATGAGGGAGAGTTGCCAATAACAAGCGTAGACCTTTATTCATTACAGAGTCTGCCGCCTGAAAGTTAGACTCCTTTTTCAGAAACAGGCCCTTTACACCCAAACACCTCGCCATAAGTTTGGTGTTTTTCCATGGTGCAGTATTGATCAAATCCTCAGCTACCTCACAATGGTTCAGGCCAGGTAGGTAATCTCGATAAATACTCCGATAGCGATGGGCCATCAAAAAATGAATTTCCGCTGCATATGGATGCAAAACCGATGGTTTTGTTTCCGCTCCAGGGTAAAAACATAAAAATGCCTCGTTCGCTGCATTTTCAAAATCATGCAGTTGTCTCCCAAAATCGTAATAATACTGGGCAAGTGCTGTTTTAACCAAGGCAATCCGCAGGTGTTTATTGGGATAATGAGCAACGTATAATTTTAATGCTTTGGTCAAAAATGACCGAGCTTCGGTAGGTTTGACTAAATGCAAGTGTAAAAGGCCTTGATTAAATAAAAAGTCGGCTGCTTGTAATTCAGAAAAATTTTCTTTAACCGTTTCCAATTCTCTTAAAAGATGGCCCGCTAAAGAATCTTTATCCATTGCTAAATAGGCAAAAGCAGCCTGATTTAAGGCATAAATGTGATCATTGGAATCCAAGCCCTTGGAAGCTAAAATTTTTTCATACGCCTGGGCACACAAAGGATAATTATTTTCATATTTAAGGGAATCAGCGTACGCAAATTTTTTGTTACTTCCGGGTTGGTGGATGTAATCTTTGATTTGATAGGAAAATTTGGCTATTTTATCACCATGAGCATCATTGCATGAAACCAAAATGAGGACCCAACATGATCCAAATAGAAATTTAACAATCCCCGCCTTAATCGAATCAAAATTTGGAGCTTGAACCATCGGAAATAATAAAATGTAGCGAATTACACGGTGAAGATATTTATTTTTTAACTCACTGATGCCTTACCTGAATAAAATTGGTTCTTTATGTCTTTTTTCTACTTATCATTCATTCAGATTGGTTTGATTTTTTCAATGGTATAAATAAGCACAACTTCAATGTAGGTTTTCGTCTTGCCCGGCACCCTTAACCTGCTGGTTCAACGTCTTCAGACTTGAACCGATTATTCCCGCGTCTCGGACGCACAAGTAAGCACGCTGTACAAGTCAAGGCGAGCATCAAGCCCCAAATGGCCAGAACGTTTTAGGTTGGAGAAAAAAGAATAAATTTTGTTTCTAATGAAAGCCTCAAATGGTGTATTTTTCGGGGGATTGTGCATGCTTGTGCGTCGGAGATGGAAGTGTAGCAGTAATTGCAGCAGTTTCCTTATTCAGCATCACAACGCTTTCCAAAAAACAATCTTATCCTCGCCAGCAGCATAAAATTCGCGGATACGGGCTTCCTGAATGTAACCATTATTGAGGTAAAATGCTCTCGTGCGTTCAAAGGAAAGCAAGCCAGATGTCTCTACCAACAAAATTCTTTCCCCTCGTTCTTTCAAAAATTGTTCTATAAATTCCATCAAGGACTTGCCAATGGATTTGCCCTGATAATCTGCATGTACCGCAATCAGGTACAGATTATAGGTGCCATTGGTCAGCCGTTCCGGTGCAAAATAAGCTACCGCGATTGGCTCTTTTTCCACATAGGTTAACCAGAATTCAGTGTTGTTGTCTTCTTGAAAATAGCTGGAGATCATGTCATCCAGGAATTCTGAGGGGAATAAACCACTGGTATCGATTACAGTTTTCAATGCGGGTAAATCGTCGTACAAAACCTTACGAATGTTGGAATTTGGTGGTAGCTGATTCATGTTTTTTACCTTGTGTTTTCCATTATTGTATTTTACTCCATTGCGGGATCAAAGTTAAACTCGGTAAATGACCTAATCTTGTACGATTCGGCTATTGTAAACGGCGGAAGGCTTTAAGCCAAAAAAGCCCTTGAATCTTCGACTGAAATGAGCAGGGTCATAAAAACCAGCAGCCAGAGCGGCTTCCTGGAGATCAGTCCCATTTTGTAGGCTAATTTCGATGGCTAATTTTAGCCTAACCCATGAAATGTATTTTTGAATGGGAAGCCCCATCTTTTCCTTAAATAAGTGCGAAAGCCTACTTGCCGAAAGGTGAGCGTGTTTGGCCAGCATAGGCAGCAATAATTTGTCCTGATTGATGTGCGCAAGGATGAATTCTAGACATTTAATGACCCTTTCATCCTGCACTGGTTCATCAATGATTAAGTCTTCGACTATCGCTTCAAAGGTCCTAACTTCATTTCTGCTCGATTCCTCCCAAGTGAATACTGTTTTATCAGTGATTTCTGCCCCAAGTGCATTTAAAATGCTTGTAAAACTGATGTATAATGGTTCAATCAACATCAATTCACATCTGCAGGACTTGCCATCGAAAGCATGTATAGTGTTTGCTTGGATGACTGCCATTGTTAGTTGTGAATAACTTGTATCCTTGGTAGTTATAGCAAAATGGCCCTCCAGCGCCCGAATGATTTCAATGGCCGGATGAGCATGAAATCCAGTGCTCAAGCTGGATTCTTCGAAGCAGTAGATGCCTTTTTGGGTGTCAAAACGTTCAACTTTCACAGGTATAACTTTGTACAATTTTGATTTTTGTCAAACCCTGATTTAGAATCGCCACCTTCAGCGTTTATCTTTTTTTGACACCAGCTCATTCAATGGCTGATAATTTTCTTTTTGTTCGATCACCTCTTCAAAAAAAACTCCCCCCCTCCAAAATACCTTATAGGCACGAGCATTTTCCCTGGCGCTTATGATTCTGTATTGATCGTCAAGGATTTCGATGGTACAACAATCTTCCAGTGCTATGGCAACTGCGCCGTAAGTTTTTTTCATCATTTTTTTTAAATCAGGTTTTCTATCGGCTTCGCTATCGTAATGGGGGCAATGTAAGGCTTGGATCAAATTCAATCCGGTAACTTTGATTAAACCAGCTTCGGGGTTATTGAATTTTCTCGAATTCGAATTGCCATATTTGAACCAGCAAATTGAGCTGAAAATAGTGCGGTTATACCTATCCAGCCTGCTACTACGATATTTGCGACGTATACTAACTACAGTAAGTGCTGTCATTGATATTTTTTGTATGCGTATGCTTGTTAAAAAGACCTGGTGCCTCCAAAGGAAATACCGATATTGCGTTGCAGGTAATTGGGGTTGCCAGTACCAAACGTTGTATCGAAATTTATACCAAAACGCCCCCTGAAGCCCTTTTTGCTGCCAACAAAAAGCCCTGCCTGCTGGTTCATGGCAAAATCGAGTAGCTGGTCTTTTTCTGTTGTACCAAAAATACCAAACCCTGCCTGGTGGTAAAAAGTAAGCTTTTCACTACAATCATATTCGCTAAACCAACCAATGTTCCCACTTCGAAATTGGGCAAACTTGAAGATGATATGTTTGTCAAAAGAGGGGTTAGGTAAAACGAAGTCTTCACTCAACATCCTTCTGTTTTCGTCTCTGGATGCTGCTTCTAATAAGCCAAAAGACAGCCCTCCTCTGTATTTACTTTTGTGTACGGCATAGATTCCCAAATTCACTGCATAACCAAAGCTCAAGCCTTTGGAGTCTGCAAAGTCTTTGAAGACAATGGTATGATTACCCAGTGTTCCATTGATGTTGATAAAAAAATGCCGGTCTTCCTGGGCACAGGAGACGAGACTATAAAACCCAAGGGCTAAGCACAGGATATATTTTTTCATATTGCAAAGTAAGGTATCAACCGGGAATATATAGTTCTTCAGCTCCGTTTTAGATATATTTTTCAAAAATGTCCAGTAGTGTGGAATTAGCTGGACTTTCAATAACCACTGGCGCAAGTCTTCTTCCGTCTCAGGCACAAATACTGCGCTACCCGCTTGCGCAAGTCTTGCCCAGCAGCGGACTGCTGGTTCAGGTCTGAAGACGTTGTTCCAGCGGTAGCGCAATGTTTTTGGGTGGTTTGGGAAGACTCAGGCTAGCGGGTTAAAAATGGTTTCATTGGTGAATGTGCTTGTTTGAACTAATCCGTGAAGTGATGGGTGAAAATAGGGATTCTTGCAGGATCGCTCAAGAGCTAGAGCTTATTTAGAGATGAATACAATCTGAAGAGCGCTAGACAACCTCAATATGCTTCGTTTTAACAACAAAAAAAAGGAGCACACCCTCCGATGTGCTCCTTCAATCACGGTAATTTGGCTCAACTACAACATTAAGCTGGAGCTAGTTTTACCCGTTTAGTTCCGTTTGATCATCATTTTTTTCACAACCGTTGCTCCGTCTACCACAGCCCGAAGCAGATAAATGCCATCTGCCTGTTTCGACAAATCAATTTGTTGCAAAGGCTCCGTACTGGGCGAAGTCCAGATTTTTTGACCCGCATAATTGAACACTTCCAATTTGGTGCATTCCTGTGCTTCCAGGGCCTCAAAATAAACCATTCCGGTACTTGGATTGGGGTATACGCTCAACCCTTGAGCAGCTATTGGATTGGCTTGTACCGAAGGTGCTATCAAATTTTGGTTCCCCGTAGCTGGCCCGATGTATAAAGCATCCAGGGCCATATCGCTGGTATTTGAGGCAGTTACCCCTCGGAAACGGATGCGGGTAGTGCCATTGTTATAGGGTTGAAGGTCAATCGTGGCTTTGCTCCATTGGTTGCCCTGGTTGCCCGAAAGGGTCCATACCGTAGTCCAGGATACGCCATTGTTGGTGCTGATTTCCACATTCAGTTCGCCCATTTGTACTCCGTACATGTGGTAGTAGAATTCCAGAACAGGATTGCTTACGCCGCTCAAATTCAAACACCTTTGAGTCTGTAACACCGCAGTCCGATTGGGATGAGTTGAATTGATAAAGGCATAAGAAGAGCCATGCTGCGCTGCATCAGGGCCAGTGTTGGCATTTGGGGTTGCACCACTGCGGCGCACCCAATTGGTTTGGTAGCCAAGGACTCGTTCAAAGATGATGAAATTGGATTCAAAACTGCCACTCCATGGAAAACTGCTGTACAAAGTTCCACATCCACTAGCTGGTTCCGTGATGGTAGTTGAGCGAACAACTTGGCAATCTTTGGAATCGATGACCGTAACCGTGTAGGTGCCCGCTGCGAGGCCATTGACATTTGCCGTTGTAGCATTGGTGGACCACACGTAATAATAGGGGGCTACCCCTCCACTTACATTCATGGAGATAGATCCGGTCGATTGCCCAGGCACGGCAATATTTGTAGGGGTAAGATTGGCTTGTAGGGTTGGCGGATCTTGTACGGCAATCGTACTGGAGGCGACGCAGCCCAATGAATCGCTTACCGTGAGACTGTAGGTTCCGGCACTCAAACCCGTCAAGATGGCGGTAGTGTCTCCAGTAGACCAAAGATAATCTATAGGCCCATTTGCACCTGCAACCAGAGCAGTAATTTGGCCATTACTCCCCCCGTTGCAAGCTGAAGGCAACACGGTATTGGAAAGGCTGAGACTGCAATTTTGTCCCTCATTGTAAAAATGAATGTCATCAACCGCAAAATCCGCCTCATTCCCGCTTGCCAAAAAACAGCCAATGCGGAATTGCACATTGGGCACATTGGTATAAGGACTCAAATCACAGATGGCCTGCTGCCAGGCGTTGCCTGTGCCCTGATTGGAATAAAACAAAAGATCTTGTGGTAAAAAACTCCAAGTGATACCACCATCAGTACTGGCTTGGACCGCATACTCCAGGATATTGTTGCCAAAGGCATGATAGCGTATCGACATCTTGGGAGAGGTGTAGCCTCGCAGGTCAAAACAAGGGCTGCGCAACAAGCCGTAGCGCTCCCACAAATTGCTGTCGACAGAAGATTCCACGTAGAGATAATAATTGCCCGAATAGGCCGCATCAGGGCCAGTATTTGGAGTAGGTGTTGAACCGGTTCCGCGAATGAAATTTGCCTGTATATCTGGGTAAATCCAGGTATTCGACCAATTTTCCAGGCCTGTTTCAAAATCAAAATGCTGGGGCAAAGTAGTAATTTGATTGGTACAATCGTTGGGATGAGGGCAGCCATTGCTGAGGTAAGCCCGATCGTTGAGGGCAGTATAAGCCATTCGACTCAATTGCTGGGGCGAAAAACGGTTTTTGCACTGCACATGGGCGTAAGACATGATGTTGGTGGGATCGGGCTGATAAAGATCACCATTGGCATCCCTAAAATTACCGATGTAACTACAGCCATACATCATTCCACCACTGGCCAGGTTGGGGTCGGCGGGGGTGTCGCAAATTTCATCCCCGGCGGTACTACAATTGCTGCCATTGACCAGCTCATTGCTCACACCGGTTTTGCCATGGGTGTGGTACAGGCCCAAGTAGTGGCCCATTTCATGTAGGAAAACCACCGGGTCGTCCGTACAGCCTTTGGCCAGGATGATGCGGTCAGCACTGGGAGGCAAACTGCTGTATCCACAAACCGGGCCACCGTTGACCGATACGGCTTGAAACAAGTACACATTGATGACATTGGGTACATCATAAGTACTTAGTTGCGGCTCTTCCATGGAATCAAACCCGAACAGGGTGTTGTTGGCAAAAGTAGTTTTGGCGCTGCATTCATAAAATTGGATGCCGTACGAACCAAACAAGGCATTCAGTTCGGTCAAACAAGGAGTGATGTAGTCGTAGCTGATTCTTGGGCTTGCATTGACTCCACTGGTGGCGATGCATTCCTGAAACTGGATCGGAATCCAGTGTACCGAAGATGCCGAACGAAGTGGATTGAATTGTTGTCGTTGTAGGCGAGTGCGGTCAAAATGGGCAATTTGTTCCGCTGTAGGTTTGAATCCGCAGGACTCTTGTGCAAAAAGGTTGAGATATGCTGCTGTGGTCAAGAAACAACAGAGCAAGGTTTTCCAGTAATGGGACATATGATAAAAGGTTTGTTAGCAGTTATTGTGCTGTAAAATTGGCCTGCTTTGACGAACCTAAAGCCACGTATAGATAAGTGTAGAACTTGGCTAAACAAGTGTAAGGCTGAGAGGAATAGGCGTCAGCGCAATTGTTCTAACTGACGGAGCACCGCTTCTCTTTTCCGGTGGGACAAGGGCACGGATTGATTGTTTTCCAGGATTAAACTTTCGGCATTTTTTTCAAAGCGCAATACTTTTTCTTGATTGACCAGGTAGGAATTGTGGGTGCGGATAAAACCCAGGGGTTCCAGAATCTGGGCAAATTCCTTGAGGTTTTTGGAAACGGTGATACAGCGACCATCCGCCAAATAGAAACGGGTGTAGGTACCCGCAGCTTCACAATAACTGATCTCCCCAGAGCGCAGGTAATAGATGCGTTCTGCGTCTTTTAGGGCGATCCTTCGGGATTGATCTGGATGCTGTTGGCCAAGACGAGACAACAAGAAATCAATCTGAGAACTGAGCTGTTGGTTCTGCAAGTTATGGGCCGCTTTTTGGACACTTTGCACCAATAGTTCAGGTTCTACTGGTTTGAGTAAATAATCAATGGCGCTGTAGCGAAAAGCATCAATGGCGTACTGATTGTGGGCGGTGATAAAAATGACCTGAAAATTGCGCACTTCGATTTGGCGCAACAAGTCAAAACCCGTTCCTTCATTGAGCTCTATGTCCAGAAACAACAAATCGATTGAATGTTGCTTTAACAGCGCTCTGGCCTCCTCAATTGAGCTTGCCGAAAGGATGGTTTTAACTTCCGGACAAAAAGCCTCCAACATCAGCTGCAACATTTCCCGGAGCGCGGGTTCATTGTCAACAATCAATACTTTCATCCGGCTTTGAGGATCAAGGGTAAAAAAATCTGGGCGATCACTCCTCCCTCTGGTTTGTTTGCGATGGTAAAATGGGCGTTGCAGTGGTGGCGCTGGCGCAGAATGGAAAGGGTATCCTGAATGATTTGACTGGCGCGGGAAAGGTGATTTTTTTTCTGCTCCAATTGTTGATCCAAGCCCTGGCCATTGTCCTCCACTTCTAGGATCAATTGCTTGGCATTTGTAGCGATAAAGCGAATTTGCAGCTTGTTCTGCCGATCCTTCTGCCGGAATCCGTGCTCAATGGCGTTTTCAGCAATCGGCTGAATCAGCATTGGCGGCAACATCATGTGTTCCGAATCCAGGCCATCCGCTACGGTGATCGTGTATTCAAAGGTGGCGGGAAAGCGTAAACTCTGTAACTCCAGGTATTTTTCCAGAAAGGCCTTCTCTTGCGCCAGACTCACGTATTCCATATAAGTACTCTCCAAAATTTGGCGCATAATGGAGGCAAATTTAGAAAGATAAACCGCGATGCTCCGCCCGTCATTGGTACGCAGGGCCAATACCTGTAAGGCCACCAGGGCATTGAAGAAAAAATGTGGGTTCATCCGGGCTCGATTGAGTCGCTGTTCTTTTTCCAGGGTCACTTGTTTTGCTTGCATGCTGCGTTGCCGGAGTAAAATTACCAGGGACAAAATCACCAATAAAGCCGCTGCTATGGCCAATAAAAGCAGTTGGTTGTGCAAGAGGGTGATTTTTCTGGAATGGGTTAACTGCTGAATGCTCTTTTCCTTTTTTATGCCTTGGTAGCGTTGCTCTAGTTCATTAATGGCATTGAATTGTGCGATGTTGGATAAACTATCTCTAAGGGCACTCATTTTTTCATAAGCCATTAAGGCCTGTTTGTGGTGTCCTAAACTCTTTTGAATTTCATAAACCTGTTTCAAGGCATTAATCTGCATTTGGGGGTTGAACAATTGAGCTTCCAGCTGGGCGGAATCGGCATACAATGTGGCTTGATGAGTTTGGCGGAGTTTCTGCAAAGCCTGGCTTTTTAGTCTCAAGGCCTGGTAACGGTACAAATGGTGCAAATCCTTTGGCAACAACTTTAGTGCATTATCCGCCAATCGCAAGGACTGGTTAAACTGCTGATTGTACAAGGCCTGGGTTGCCAATCCGAGGTATGCATCAATTTGGGTGTGAACATTCCCCAATTTTTGCCCCAGCTTCAGCCCTGCTTTAGCCGCCAGATAAGCAGAATCGAGGTACTTTTTGTGGCGCTTTTGTTCAAAAAGGCTGTTGTAAGTAGCTCCTTGGCGAGACAATACAATTCCCAGTTCATCCTCATTGTTGATCTTTCTGGCTAAAGTTTCTGCTTGTTTTTGGTACATCAGGCTCTTTTCATACTGCTCGGTTTGGGAAAAAACGACAGAGAGGCTGGTAAGTGCTCTTTGTTGGGCGAAAACGAATTTTGCCGCTTCCGCATAACGCAGCGCTTTCAGGAAAAAATCAGCTGATTTTTGGTACTGATTTTGGGTAAGGAAGTAGTTGCCGTAAGTGTTGTAGAAGCGGGCGTAGGCTTTCGGGGAGCATTGCACAGCGTCCAGGAGCTGTTTTTCCTCCCGCATCAGGCTCGGTACCCGCTGGGTTTCATTTTTATTGAAATAGTACTGCGCCATCGAGTTGCAATAAGAAATGCGACAGGCAGCGGTACCTGCGCGGCGAATTTTTTCAAATTCCAACACCGCAGAATCGACTTTTCCTGCATTGAAAAATTGGATGATCCTAGGCCTTAGGCGAAGTTCTTCGGCACACTCACATTCATTTTGCGCATGTAAAGCGTGGCTTAGGATGCAGGACAAGAATAGGCAAAACAGGGGCGTGACGTTCATTGATAATCGGTTTCTCGTTCCTTAGTACACAAAGATATTCTGGGTGATCGAGACTGAGAAGCCATGCAAATCCTGAGTGATTCAACGATAGCCTTGGTTTACTTATCGATAGATTCGATTAACTTTAAGCATTTCCTACTGCTCATGGTTAAAATTCATTTGCTCGTGAACTTGATTTTACAAAACGTTGCCAAACATATCCAAAATCAATCAGGAAAAACTCTTCCAGGAGGTTCCCAAATTTGAACGTTTTTTCCGCATCCTCACTGAAAATTCGCTGGTGGCTTACCAACAAAGGGTACTGGACAATTTGAGTTTGAGCGCTGAAGAGCGTTATCAGCATTTTTGCCAAAAGTATCCTTCGCTGGTGCAGACTCTGCCTCAAAAGGAAATTGCTTCCTACATCGGCGTCACCCGCTGGTATAAATCTTGCATTGCAGCGGCGTGCTGGTTCAATGTCTTCATCACAAAGTCTTCAACCCCAAATACGCCACAAAAGCCTCAAAATCCCGATCAGAGTGCAACAAAGAAAAGCCCTGTTCAATACAATTTGTAGCAATGATCACGTCTATGGTTTTGCGAACTGTAATGCCTTTTTTTCTTAGCGTGCGGTAGTTTTCGGCGCAGGTTATTGCCTTGGATTTAATCCCAGTAGAATAAAAAATTAACGTATTGAGTGCCGTTTTTGCAAGCATAAAATCGGACTCATTTGAAAAGCCTTGAAGCACCTCGGTTAATATCAAATCAAAGATACCAAGCGGTCATTTTTCTCACCCCCTGCCACTTCCCAGGCTTTATTTTTTCTGCTTTTCCGACTAAACGCTTACATTTAAATCAATTTCAAAAATCAATCCAAGGTTATGCGAATTTCTCTCTCCGTTTTGGCATGCTTCGTGCTTTCCAGTACCGCCCTTTGGGCGCAAAAAGACAAAAAAGCGCCAACCACCGTGGCGGTTCCAGCCAAAGCGGAAAAACCCACCGTACACCAATCCTCCACCTACAGCGGTTTGTCCCTGCGCAGCATTGGTCCGGCGGTCACATCCGGGCGGGTCAGTGATTTTGCGGTCAATCCGCGCAATCCCGCGGAGTATTATGTGGCCACCTCTTCTGGCGGCGTCTGGAAAACCAACAACGCGGGCACCACCTGGGTTCCCATTTTTGATGGGCAAGGCTCCTATTCCATCGGTTGTGTCGCCCTTGATCCGAGTAATTCAGCTACCGTATGGGTCGGCAGCGGCGAAAACAACAACCAACGGGCGGTCTCTTATGGCGATGGTGTGTACAAAAGTGAAAACGGCGGCAAAACCTGGCGCAACATGGGCCTGAAAAACTCCGAACACATTGCCAATGTGGTGGTGGATCCCAGCAATTCCAATACCGTTTACGTAGCCGCCTATGGCCCGGTCTGGAGCGATGGCGGTGAGCGTGGGGTATACAAAAGCACCGATGGCGGTGAGACCTGGACCAATGTCAAATCGGTCAGCGCCTATACGGGTTGCAGCAACCTGATCATGGATCCACGCAATCCGCAAGTGTTGTATGCTGCCTTCCACCAGCGCCAGCGCAAGGTGTACACCTACATCGGCGGTGGCCCCGAGTCGGCATTGTACAAAACCACCGACGGTGGCGCAACCTGGAAAAAATTGGATGGACTGCCTGGCGGCGATGTTGGGCGCATTGGCATCGATCTTTCCCCCGCCAATCCTGATTACGTATACGCGGTAGTTGAAGCCCCCGAGGGCAAAGGTGGTGTGTACCGCTCCACCGACCGGGGCGCCAGTTGGGAAAAAATGAGCGGAGTTTTTACCTCTGGAAACTATTACCAGGAACTTACCTGCGATCCACGTGATGTAAACCGGATTTTTATCACCGATTCTTACTACAAGGCAAGCGACGACGGGGGCAAAACCGTGCGCAACCTTGGTGAAATCAACAAACACATCGACAACCACTGCATCTGGATCGACCCCGCCAACACCGATCACCTGCGCGTAGGTTGCGACGGTGGAATTTATGAAACTTGGGATTTTGCCAAATCTTGGGAATTCAAACACAACTTACCGGTTACCCAGTTTTACAAAGTAGCCACCGACAATGGCCTGCCCTTTTACCACGTGCATGGCGGAACGCAGGACAACCTAAGTCTCGGCGGCCCCAGCCGCACCACCAGCGACAACGGCATTACCAACGCAGATTGGTACGTGACCAGCACGGGCGACGGCTTCGAAACCCAGGTGGATCAAACCAACCCCGACATCATCTACGCTCAAAGCCAATACGGCGGGCTTTCTCGCTTCGACCGCAAAAGCGGCCAATCCGTTTTCATCAAACCCCTTGAAGGTGAAAACGAACCCGCCCTGCGCTGGAACTGGGATGCGCCACTGACCATCAGCAACTTTTCCTCCACCCGCCTGTATTTTGGTGCCAATAAAGTATTCCGCACCGACGACCGGGGCAACAGCTGGAAGGTCATCAGTCCCGACCTTAGGCGGGGCATCGACCGCAACAAACTGGAAATCATGGGCAAAGTGTGGAGTGTAGATGCCATTGCCAAAAATGGCTCGACCGACATCTACGGCCAAACCACCAGCATCGCCGAAAGTGCCCTGGATCAAAATACCCTTTGGGTCGGTACCGACGATGGCCTGCTGTGGATCACCCGCGACGGCGGCAGCAATTGGGAAAAAATGGACAAACTACCCGGCGTTCCCGACAACAGCTATGTACACCAGGTGATCGCTTCCCGTCACGATAAAAACAGTGCTTACGTCTGCTTCAACCACCACCGCTACGGCGACTTCAAGCCCTACTTGCTCAAAACCAGCGATGGGGGCAAAACCTGGAAGTCCATCAGCGCAACCTTGCCCGAACGGGGCAGCGTGTACAGCATCGCCGAGGATCATGTTGATCCCAATTTGCTGTTTTGTGGCACCGAATTTGGCCTGTTTTTTACCCAAAATGGTGGCGAAACCTGGATTCCACTCAAATCCGGCCTGCCCACCATCGCGGTGCGCGACCTTGAGATCCAACGCCGGGAAAACGACCTGGTACTCGCTACTTTTGGTCGCGGCTTTTACGTTCTGGATGACTACTCGCCCTTGCGCAACCTCAAAACAGAAACCTTCGATCAGGCGGCAAGCATCTTCCCGGTCAAGGACGCCTTGATGTTCATTCCGAATAAGCCGCTCGGTTTGCGCGATAAAGGCCATTTGGGCAGCAGTTATTACGCGACTCCAAACCCACCCGTGGGTGCAGTATTCACCTATTGGCTGAAAGAGGACATCAAAACCTTGAAAGCCAAACGGCAAGAAGCAGAAAAGGCGAAATTTGATAAAAAAGAACCCGTGTATTATCCCGATATCGAAGCCCTGCGCAAGGAAGACGAGCAGCCCGAGCCCTACCTCCTCTTCACGATCACAGATGCGGATGGTGATGTAGTACGCCACCTTAAAGCATCGGCAAGCAAAGGGTTGACGCGCATCGTTTGGGATTTTCGCTACAATACCATTGCTCCGGTTTTGGGTCGGTACAAGCCTGCTCCTGATCAGTTGTTCGGCGGCGAGGAAACGGGACAACTGGCCTTGCCGGGTACCTACAGCGTCAGCCTCAGCAAATACGAAGATGGGGTGTTGACGACCATCGCCGGGCCTGTCAAATTCAATTGCAAAGCGCTGAACAACGTCACCTTGCCCGCCACGGACTTGCCCGCCTATGCCGATTTTGCGGCAAAAGTGGCCAGCCTAGCCAAAGCACTCAGTGCAACGAACAACATCCGGGGGGATTTGAGTGGCCAGCTGAACGCGATTCAGACCGCTATCCAGGAAATGCCTGCCCCAGCTCAGGACTTGCTGCAAAAAGCCTACGCCTTGCAACGCCGCTTGAATGCTGTGACGGTACAATTGAATGGGGATGCTACTCGTGGGCGCCGGGAATTTGAAGCACCTTCTTCGATCAACGATCGTCTGGGTTACGCGCAGGGGGTGATGTGGAGCACTACTTCAGCGCCTACGCAGTCGGCCATTGACAACTACAACCTCGCTGCGAAACTGTTTAAGCCAGTGCTGACCGAATTGAAATCCATTGCCGCTGAAGTGACGGAAATGGGTAAGCAGTTGGATGTGAAGGGCGCGCCGGCTACGCCGGGGCGGTGGCCGAGTTGGGAGTAGGTGAAGGAAGGAGTTCCAGGATTCGGGTAGCCCGAGTCCTGGAACTTTGTCTACTTTCGCTAGATTTTGGTCAATAAGTGCGCTTCTTTTCACTATTTTACTGGCCAATTGTATCCGCCTAAACAAATAAAGCCAAATGAAAAAATTCACGCTACTCATCAGTTTCAGTTTATGCGCCTGGGGGCTTTTGTCGCAAAATAAAAGCACCCTCGAAGCCAATTTTATCACCCCTCCATCTACTGCAAAACCTTACGTTTGGTGGCACTGGATGGGGTCTAACTTTTCCAAAGCAGGCATCACCAAAGACCTGGAGGCCATGCGGGCAGCGGGCTTTGGCGGTGCAACGATTTTCAACCTCGCCTCTGCCGTACAGGAGAGCCATGTACCTACCGAAAACAACCCCTGGCCAGAACAAAAATACCGCAGCCCAGCCTACTGGGAAGCCATCCGCCATGCTGCCGCCGAGGCACAAAGGTTGGGGTTAGAGATTGGCCTGCACAACACTGCCGGGTATTCCACTACAGGGGGGCCTTGGGTCAGTGAGGACAAAGCCATGCAAATGCTGGTATGGTCTAAAACCAGTCAAAGTGGTGGCAGCCTCATCATCGTCAAACTGGCCAAACCCGAGCCCCCCATCTGGGAAGGCTGGGGTTCTCCAAAAATCAAAGCTACGTTTTACAAAGACATCGCCGTGCTGGCTGTACCGGTCCAAGCCCAGGTGTCGAGCAAATCCATTATCGATCTCAGCAGCAAAATGGACGCGCAGGGTCAACTCCAATGGGAAGCCCCCGCTGGCGATTGGCTCATTTACCGCGTCGGTCACGCGCCCACGATGGCCAATCCACACCCCTTGCCCGACGACATCATCGGCAAAACCCTGGAAGTGGATAAAATGAGCATCACCCAAAACCGCTTTCACTGGCAAAATGTACTCAACCCGCTCCAGGAAAAATTGGCACCTTACCTGGGAAAATCTTTCAAACACATCCTCATCGACAGTTACGAAGCAGGTGACCAAAACTGGACTCCGGGTTTTCGCCAGGAATTCATCCGCCGTAAGGGTTACGACCCCATTCCCTGGGTGCTCTCTTTTGACAAAATTGATCAAAAGCCCCTCGTTCTCGACAATGAAGAAGCCTGCCAACGTTTTGCCTGGGATTTTCAGGATGTCATCCAACAGTTGTACTATGACAATGGCTGGAAAACGGGCAAAGAGCTCATCAAAGCCGCTGGTCTCAATCTACAATTTGAATCCTACGGCGGCCCTTTCAACGAAGCGCAGGGTGCTGCCCTAGCCGACTTACCTATGGGTGAATTCTGGACGCACACGGGAGGCATTGATGCCAAAATCCCTGCGGCAGCGGCGGCAGCAGGGCGTAAGATTATTGGGGCTGAAGCCTTAACCAGTTTGCCCGAAAACAGCAAATACACCGAAGATCCAGCTTTCCTGAAACCATCCGCCTTGAAAGGTTATGTTTCCGGGGCCAATCGCCTGATTTTACACCACTGGGTGCATCAACCGTTCGACGATCGTTACCAGCCGGGTATGGGAATGGGTTGGTGGGGTACTCATTTTAGTCGGCACCAAACCTGGGCCGAACCAGGCAAAGCCTTTTTTCGCTATTTGGCCCGTACTCAGGTGCTGCTGCAATACGGAGAACGAGTGGCGGATTACCTCTGCCTGGAGGATTTACAAGGTTCCGGCGACCTGATTTCCCGACCCGATTTTTTGCGCCAAAACATCCAGGTACTCAATGGCAAAATTTTGCTGGAATCGGGTAGAGCCTACGCTTTTCTGGTTTTGCCCAATCAGAAAAGTATACAAGTAGAAGTAGCCGAAAAAATCAAGGCCCTGGTTGCTAAAGGAGCCAGTGTGGTGGGGCCAAAGCTGGAAAAGGCCCTGGGTTTAAAAGGCTACCCAAGTTCCGACCAGAAAGTAGCCAGTGTAGGAAACGCACTATGGAACTATGGGCCACAGGCAGAATACGGCAAGGGCCTGGTTTTTACCAATATACCTGATGCCCTTAAATTGCACAAAATCCAGGCTGATCATCAAATTGAAAAAGCCGATTCCAGCCAATACATCCGGGTTTTGCACCGTACTGGGCCGGAAGGAGAAGTGTACTTTGTAGCCAATCTGGCTCCAGTGGCCCAAAACGTGTCCATTTCCTTTCGGGTCAAAGGCAAACAACCAGAACTCTGGCAAGCGGAAGACCTCAGCATCCAGAATGCACCGATTTGGCAGGAAAAAGATGGCCGCAGCTGGGTTGAACTTCAACTCCTGGGCCAGCAAGCGGTTTTTGTGGTTTTCCGCAAAGCAGTTACGCCGGGGGAGCACCTGATTGCAGTCAGCAGTACACAAAAAAATTGGAACATTGAGCCTTTACAAAATGGTCAATACGCACTTTTTGCGCCTACTCAACAACAGGTCAATCTACAATATGCTTCAGGTAAAAAAATGAACGTAGACTTGCCCGCAGCCAGTTATCAAGCAATTGAAGGCCCCTGGAACCTAGACCTACAACCCAAGCTAGAGCCAGCATTCAAGCTGAATTTTCCACAATTGTTGGATTTCAGCGAGCACAGCGATCCACGAGTGAAGTACTTCGCGGGGACTGCTACGTACACCAAAACCATCCAGCTTGACCCAGGGCTATTGAAACCTGGCAAACGGATTCAGCTCGATTTGGCCCAGCTTCAAGACATTGCCAGCCTAAAAATCAACGGCAAAGCGCTGGGGGTTTTGTGGCATCCACCTTATGTATTGGACATTACGGCAGCGCTCGTCCCCGGCGACAACCAGCTGGAAATTGCCGTCACTACCAATTGGGCCAACCGCCTCATCGGCGATGAGCAGCAACCCGCAGATTTTGAATGGGGCAGCGATCGGGGCAATCTTGGCCACGCCATGAAGGCGTACCCAGATTGGTTTGTGAAAAATCAACCGCGACCTGAGCAAGGCCGTAAAACCTTCTCGGTCTGGTATTATTACCGCAAGGATAGCCCACTGCAGCCCGCTGGTTTGGTTGGGTCAGTAAAATTGGTGATTTTTGAAACGAAGGTGATTTAGGCGCAAAATCAATTTTGAACTTTTCAAAAGCGACATGAATGGCAGCGCGGATGACACGGATGAAGCGGATTTACGCGGATTTTATTTTGCCTGCGGCAAAAGTTTTTTTGGCCACAAATTGCACAAATTTTCACAAATTGAATACTCACTGCGTTCGGGTATGCGTGTACGAGCGCAAACGAAGTTTGTGCATTTAATTTGTGAAAATTTGTGAAATTTGTGGCTGACTTATCACGCCGAAGGCGGGATCAAAATCCGCGTAAATCCGCCAAATCCGTGTCATCCGCGCTGCCATTTATGCCGTTTTTGTTTCAATAATCTGCTATCTTTCCCCAGAAACCAACATCAATCGTCAACACATGAAATCAATTCAAATCCTCCTTTGTCTGCTGCTTTTTCCATTCGTTACTTTTGCCCAACTCAAACTCCAATGGCGGGAGCAATACCCCGGAGTTTGGAAAGCCACCGTAGGCCAACCCGAAAAAATTAGCCTACTCAGTGCCGCTGGGGCGAGTGCCAATGCCTCAGCTTTGGCCAAATTGCCCAAAAGCAACTTCCCGCTCGTGCAAGCCGAGATTGACGTCAAAATCATTGACCATAAGATTTACCTGCGTTTTCCACTGGATCAGGCCGAGCAACTCTTTGGCCTGGGCCTCAATTTCCAAACCATCAACCAACGTGGGCGCACGCTCAACCTGCACGTTGACCACTACGGCTCGGAGGACAATGGCCGCACCCACGCCCCGGTTCCATTTTATGTTTCTTCAAAAGGTTATGGCGTTTTGATCGATGCTGCGCGTTACCTGACCGTATATGCGGGTACAGGTGTACGCCGAGAGAGCCAACACCCACCCGTGTTGTACGACCGCAATAGCAACAAGGAGTGGGATGCCCAACCTTATTCTGATGCGGTTGAAATCCTGATTCCTGCTGAGGGTGCTACCCTTTATGTTTTTGCGGGGCCAAGCCCGATGCAGGTCGTACAGCGCTATAATCTGATGAATGGCGGTGGGTACTTGCCGCCCAAATGGGGGTTGGGCTTCACCCAACGTGTCCCTACCTTGTATACCCAGGATGATATTTTGAAGGAAGCCAACAGCTTTGAGGAGCACAATTTCCCGCTCGATTTCATCGGCGTGGAACCTGGCTGGCACAGCATGTCTTACCCTTGTACTTTTGAATGGGATCCAACCCGTTTTCCCGACCCCAAAGGTTTTTTGGATGCTTTGGCAAAAAAAGGACTCAGCGCCAATTTGTGGCTCAACCCCTACGTATCGCCCAAGGCCAGTTTGTACCCCAAAATCAAACCCTTGTCCGGTTCTCACACTGTTTGGAACGGCATCGTGCCCGATTTTACCCTTCCACAAACCCGGCAATTGTTCAAAGACCATTTTATGAAAAATCACTTAGCCATTGGGGTAGGGGGCTACAAGGTAGATGAAGTAGACGGCTACGATTTTTGGGTATGGCCTGATGTGGCGACCTTTCCTTCCGGCTTCAGCGCCGAACAAATGCGGCAGGTATATGGCAATTTGGTACAAAGTATGACCGCCTCTTGGTACAAAGAAATCAACAAACGTACTTATGGCCTGGTGCGTGCCTCCAACGCGGGTTCCAGCAATTTCCCCTATGTGATTTACAACGATTATTACAGCCACAAAGACTTCATCACCGCACTGGTCAACAGCAGCTTCATCGGTGTATTGTGGACGCCCGAAGTACGCGCTTCCAAAACCGCCGAAGAATGGGTGCGCCGCATGCAATCCGTCTGTTTTTCCCCTATGGCCATGCTCAATGCCTGGGCGAGTGGCACCAAACCCTGGTCTTTCCCGGAAGTTGAAAAAGCGGTGAACGAGGTCGCCAGTTTGCGCATGCAACTCCTCCCTTACCTATATTCCACCTTTGCCCAGTACCATTTTGAAGGCAAGCCACCTTTTCGGGCGATGAACCTCGTGGAGGGATTCGGATTTACAGCTTCCAGTACCCCGGGGCAGTTGGATGCCACGGCCAACCCCTATGCCATGAGCATCAAAAAAGACATCAAAGACCAATACATGATGGGTGATTTCATGCTGGTCGCTCCCATGTTTGCGGGAGAAACTAGCCGAGAGGTCTATTTGCCTGCCGGAAAATGGTACGATTTTTATACGGGTGCTTTTGTTGGGGAAAACCAAAAAATCAGCATCAGCCCCGCTTTGGACAAAATTCCGCTGTTTGTAAAAGATGGAGGGATTATTCCGATGGTTCCGACGCGGCGTCAGGCACCCAAAGTTGGTGAAATTTTGCCGCTAGAGGTTCGCCATTATGGGGAATCTGCGGGCAGTTTTCAGTTGTACGACGATGACGGGGTGAGTTTTGATTACGAAAAAGGAGCGTACTCTTTTACGCGGCTGGCGGTTTCAAAAAGTAGTGATGGTAGTTTACAGGGGGAGTTGCCGAGCTTTCCGGTGGGTAAACCCTTTGGATATGAAAGAACCATAAAATGGGTGTTTATGAGTAAGCGTTAACACAGCGACTGCACACTGTACAAGGCGAGAATCAAACATCACTTGCTAAGAACGTATTGGCTGGAGAAAAAAAGAATGGAATTGCATTTCTAATGAAAGCCTCAAATGGTTTATTTTTCGGGGGATTGTGCATGTTTGTGCGTTTGGAGAAGCGGGAATAATGGGAACAAGCCTGAAGACTTATTCCAGCGTTAGTGCACTGTTTTTGGTTGGTTTGGGGAGACTTGGGCTGGCGGGTTTGGAGCTATATGAATGTAAAGTGCAGGTCAAATAATTTTTTACATTTTTATTTCAACTCTTGTCCAATTTATAGAAAGTCGATAGTCATTGAATTGTAAACCATAAAAACTTACAATCATGACAAAAGTAGTAATCATTTTAGGCGTTGCACTGGGTGCAGTCGTGCTGACCGTAGTAATCCTTGGGCTAGTTGCACCCAAAAGGATTTCAGTAAAAAGTACCCAATTCATCCGGGCTTCCAAACAACAAGTATTTGACCAAATCAGATTCATGAAAAACTTCCCCAAGTGGTCACCTTTCCGCCAACAAGATCCAGACCAAAAATATGTTATTTCTGGAATTGATGGCCAGATAGGCGCTACTTTTAGCTGGGAAGGGGTAAAAGAACGAAGTAAGGGATCCCAAAAAATCATTGCTTTATCCGGGAATAGCATTGTCAAGATTCAATGCAACATCACCGAGCCCTTTCAATCTGCTCCAACTTTTGATTATGCCATAATCGAAAAAGAAGGCGGAGTTGAAGTTGTACAAGACTTTGATACGGCCATGCCCTTTCCCGCCAATGTTTTTGGCTTGCTTTTTGGACTAAAAGCTAAAATGGCGGAAACAAACCAGCAGGGCTTAGAGTTGTTGAAACAGGTCAGCGAGCAACCTGAAACGGTAAGTAGCAATTAATCGAACTCCTCATTCCGAAAATAATTTAATCCGCAAAACGATGAAAGAATTCATGATGATTTTTAGAATGGCACCTATGCAGGATTTTCAGCCTACGCCCGAACAAATGCAAGAAAGCATTAAACAATGGCAAGACTGGATTGGTGGGATTGCCGCGCAAGGCAAATTTGTAAGCACGAATCAGTTGAGCTTTGACGGTAAAACCCTCAAGCCAGATGGGGTCATTACCGATGGCCCATATGCTGAAGTAAAAGAAATTGTAGGTGGGTACATCATCGTCAAAGCCGATAACCTTGACGATGCAATGACCCTTGCTGAAAATTGCCCCGTCCTGTTCTTTGGTGGACATGTAGAAGTACGCGAAATCATGGTACTGAATCCATAACCACTATAAAGAAGCCTCCCGAATTCGGGAGGCTTCTTTAATTTGAATTGTTGTATAAACTTGCAAATATGCAGCCTAACCAAGAACTGATTCCACATTTGTTCCGAAACGAATTTAGCAAAATCGTAGCGGTTTTGACTCAGCTTTTTGGTTTGGAAAACATGGAAATAGCAGAAGACATCGTCAGCGATACTTTTCTGCTTGCGGCGGAGACCTGGGGCAAAAAAGGAGTCCCGGAAAATCCCACCGCATGGTTGTACACGGTAGCAAAAAACAAAACCAAAGACCTGTTAAAACGCAACCAATTATTCAATAAAAAAATTGCCCCCAAGCTCGTACCTGCCCAAGCTGAATCCGCTGAAATCGAAATTGATTTGACGGAAAAGAACATCACCGATAGCCAACTGCAAATGATGTTTACCTTGTGTCATCCCTGCATTCCAACCGAGGCTCAGGTTGGTTTGTCGCTGAGAATCCTCTGTGGCTTTGGAATCGATGAAATTGCAGAAGCTTTTTTGTCTAACAAAGAAACGATCAACAAACGGCTGTTTCGGGCCAAAGAAAAGCTGCGGATTGAAGGGATAAAAATGGAAATTCCAGCAGAAGCGGAAATTGAAAAAAGATTAGCTGCAGTTTTGACTACCCTGTATTTGCTTTTCAACGAAGGCTATTATTCTTCTACGCAAAACTTACCCTTACGCAAAGATTTGTGCATTGAATCCATGCGCCTGACCCTGATGTTGATTGAGTATAAACCCACCAATCAACCGTTGGTGAATGCCTTATTGTCTTTGATGTGTTTTCATGCTTCCAGGTTTGATGCACGCTTGAACCCCCACGGAGAAATCGTGCTGTATGAAGACCAGGATACCAGTTTATGGGACGCCGAATTGATCAAACGTGGGGAATACTATTTGTACAAAGCAGCTGTCGGAAATGAATTGTCAAAATACCACATAGAAGCGGCAATTGCTTACTGGCATACCCAGAAAATAAATGAAGCTGAAAAATGGAACAACATTTTGCAACTGTACAACAAGTTGTTACAAGTTGAATATTCCCCCGTTGCTGCGTTGAATCGCACCTATGCCTTAGCAAGGGCTCAAAGTCCAAATATCGCCATCAAAGAAGCAGAAAAGCTTAAACTCATCAACAATCACCTGTATTTCTCTTTGCTAGGCGAATTACACCTTGACATCGCCCCAAATAAAGCCTTGGAATACTTTCAACTTGCGTTGTCCAAAGCCAAAAACGACAATGACCGGCAAGTAATCCAAGCCAAAATTGACAAACTTGCTTGCTGAACAACAATATTAATGCGTTTGACCTGCGCCAGCAGATTCAGGCCTTGCCTGAACGGCCTCTGTTATTAATACAATCCATGCTTAATAATCATTTTACACAAAATCACTCCTCAATTAACATCCCACCTTTAATTTCACCTAATTTATTGAATTTCGACAATAGTGTTACAATGAAACATCTTCACCAGCTTTTAATAATCGGTTTGGCTTTGGTTGTACTGTGTTTTTGCGAAAAAAAAGCAGCTAAAAATACTGGTTTCCCCTCATTCACCGCCGAGGTAGAAACAGAACACGTACGCCTTGCCGTTGAAGACGACGCCGCTGACGATCCTTCGATCTGGGTCAATCCGCAAGACTCCAGCAAAAGTTTGCTGATTGGTACCGTCAAACACTTCGGCATTGAAGTATACAACGTACAAGGCAAACGGCTGCAATCGTACCCCACTGGTGACCCAAACAACATCGATGTCACCTATGATTTTGTACTCAACAATGGCGAGCATGTCGACCTGGTGGGTTGTTCAGAGCGTTCCAAGAATGAAATTTACTTGTACCGCATTCAGCCAAAAGACGGTACGTTGCAACCATTGCAAGCCGCACCCATCAAATCAGGTGTAGATGAAGTATATGGCTTTTGTTTTTACCGCAGCCGCATTGATAGCGCTCATTATGCTTTTGTAAACGGTAAAAACGGTGAGGTGGAACAATGGCTCCTCCAGCCCAACGGTGCAGATCGCATCAGCGCCAAGAAAATAAGAACCTTCAACGTCAGTTCCCAACCCGAAGGCATGGTAGCCGACCCCACTTATGGAGTACTTTATGTAGGCGAAGAAGACAAAGGCATTTGGCGGGTGGAGATAGAAAATAAATCTTCCAACGTAGTGAGTTATCTGGCCAAAAGTGGAAAGGACAATCCCAACATTACTTTTGATGTAGAAGGCTTGTGCCTTTATGCAACTTCGGATTCTACGGGCTATTTGCTGGCCTCCATCCAAGGAAACAATTCTTACGCTGCTTTTGAACGCAAAGCGCCCAATCGTTATCTGGGAAGTTTTGCGATTGCCGATGGAAAAATTGATGGCGTTGCTGAAACAGATGGCATAGAGGTTTGTGCCCGAAATTTAGGGGCTCCATTTAGTAAAGGATTGCTGGTTGTACAAGATGGATTTAATGTTCATCCAAATGGCAAGGCAGCACCCCAAAATTTCAAATTGCTTGACTTGGGAAAAATATCCTTCTATCTGGAATCTCTTTCTAAGTAACCACAGACAATTCCCCAGAACACTAAATAGTATTTGAAGAAATCCAAATATGAAGTCAACGAATTTGAGTTTACAATTTGTTCATATTTAGTAAACTTTTAGATAAGATAGCTATGCTATCTTTTACCGATTTTTTCATCTAACCTAAGCTTAAACATGAAACAACTTTTACTTTTGTCTTCGATATTGATTGCGCTGGGATGCAGCTTTAGCATCCAGGCTCAAAGCCTGAAATTTCGTCGCGTAATACAAGTGACCGATACGGTAAGAGACAGTGGTGCCAAAATTGCCGTGTCTAGCGACGATGCGGAGCAAGAAAACCAGGAAATCGACGCACTCTTCGACGATGACATCGATGCAGGTTGGGAAGGTGCTCCCGAAGACCGCAATATCCTCACCGCAGGCATGCGTTTTCGCAACATCACCATCCCCAAAGGTGCCAAGATTGATTCGGCTTACATCATAGTGTATTCCCACGAGGGCAAGTCCAAAGACGACGTAGCGAAAATCACCATCACCGCTGATGCCAGTGACAATGCACCCACTTTTACGGAAGACTCCTTGATCACCAAGCGTCGCCGTACCACTGCCAAATTATTGTGGGAAGTAAAAGAAGATTGGAAAATCTGGCAACCTTACCGTACCCCCAATTTAAAAGCCCTAGTACAGGAAGTGGTGGATCGCTCAGCCTGGAAAGCAGGCAATGCCTTGGCCTTCATTTTACAAGGTGAAGACCAAGGGCCAAGCGAAGTGGAAAATGCCCGCGAATGGGAATCATTCGAAAACATTGCTGACCCGGGAGACGGGGGGGATGGGCAAAACCACCCCGAAAGAAGACCTGAACTGGTCGTTGTTTACAGTGTGCCAACCACCAAGTTTGAGGCAACCATCATGGGCACCGACACCGTGAGAGATGGGGGGGCCAAAATTGCTGTTTCCTCTGATGATGCGGAACAGGAAAACCAGGAAATCGATGCGCTTTTCGATGACGACATCGATGCCGGCTGGGAAGGTGCGCCTGAAGACCGCAATATCTTGACTGCAGGTATGCGCTTTCGCAATATTTTGGTACCTCAAGGTGCCCGGATCGATTCGGCTTACATTGTGTTGTATTCTCACGAAGGTAAGTCTGCTGAAGATGTAGCCCGCATCACCATCACTGGCGATGCCAATGACAATGCGCCAACGTTTACCGAAGATTCACTGATCACTGCTCGTAAACGCACAACGGCCAAGTTGACCTGGGAAGTAAAAGAAAAATGGGGCTTGTGGACTCCTCATCCCACGCCTAGTTTGAAAGCTATTGTTCAAGAAATAGTCAACCGCAGCGGATGGAAATCAGGCAATGCCCTTGCTTTTATTTTCCAGGGCGAAGACCAAGGCCCCAGCGAAGTTGAAAACGCCCGCGAATGGGAGTCTTACGAAAACATTGCCGATCCTGGTGATGGAGGAGATGGACAAAACCACCCTGAAAGAAGACCACGCTTGGTGATCTATTATTCTGCCACTGGTACGCCTACTTCTACCCATTCGGTATTTGATGCCTCTGTGAAAGCACTCAAAGTATTCCCCAACCCATCTACGCCAGGGGAAATAACGTTGGAACTGGGTACCACCGATGCTTCAATCATCCGTTTGTACAATACCAATGGACAGTTGATTAAGCTACAACGGAATGATTTTGGGAAACAAATCCGCTTCCAAACCGATAATTTGTCAAGCGGGGTGTATTACATCCAAGCAAAACAAGGCCAGGATATGTATGTACAAAAACTGGTGATTAAAGAATAAGGATTTTTGAAAACAAGCACAAACGTCAATCAGAGAACGGATTTTAAATTATTAGGCAATTTCGTTCTTATCCGTGTCATTCGTTCTCTGATTGATGTCGCTTTTTATAGCTTCAATTATGTTTCGGCAAAATAAATCCACTTTCCTGCTGGCACTTTTTCTCTATGCAGGAAGCCTCTTTGCACAAAAGACCAACTCCGTCTCCGGCAAAGTTATCGATGCCCTCCGCAGCGAGGCACTAATTGGAGCCACCATTCAAATCGAAGGAACAAGTTTGGGTACTGCTACAGATGCCAACGGTTTGTTCAACATCACCGGCATTGTTGCAGAGGAGGTGTTGATCAAAGTCGCTTTCATTGGGTATGAATCATACACCCTGCGCCACAATTTTGCCAAAACACCAGCTCCCGTTTTTCGCATTAAACTGCAACCCAGTTCAGTCTCGTTGGCCGAAGTACAGATTGAGGGCAAAGCCGCCGGACAAATCCGGGCCATGATTGATCAAAAGAAAGCCGAAAACATCAAAAACATTGTTTCCGCCGAGCAAATCGCCACCTTCCCGGACATGAACGCTGCGGAGGTCATGCAACGCATACCTGGCATTACCCTCCAACGCGACCAGGGCGAAGGGCGTTTTGTACAGCTAAGAGGTACCCCACCCGAACTGACCAACTTCAATATCAATGGAGAGCAAGTTCCCTCCCCCCAAGGCGGCGTACGCTACGTGGGCATGGATATTATTCCTGCGGATCAAATCCAGTTCATCGAAGTATCCAAAGTGATGACTCCTGATATGGATGCCGACGGAATTGGGGGCTCTGTCAACATCAAAACCAAGGAGGCTGCCGACGAAATTCCCGACGTACGCGCTACCCTGGCCAGTGGCTACAACAACCTGCGTCAAACCCCCAACTACCAGTTTCAATTCACGTATGGACAGCGTTTTGGCAAATTCGGGTTCAATCTCAATTCCAGTTTTTTTCAAAACAATCAAGGTTCGGACAACATCGAGTACGAATTTGTAAAAGGGCCTTTTTTTGGCAATCAAAATGCTGGCGTCAATAATTTTAAAGTGCAGTACCGCGAAATGCAACTGCGCCACTATGACATCACCCGCACCCGCATCAGCGTGAGTCCTACTTTTGACTTTCGCTTCAACAAAGGTTCTTTCATCTACCTGCGGGCCATGTACAACAGCTTCAATGACAATGAAACCCGCCGCCGCCTGATTTACGAATTGGACGATGCACTTTCAGAAACCTATTACCTCTACGGTGGTGTGGTACATGATGTACGTGATCGGGTCAAAAAGCAAGGACTGTACACCTTGAGTTTGGGTGGAGAGCACAAAATCGGCCAGGCAACCTTTGACTATCAGGTATTTTACGCCCTAGCTGAAGAAAAAGAACCCGATCGCCTCGAAGCCGCTTTTGAAAGTCCAGGACAAGCCATTGCCATATCGATCGATACGGCCAGTAATCCTGGCTATCCACGTGCTACTTTCCCCAATGCATCCAATTCAGGCAATGCTACCCGTTATGCGGATTTCACCCTGGATGAATTGTTGCTGGAAAACCGCCTGGTAACCGATAAAAATTTCACTCCGCGTTTCAATCTCACCATTCCCTACAACTTCAGCACCAGCAGCAAGGGGTATATAAAATTTGGGGGAAAAATTAGGATGAAAGACAAAGCCAGAGACATTCGCTCCGAAAGTTTTGGAAGCTACACGGCCCAGTCCATTTTGTATCCGGGAGTTGGCCCCAAGCTTTCTCTGGCAACGGTCAATGATGGTTTTCGGGAAGACAACCTGCTCAATCAAGGTTATGTCTTGCAGTACATGCCTTCTCCTTCCTTATTGAAAGATTTTTATGAATATTACCCGCAGCATTTTGTCTACGATCGAAACGCAACCCGGACGCAATCCTTTGGCGAAGACTATACCGCAAAAGAACGCATTTATGCCGCTTACGGCATGTTTCGCCACGATTTTGACCGACTGATGGTACTAGGCGGTCTGCGTTTTGAACAAACGGACATTGATTACCAGGGGGCAAAAATTTTGCTCAATGGCAACCGCTTTGTGGGCATCGATACCCTGAAGGACAAGCGTACCCACCGCTTTTTGTTGCCCCAGCTTCAATTGAAATATGCAGTCAACGAAAACTTCAATCTCCGGGCAGCGGTAACTTCAACGTACTCACGCCCCAACTTTGACGATGTGTTGCCCTTTCGCGAGCAAGATCGGGAACAAGTGAAATTTGGCAATCCCAATTTGCGTTATCCGAAGTCTTTGAATCTGGACTTTCTAGCCGAGCGCTATTTTGCCAAAGGACTGTTATCTGGTGGGGTATTTTACAAAGAGATTACAGACTTCGTTTTCTTTTTCAAACGTTTTGCGCACGAAGGAGACCCTAAAGATTTTGGATTGGTCGAAATCACCAAGGCCATCAATGGCAATAAGGCTTCGGTATACGGAGCGGAGCTTCAAGCCCAGTTTAAATTCGACTTTTTACCCGGATTTTTGAAAAACTTTGGCGTATACACCAATTATACCTATACATTTTCAGAAGCCAAAATCAAAAAACGCCTATCCGCCAATTTTACCGATGCTGTAGTGGTTTTTGGCAAAGAAGACGTTGACTTTTTTACACCCGATCAGGAGCAGGAAACCATCTCCCTACCCGGACAAGCGCAGCATACCGCCAATTTTGCTTTGTTTTTTGATTCCAAAAAATTCTTCACCAGGCTTACCGCCAATTACCACGATGCATTTTTGTACCAATTGGGTGCCGATAGTGACCTGGATGAATATTATGATGAAGAATTTCGTCTGGATTTTACGGCCAATTATGATGTGACCAAGAACCTGAATGTGTTCACCGATGTCATCAACATCACCAATACTCCTTTGCGCTATTATTTGGGTAGTTCAACGCGGATCAAACAGCAGGAGTTTTATTCCTGGTGGTGCAGAGTGGGGTTGAAACTTAATTTTTAGTGACGATTAAATAGGCTAACCCTGTGAAGACTTAGACTAGCGGGGTGGAATCGGGGATGAAAAAGTTGAATTTTTCTCTTCATAAAGTCTATTCTTCCGCAATAGAAATGGCAATAATCTTCCCCTGATCATCTACATACTCAAGATTGATGACATTCTTTAAGGTATGTTGGCCTATGAACAGTTCACAGTCAAGCGTAGGTGTTCTTTTGGAAAAATCAACTCCTTCGATGCTCCATATTTTGTAACCACTTTTTAGTCCAAGTCGCCCTGCGGGGGAGTCATTCCATACGGTACCGATGACATAATGATCTTGAGCGGGATAGATGAATAATCCATATCCTACGCTATATTTCTCCCCTTCGATTATTTTTTTGTCATATGATTGAAAGTGGAACTGTTTATTTAAATAGTCTAAGGTGATGATTCCGTAAGCTCCCAGACCAATCCCTACACAGCTGTAATCTTGTTCCGCTCCAGGAATCGAGGTAAAGTTTAAGAAGTGGGTAGTGCCTATCGTAAGTGTATCGTAAGAGAAGAGCCTGAACCATTGCTCTTGTTGAGACTCAGTTAGTGAAATGATCATTTTTCCATGCCCCACATTGATCAAACGGGCGGTTTGGCGCTCTAAGGGAATTGCAGAATCCTCTTTAGAAAGACTAAAAGCGTCCTCATCCCCACTATCAAATAGGGCGGGGATCACCTGATCTTCACTCAAGGTCAGCTCAAGGAATGGATGACTTTGATTGTCATCCAGGTGAAGGGGAACAGTTGCACTATTTGACAAGTCCAGTTTATCCGGATCACTGCTTAATATCAAACGCTTGGCCTTCAAGTCGATTTGCAGGATGCAGTTGCGCAAGGCGTTACTCCCAATAAGTCCATCTACTCCCCAACATTTGAGCATGCTACCCATTTGCTCGCGCATGACTACTGCCGGGATATCTCTGAATTCAATTTGCCCCAACTTGAAGGACTTTATTTTAATGCGATCCAGCTCCGAGATACCTCCCGAGGCATCTTTTAGGGAGTCTCGATACGTTACCTTGTCACCAATTTCCTGCAGCAAATGATCAAACACCGCACAGGGCGCGCCGGTGTCTAGAATAAATTTCCTGAGTTTACCCTCTATTTCAAGCGCTACCACCATTTTACCTTGAATGAATTCAAAGGGGATGGTATCGTGAAAAGTATTTTGAACTATATGACCTTCGTTCAGGTGATTTTGTGCTTGGAGCCCACAATTCCAGAAGAGCAACAACAATAGTGGCAGGAGTCGATTGATCATCTTTAATTGGATTTTGGTTTACAAATATTTCAACTAAAACTTTACTTTCTTGGATGCCTCAGATTGTACGATTGATTATTTATTTCAACATTTGTATGCCGATTCTGTTCGTGTGAATAGTAAAAACCTTGATTCCCAATGAAATTGTTAACCCTTCCCGATTTACCCCTCCAAGCTTTCGACAAACTGCGCTATGCCGACACCGATCGCCAGGGCCACGTCAACAATGCCAACTTCTCCACTTTCCTGGAAACCGGACGGGTGGAGTTTTTGTACCACCCAGAGTTACCCATTTTGCAGGATGGCTTCAGTTTTGTCATTGCGGCACTGCATTTGAATTTTATCGAAGAAGTAAGCTGGCCGGGCCGGGTGGATATTGGCACTGGTGTGCTGAAGATCGGCAATAGTTCAATTACCCTTCATCAGCAGCTTTTTCAGCAAGAAAAATGTGTAGCCAGTGCGGAAACGGTGATTGTGCAAGTAGACAACGAAAGCCGTAAAAGCGCTCCGCTTGGTGCTGCCGCAAAGGAGAAGTTGGAGAGGTGGAAAATTGAGATTTAGGTATGGCTGTAGGCGTTAGCTGCTTGCGCAAGTCTTGCACCGCAGTGGGGAACGCCAACATTAGCCAAATCTATAGCTGAGTTTAGCTAAATCGACTTTTCAAAAAAAAATAGAATAATACATTATAATCTCTCATCTTTCCAACTATGAAATACCGCCATTTATTTTTTGATCTGGACCACACCCTTTGGGATTTTGAAACCAATGCCAAGGAATGTTTTCAGGAATTGTACATGGACAAGCAGCTGAAAAGCCGTGGAATCGACGACTTTGATGCATTTTTTAGTGCGTATTCTACGCACAACGAACGACTTTGGGGCGAGTACACCAAGGGCTTGATCCTTCAGGCTGAGCTGCGCTGGCGCCGGATGTGGCTGGCACTAATGGATTTCGGCGTTGAAGACGAGTCACTTTCCAAAACAATGTCGGTAGAGTTTCTGGAACGTTTACCATACAAAAAAAACCTGTTTCCACATACCATCGAAATACTGGAATACCTCAAAAACAAAGACTATGTCTTGCACCTAATCACGAATGGTTTTCAGGAAATTCAGGATCAAAAATTGCAAAGTGCTGAGCTGCAAGGCTATTTCCTGGAAGTGATTACTTCTGAAGCTGCTCAAAGCCTAAAACCGAATCGAGCGATTTTTGAATATGCCCTAAAGCAAAGCAATGCTAGCCTTGGCGAAAGCATCATGATCGGAGACAATCAGGAAGCAGACATCCAGGGAGCTACTAATGCAGGCATGGATACGGTTTTTGTCAACCATATCCATGCAGTGCCACAGGTGCAGTCGACCTTCATGATCCATCACCTGCAAGAGTTGGAGGAGATTTTTTAGCCCCACCTTACCGCACCAGCGTCACATCCCCTTTGTATTGTTTTCTTCGGCCGCCCAGTTGTTCAATCTCGATCCAATAGACATATACACCCGGGATTGGCACTTGCCCATCGATGCGGCCATCCCAGCCACTGAGGTTGTCCATGTCGAAATTTTCCCGTTGAAACACCATTTCGCCCCAACGGGTGTAAATCCGGAAGGTCAAAATTTTGGTAGCGCTGAGGGGGCCGCCATATATGGAGAAAAAATCGTTGAGCCCGTCACCGTTGGGTGAAAAAGCATTGGGAATGAACACCCCACAATCATCGGCAGTGATGGCATCAAAAAGAAACAAGGTATCGCTGCAAATCCCTTCGTATGAGGCAATCAGTTTGATGTCGTATGCGCCTGTGTCGTATACCGTACCTGGGTTTTCCAGAGTAGAGGTTTTTCCATCGCCAAAATCCCATTCCCAGCGGTTGGAATTTCGAGAGAGGTTTTGAAAAATCACCGTAAACGGTGCACAACCTGTTGAGTCGCCATTGATGGAAAAATTGGCCTCTGGTTTGGAACGGATCAGTAAGGGTTTGGTGATGGTGTTTTCACAACCATTGGGAAAGTCTTTGATTGTTAAACTGACATTGGTGCTGAGGCCTCCTTTTTGAAAAATGTGTTGTGGCGAGTACGTCACCGAATCGATGGTGCCGTCGCCAAAATCCCAGCGAAAGGCTGCCTGTTCATTGGAGCGGTTGATGAAAGTAGTGGCCTGTAGCTGGCAAGCATACCGATCCGTAGCAAAATTGACCTCGGGCAGCGGTTGCACGTAAATTTTTCGACTCAGCGAGTCGTACCCACAACCCGTAATGGCCACCAGGGTCACGGTTAGGGTAGTATCCGGGATGCGGTATACATAGGTCGGATTTCGTTCCTGAGATACCCCGCCATCTCCGAATTTCCAAAACACCCTGCGGGGCAATGGCGCTGAAGCATCGTTGAATTTAATGGGTTTGTTGGGGCAAACGTTGAAATCATCCAGATTGAAAAAAGCGCGTACTCCAGGCGAGGTTACAGTCAAGGGGAAGGTATCATTTGAAACGCCACAAACGTTTTTTACTTGCAATTTGATGAGGTACACGATGGTGGAGGTGTCTGCGCCATAATTTTGAACATAAACATCCCGGCAAGTGGTATCGATCACCCCGTTGTCAAAGTCCCAGACACAGGCGTCCGGAAATCCGGTAGAACGATTGGTAATGGTAGCAATCACTGGCGAACACTGATTGCTCAATGAATCCAATCCTATCTGTGCTACGGGCAAAGGAAATATGGTGATTTCATTCTGATCTGTAGTGCTGCCACACTGGTTTTTGATGCTCAGGGTGACTTTGTAGCGCAAAAATGTACTGGTGTCATTTGTATAAAGGTAGCTGGAATCTGGCAGGTATTTCGCCAAGGAGTCACTAGCCGTTCGGCCAAAATTCCAGGAATAACTCAGTCCATCCCGCTGGGCCGCATCGGGTTTGAAAGAAACTTTAAGCGGCGGGCAGCCCTCTAATGCACTGGGGGTAAACGATGCTGGCGGCGGCGGTGCAACTACCGTAAATTGCTGACTCATGGTATCCGAACAAGCGCCGATAAACGCAATCTGTGTGATGCGTTGCTCACCTTCCGGGATAAACTGAAAGGGCGGAGGATCGAGTGGAATATTGCCCAACAACCAGCGCGAGCGTTCTGCTTTGGTGCCAGTTAGGTCGATTTGTACGAGGCCATTCGAACAAATATTGCCCTGGGCTTTAAATCCGGCTTGGGGGCGGGTAATCCGCACATAAGCAGCATCGGTACTGTTGCAACCGATTGCATTCAAGACCGTGTATACCACTTGTACCGAGTCACGTGGCGTACTCAACAGGCGGGCATCAAAACTGCTGCCGGTTATACAACCAGGGCATTCGGTTGAGCTCCAGGTTCCGCCCAAAGGCAAGCCTTTCAGCTGGGTAGCCGAGTTGAAACATACATCCACACCTTGGGCATCCAGACTCACTTGTTGTACATCAATGACAACCGAATCTTGCTGCGCACAAGTACCCGATCCATCGCGGTAGACCATTTTGAAAGAACCCGCTTCGCTGGGGGTGAACGTAAATCCACCTGGCGTTGAATTGATAAACTTGCTGTTTTGCCAGCTTCCACCCAGTGCAGATACACTGATGGGGAAAACCGCCGAATTTTGGCATACCGAAGTATCCCGACCTGGGATGGTGATTTTTAAGGGGCTGGGAGTGCGCACAAAAAAGGTATCTCGTTTGATTTGAGTCCCGCATACATCTGTCAAAGTCGCTTCCACTACGTATGGGGTATTGCTGGATCCCAAATCCAGAGGAAAATTTGTAGCCCTTACGCCGTTGACGGTGTACTGTGCACCTGGAATGATTGGAGAAGGGGTGTACCGAATTAGGTTGCATTCATCGGTTTGCGTCGACAGGCTGAGCACAACTCTGGCATTCACCACAAAAGTAGCAGTATCGCTGCGCTCACAACTGCCATCCCCGCGTACATATACGATGGGGAAAGTACCCGCACTGACTGGATCGAAAGCAAACCCATTGCCCAGCTTGATCACGTTGCTGCCTTTGAAGGTACCTCCTAAGGGCAAGGCTGCCAGGGTTCGAGCCGAATCTCCGGCACAAAGTTGGGTAATCGGTAAAAGAGGTTGGGTAATGCCCACTGGCAATGCCCCCGTCACTACGAAGGTATCTCTGGCTTCTTGTTTGCCACAGGTATTCTCAAAAATAGCGACCACGTTGTACACATCCCGATTGGTACTCACAGTAATCGGTACGGGAAAATTACTTCGCGGATTGCCATTCAAACTGTAACGAGCATTGGAAATCAGCGGGATAGGCGTGTAGCTGAAATCCAGACATTCATCGGTTTGTGGCTTGATGCTCAGTCGAACGTTTTCTTCTACGGTTACCTTGATGGTGTCCCGGCGTTCGCAATTGCCATTGCCACGCACATAAATCAGGGAAAAAACACCGGGGGCATTAGGCGTGAAACTCGTTGCGAATCCTTGCCTACTGAGGTTGCTACCCACCCAATTGCCACCAATTGGCGCTGCTCTGAGGGGAATGGCGTTGGTTTTTTCACAAACGGTGGTGTCTTTGCCCGGAAAAGAAATGGCCACGGGTTCCGGTTGCAGTACAAAAAAAGTATCCATCCGCATTTGGTTGCCACATTCGTTGTTGAGGGTGGATTCCACAATATAGGGCCCAGGGGTTGCCGGAAGGGTAGATGGAAAATTGGCAGCAGCTACGGAAATGCCGTTGATGGTATAGGTGGCTTTGAGGTTGAGTGGGTTAGGGGTATAATTGAGCGAAATACAGCCATCCTCCTGTGGTTTAAACGGGAGCAGTGCTTCGGCAGATTTGGCTTCGATGGTCAGGGTTTTGGTACTCGGTTTGTTGCAGGCATTGTCCGTGGTCAGGGTAACGGTATACACGCCTGGTTCGAAAATATCCAGGCGACTGGTTGCTCTGCGGCTGCTGTTGTTCACCCAGTTGGTTCTGCCAGGCCCCGATACTGTCCAGGTGTACAAGGAGGTATTTAAGGTGCCGGTACTGGAAAGCCGGACTACACTACCACGAGACAAACAAACCACATATCGGTCAGGCCCAACTTCAATTGCGCCCGAATCGACTCTGGCAACTGCCAGTGGTTCACCCAAAACCCGAATCGGTTCTTCAATAGTTACGGTTCCACATGCATTTTTGGCGGTTAATTTCACCGTTTTATTGCCCAAATCCAGGTAGGTGTATTTCGGACTGCGTTCGGTACTGGTATTGCCATCGCCAAAATCCCAGAGGTATTCCATTTTTTGATCATTGTTTGGACAGGTCTGGTTGTTGAAGGCAATTTCATTGCCCGTACAAACTACATTGTTGGTATTGATCAAAATATCGGGTCTGGGCGGCATCTGGTAGGTGATGGATTTGCCTACGTTTTCGGGCTCCCCATTGGAATAGCCCGCAAAAACGCTGATGGGCAAAGAAAACCCGCACAAGTCGCTGGTTATGCACTTGTAGGTACACTCTTTAAGGTATTTGCTGGTATTGTACTTGTGCTTCAGAATCAGCGGTTCTCCTTTCACAATACTGACTGGCGCGGTTCCATCGCCCCAGTCTAGGCTGATTTCTTTTAAGTCCAGGCTTTGGTTGGGGGTAATCTGAATTTCTACGATGCTGTCGGCAATGCAGCGCCGCTCGGTGCCATTGAGTACAGTGACCTGAACGGTCTTGGTTTGAGCTTGTAGTTTGATAAACGTACACAGCAGCAAACATAGGCATACAAAAAGTAGTCTAGGTGACATGATGATCCATGGGTTTTGGGGGCACGATGGTGCAAAATGTGAATAGAGTACAAGACGTGATCTATGTGGGCATCAGAGAAGTAACGCAAAGAAAGCACATTTTTTTATTTCGTATAATTGGGAAGTATGTTGTTCGAGTGATTTTTTAGTTAAATGATCGCTTTGAGACAAAAAAAGGCAGGTTTAGGATAGTATACGGTCTCTACTGCTTCACCTCCAGGCTTCCATCCACCGCACTGAATTTGATGTTGGTAAAATCCTGATTGGCCGTAAACCCATGACTTCTGATGGTGTCCTTGAGGGTGGTGACCACCACAAAGCGATTGGTGGAGATTTGCTGCTCGCGTTCATTCCAGGTCAATTCTGGCGACTCCAGTTTTTTCCCATCCACACTTTGCCACACTACGCTATCCCGTACCAGAGTAACGCCTTTGTATTCGTATCGAACTGCATATTTTGCGGTGAGTGTACCCGCTAATGCCCCGAAAGTATTGAAAAAATTAACTTTAATGCCCTCGATAAATTCCTGACGGGGGTCATCGCTGACCAGGTGTCGCAGCATTACTGGCCCCTGGATGCGCACGCGTACCAAGGCTGAATCACTGTACAACATGTCAACATCCTGAATTTTTTCAATCGTAATGTCGGATTTTGTAAAAACTTCCACCGCATCTTCCTTGCCTTTGCAGTTTTGCAAAAGCAGGAATACCATTCCGAAAAACC
>Ga0247832_1000796_pt1 | contig 61679 bp, 60 predicted proteins | sample LaCruzMarch2015__10_FD_192407 | JGI IMG/M metagenome (GOLD analysis project Ga0247832, IMG submission 192407) | Freshwater microbial communities from meromictic Lake La Cruz, Castile-La Mancha, Spain - LaCruzMarch2015_4m | ecosystem: Environmental > Aquatic > Freshwater > Lake | place: Spain... | reverse complement strand
GGACCTAGTCCACGTCACATGGTCAGTCGGTGAGCTTCGGGAGACCCTTGCTGATCGCGGAAGCGAGCACCTTGCCGACCAGCGCGGCGAGCCCGGGTATCGCCGAGTCGAAACCGATCGTGTAGTCCAGTCGCGTGCCGCCACTGGGCGTCGGTGTCAGCTCCTGACGACCCCAGTGGCCCTTGAGTGGACTGCCTTTGGTGATCTTGTACTCGATAAGCGTGTTCGGCTGCGCAGTTGTGGTGGTCTCCTCGAACGCCGGAAGCGGACCAAGCTTGAGGCGGCGCACCGAGCCGACGCCATTGCGCGAAGTAGTGCCGTCGCTGACGCGGGTGATGTTGACACCGAAGACCGGGCCGAGGTTCTCATGCTCGGCGAGCTTGTCGAACACGGTCTGGGGGTCGGATTTGAACTCGTGGGTGACGTGGACGCGTTGGGGAGTGGCCATGGGTTCGGATACTAGCGGCATTGAGAAAGGTGACTCGGGAGGTCTGAAACTCAGTCCCGCCCTCCCCCAGCACCCGATACACGGAAAGTCGGATAGCTTCGTCGCTAGGCTCACTCGAAGCCACTTCCACCACGATCGGAGCCAACGCCGATGAGCATCCCGCCCTACCCCGAGGCCAATTCCTTCGGCACGATTGATGGTCAGCCCACCGGAACGCGGGTGCCGATCAAGTACATCTGGCCGAAGCGGATCGCCGTCATTCTCGCGGGGCTGGCCGTGGTGGGCGGGATCGGCTTCGGTGCGAAGACCCTCCTGCAGTCCGACGACTCAGCGAGCACAAGCCGGGAGACGGTTCAGTCCGCATCCCCGGCGCCAGCACCGTCGCAGGCCCCGCAATCCCCGGCGCCAGCGGCTTCTCAAGCCCCGGCGGCGCCGATGACGCTGGGCCAGGCCGTCACCGATTCCACCGGGGCGTTGAGCAGCGAGCAGATCGCAGAGGTGAAATCCGCCGTCAAGAGTCTGCAGGCGGCACGCGACGTCCGGTTGTGGGTTGTCTACGTCGACGCATTCAACGTCCCGCCCGGGGAGTGGGCCCGCAAGACCCTTTCCCTCACCAACATGGGGGAACGCGACGCGATCCTCGCCGTCGCGACCAAGCAGCGGAAGTACGCCTTCCTGGTCGCACCGGCCGCCGGCAACCGTCAGGCGGTCGATGACATGCGAATCAACACCATCGAACCGAAGCTTCGCGACGGTGACTTCGCCGGCGCTGCCGTGGCCGCCGCGACCGGACTGCAAACCCTCGGCTGAACCGCTTCCCTACCGCCGAGCGGTGGATACGCGATTGTTGCCGTCGGAGGACAGGGCGGCATCGACGAGGGCGACGGAGCCGACTCGAACATCGGGGTGTTTCGTCGCGATGAGCGCCTCAATGACAGCGGCGTCGAAGCCGTCCGGCTTCGTAGGGATCGCAAATCCGGTCATCGTCAGACAGTAATCCAGCGTGCCACTTGATCTGCTCAGGTATTCGGCGCGACGTCAACCACGCCTTGCATACCGCTTTCGAAGTGGCCGGGTTCAAGACACGCCATGCCCCACTCGCCGGACGCATCAAAGGTCAACACCATGGCGGCCGTTTGTCCGGGTTCCACCGAAACTGCATTGTTGTGGCCGTGGTGTCCGGTTGCCGGCTCGTTCATGGATTGAACATGCCCACCCAGTTCCGCGGCCGGTCCCACCAACAACTCGTGTTTGGACTGCCCGGTATTGACCACGATCAAGCGCACCGGCTCACCCTGCTGAGCCTGCCACTTGTCGGGGACGATGCGCTGGCTGTCATCGACCTCAACGACGACGTTGCGGATGCCACCGGCTGGTGATCCCGCCGCCACGGATGGGGGCGCCGCGGCGGTGACAGCCCCGTGGTCGTGGTCGTGCCCATCGCCACCCAGCTGTCCCCAGTAGGACGCAGCCACTACAGACCCGGCGATCACGCTCACCCCGGTCGCCAGTGTGTAGACGGCCAACGGCTTGGGGGCAATGCGGCTTCGGCCTTCACTGAGGTATACGGCTCCGAGACTCAGGAAGAAGCCCAATGGCACCACCCAGAGGCTGCGCCCAGGTGAGTCGGGGAAGTGCTGCAATCCACCGGTGAAGAAACCCAGGCCAACGGAAGCCACGATGCCGAACCCCAGGAGATCCGCCCACCGCTTCGTTCCGTCGGGTGCAGCCTTCATCTCCATGGCGGCCCCGATCAGGAAGCAGATCACCCCCACGCCGGCAGTCACGAACGAGCGCCGCTCGGAGAAGAAGCCGTGGTTGACCGCTCCGGCAACAAAACTGATGCCGGCGTATTTCGCGAGCGTGGCCAGATGCTCGGTCTGAAACTTCACGTGCGAATCTCCCTGCCGTAGAGCATTGCGGGATTGGCTAAACCACCCGTGACGGCGAGCCGTCTCACCTCGAGTACGCAGCACTGATCCATGAGTGCCTGGGAAGCGGGTTCGAGACCCGCAGAGGTCGCAATTCGGTACCGTGATCGTCACTTCGACCTTGAGGAGACACAGAACAGGCCAGGGCCTGTGGCCCTGGCCTGCTGATATATCGGTGGAGCTGCCGGGAATCGAACCCGCTCTGGAAAACGTCCTGAACAGGCAAAACAACGAACTTCACGACGCTAAAGTACGTCAGCCGACGCGAAAGTACCTGCGGGAACGCGACAGTCGCTGACGGTGTCAACAGATATGCAGGACACTCGGTCTCCCAATTGGCGGTAACCAGCACAGCCGGATTGTCCGCGAACCTACGTAGAATCTTCGGAATGACCAGCGCTGCCAGTGACCTGGCATTGGCCCGGCTGCGCAAGCACCGGGAGGAAATAGGAGATGTGCTGGCCCGCTACGGTGCGAGCAATCCGCGGTTGTTCGGATCGATCGCGCAAGGTAACGCAGGGCCTGACAGTGATATCGACCTACTTCTAGACCTCGCCCCCGAAGGGTCCGGTAGCCGACTGTCCCGACTGTCGGGCATCCGGTTGGAACTGGAGAAGTTACTCGAGATGCCAGTCGACGTCGCCTGCGAAGACCTACTCAAAGAAGGCGTTTCGGAATCTGCCCGAAGCCAGGCCATCGCGTTGTGACCAGATCGGCGCAGGACAGGCTGACCGACATCCAGTCGGCGATCGCCAGGGTCTACGGCTATCGGCCGTCCCTGCAAGGCGAGCACTCCGAGATGGCAGTGTCAGCGATCCTTCGGGAGATCGGAATAATCGGCGAAGCGGTCAATGCTTTACCGGAGTCCGTCATCGCCAAGCGGCCCGAGATCGCCTGGCGTCAGATCGCCGCCATGCGGAATTTCCTCATCCATGAATACTTCAACATCAACGAAGCCGTCGTCGAAGACGTCATTGCCAACGACCTAGACCCTCTGAGTGTCGCTATCAACGCACTGCTTGATCTTTCCTGACGGCCACTGTCACGGCCGCGGTGGTGGTGCCGATGTCCCCGACGGAAAACAAAACCGGCCAGGCCTTTCGGCCTGGCCGGTTCCCGTTGTTGTGGAGCTGCCGGGAATCGAACCCGCTCTGGAAATGGTTCTGAACAGTCAAAACACTGGATTCGATGACGCGAAAGTACGTCAGATGACGCGAAAAAACTTGGGGAAAAGTGACAGCTGTTGACGGCGTCAACAACACTTTTCGCTACGGCGCATGACTTATTCGCCTCGCCGCGTTGCCATGGGGTCAATCACGGCAATCAGTCAAACAATTCCAGGATGGTCAAGTTCGCCTAGCCCCCGCCCTCGAACATTGTCCGTAGTCCGAAGTGCACGTGCGTGCGAACTGCGAGCACTGAGGTCACGAACCTCGAAAGAGGTCGCGAACTTTGTGTTTGCGAGGGGGGTGGGCGGCCTGGACTCCGGTTAGGCGCTGTTTGGGGACTTGTGTGACGAAATCCCCAAGCACGGTCTCTCGGATCATCGTCTCATCCGTGCGCGGCAATATCGACCGTCACAGGAAGCCTGGCCGAGGAAAGCAACTACTTGCTGGTCTGCTGACGGGCCAACTCGCGCAGCATGTTGTTGTGGGCGTCCATATCGTCGTCGTAGCCGGCGTCGGAGTGGCGGTCGGAGGGGGCCGGGGTGCGTCTGTCCTGGCGCGCCCACTGGGTCACCAACGCGATGACCACCATCACCAGCGGCACTTCGCCTGCCCCCCAGGCGATCGCGCCACCAAGGCGCTGATCGTTAGTGAGGCTGGATACCCAGGGCAGTGCCATGGTGGCGTAGTAGTCGCGACCGACCGCAGTTGTCTTCGTCATCATCGCGATACCGAAAAATGCGTGAAAGGGCATGGTCGCGAACAACAACGCGAGCCTGCCGATATACGGAAGGCGGCGTGGGCCCGGATCGACGCCGATGATGCCCCAGTAGAACAGGTACCCGGTGATCAGAAAGTGCACCGACATCAATTCATGGCCCCAGTGGTAAAGCACCAGGGTGTCGAACAGCGGGGTCAAATACACCGCATACAGCGAGCCGACGAACAGCACGAAGGCCGTGATCGGATTGGTCAGGAACGCGGTGAGCGGCGAATGGACCGCACGCACAATCCATTCCCTGGGACCCGGTGGCGCTGCGGGTGCCGCGCTCGGCAACACCCGCAACGCCAATGTCACCGGTGCCCCGAGAACCAGGAGAACCGGGACGAACATGTTCAGCGTCATGTGCTCGACCATGTGGATGCTGAACATCGCCGAGCCGTAGGCCCGGACACCCGAACCGGTCGCGAACACCAGAGCCACGCATCCGGCCAACCAGGACACCGTGCGTCCGACCGGCCACCGGTCGCCGCGGCGGCGCAGACGAACCGCGCCGGCGAGGTAAACGGCGGCCAGCAGCAGTCCGCCGACACTGAGGAAGGTGTCGAAACGCCAGAACGTCAGCATCCGCAGCGGACTCGGTGCGCCGGGAAATTCATAGCCGAGCACTAGCAGGAGTTGGGAAACGGTCGAACCACTGCCGGTCCTCAGGACACGGGTGTTGGTCGCAAATTCGTAGTAGCAGCACACCGCCGACCAAAACGGGAGTAGCCGGGGTGCGATCTGGACCGCCATGGCCGAGACCGCGGCCAGCGCCGTCATCGCCGTCAGTGCACTGAATGCCGACGGGCGCCCGCGCCAGTCGAAGATGAGGCCCGCAAGCAGTGCGGCCGCCGCCACTAGCCCCAGCCGGCCGTATCCGGAGCCCAGCGGCGGCCCAGCCAGCAGCACCATCAAGACCGCCCAGAAGGCTAGTGCCACTACGCCGGCGATCACTGTGATCACTTGCTCGGCTCGACCGACGGCCTCGCTCGGTCTGGCCAAAGCCGAGGTGACTTTCAACCCGACCAAGACCGAGATCGCAACCGTGAACACAATGACCGAACTCGTGGCGTAATCATGGTCGGGCCCGTAGCCGGCGTTGCCGTTGACCGGGAATGCCACCACACCGATGATCGCCGGAATCAACAGCGGCACATGCCAATCCCAGCGCAATGTGAGCCGCAGACCGAGCGCGGTCACCGCTGCGCAGATGGCGACCATCACCCATGCCCGTACGTACGCCGAGGCGCTCAGCACATCGCCGATAGAGCCGATGCGGTCACTGCTGAACAGCAGCGGAAATGAGAGGCCGGCGTCTGCGGCGATCTGCACGAATACCATGACCAACGCCGTCACGAGCCACACCACGGACATCCGTTCGACCACCCGGTGAGCCCGCAACGCCGCGGGGTCGATGACGCCACGACCGTCCGGCCGTGCAGTGATGAGGATCAGCACCAGACCACCCAGGCACACAGCCCCGGCAAGGGTGGCGGTGAAACTGCCGAGCGCCTGCGCGGCTGCCGTCGATGGCGTGGGGGCGGGAAAAGTGAGCGCGTACCCCGCGACGGCGGCCGCCGCCGCGGCATAGCCGGCCAATAACAACCGGCCCACCGCCCGTGACCGGCGGGTATCAGGGTGCGTCGCGGTCATGGTTTCCCCCTTCCGAGTGGACCAGCGGACGGTTCCACACAAACGAAGCTTCCGCCGCCGACCCCGGATCCCTTTCGGGCCCCATCAACCGCCATCGCTCGCCGTAAGTCGCTCGCCGCCGTTGCGTCCATACCGTGAAGCAGGGCGGCTTCTCCGCCGAAACACATCGGCTAGTCAGTCGTTCTTCTAGCGGCCCGTCCCCGGCATTCCTGCCATCGGTGGCATTTGGCCGAGCAGCGGCAGCGGCGTGGCGGCCACATTCGCGGGGTCGACCGCCCCCCTGAAGCAGCCGACCGAGTAGGGATACTCGCTGTTGAGCACGTAGTGATAGATGTTTTGGATCTTGCCGTTCCAGAGCACCGGAGCCGTCCTGCCATGGCACTCATCGAGCTGGGCGTTGGTGATCTCCTTGCCATCGGCGCCGCGGGGCCCGTAGATACCGAATCCATCGAGGGCGTAGCCGAGCAACGGTGACTGCCCTTTGGTGCCTTGATTGGGGAAACATTTCCACGAGTAGCCATGGAGATGGTATTGCTGGCTGTAGGGATGGCCGCCGCACTGATCCAATGGCAGGATACTTAGCGGGTTGTACCAAGTAACGTTGTCAGGGGAAGCTATTTCCACGTGCCATACAGTTCCCGTCAGCGTCACTCCGACGATCAGGTATTTGATCGATTGAGGCGTGGCGAGGTACTTGGGCGCCATGGGAACTCTGATATTAAGGTTGTACGGCGAAATGCTGATGGTCGCGGAACTCGAATAGTTTTGTCCGAAACCGGGCGTTCCCGGCGTGCCGTTAGCGCCGCCCAGTGCTCCGAGATAGTACGGATAAGCAGCAGTGCCCGGTGGCGGTCCGAAAGTTCCCATCGGGGTGGACGGCAGTCCGTTGCCTTTGAAGGTGCGATAGGTTTTATCCGTGGTCACGGCGAAGACGCTGCCGCGCGGATCGATATCCTTAGCGGAGACAGTTCCCGTCACGAGGGGTATTTTCGGGAGCATAATCGTGTTGTTTGCAGAGTTAATCCAGGACTCTGTGCTGGTTGACAACGTGGTGCTCTGAGCGACGACTTGTTGAAAAATTTGCCCGCCGACATAGACCCTGCCTTTGGAACCAGGCGGCGGTACTTCAAGAATCCTAAAATCGGATCGGGAATTCACCATGGTGTTCGGCACTGTGGCGGAAGCCGGCGATGCGACCGATGTGGCACCCACCAACATTCCGGTGCAGAGCGCGCCGATCACACTTTTCTTGCGGATCGAGCCTTTTTTGCGTTTCGGCATTGCGTTCCCTTTCCGGTTGACGTTATTGATGAGGCGGTTGCGCGCGGTCATGCGCTGATCACTGACACCGTGCCGTTGCTGAAGTTGGTGATGTAGACGTTGCCGGCGTTGTCGCCGGTCGGGCTGACTGCGACTCCGTAGGCGAAGGCACCGAGGTCGATGGTGTTGACGACCACCCCGGCGGGGTTGATCACCGACACGGTGCCGGCGTCGCCGTTGGCGACGTAGACATATCCGGCGGTGGCGCCGGTCGTGCTGACCGCCACCCCTTGCGGGTTGGGGCCGACCGCGATGGTGTCGACGACCCGCCCGGCGGGATTGATCACCGACACGGTGCCCGCCCCGCTGTTGGCGACGTAGACGAAGCCGGCGTTGTCGCCGGTGGAGCTGACCGCCACCCCGTTCGGGTCGGTCCCGACCGTGATGGTGTTAACGACTTGCCCGAGGGGGTTGATCACCGATACCGTGCCGGCGGTGTTATTGGTGACGAAGACCGAGCCGGCGCTGGGCCCGGTGGAACTGACCGCCACCCCACTGGGGTTGTTGCCGACCGCGATGGTGTTGATCACAACGCCCGCCGGGTTGATCACCGACACCGTGCCGGCGTCGTTGTTGGCGACGTAGACGAAGCCCGCGGTGGGCCCGGTGGAACTGACCGCCACCGCACTCGGGCCGGCACCGACGTTGATCGTGCTGATCAAGGTGCCGTCGGAGTCCAGCCACGACACGGTGTTGTCACCGCTGTTGGCGACGTAGATGTTGCCGACGGTCGTCCCCGTCGGGCTGACCGCCACCCCGTTCGGGCCGTTACCGACCGTGATGGTGTCGACCAACGCCCCGGCGGGGGTGATGTAGGGCAATGTCCCGAGAAAGTTCGTGATGTAGACATCACCGGCGTTGCTGGCGCCGGCACCGGCCGCGCCCGCACCGCCGAGGAAGCCGCCGACGGCGATGCTGGACACCGTGAAGGTGGAACCCGCCGACCCGTTGGCACCGTCGCGCGCACCGAACGCATCACCGGCACCGCCGGTCCCGCCCGTTCCGACAACCCGCGTGACGTCAGCGGCGCTGGTGCCGGCCGCGCCAGCGTTGCCGCCGTTACCGCCGACACCGCCGACGCCGAAAGTATTGGCGCCTCCGCCGGCCCCGCCGGCCCCGCCGGTACTCACCGACGTTGAGGCGCCGTCGGTGTAGACGCTGCTGCTGCCGCCGTAACCGCCGGCCCCGCCATTCGACCCATAACCACCCTGCCCACCGGCCCCGGCGGTGGCGTTGCCGCCATCACCGCCGTCGGCCGAGCCCGTGTAGGCGTTGCCGCCGAAACCACCGGCACCACCGTTGGCGAGGGTGTTACCTCTACCGCCGTCTCCGCCCGTGCCGCCGGTCGCCGTACTAGTGCCGTAGGCCTTCGCGGTACCACCGGCGCCGCCGACTCCCCCGACACGTCCGAATTGATTGGCCCGGCTGCCGACGCCACCGTTACCGGCCACCGCGCTGGCACCCTCGTAGGCCACCGCCGCGCCACCGGCACCGCCGGCACCGCCGCGGCCGGCGAACCGAGCAATCCCCCCGTCACCGCCGACACCACCGGTCGCGGTGCTACTGACCAGCGAGGTAGCCGCGCCACCCGAACCACCCGCGCCGCCCAGACCACCGATCGAACCCCGACCGCCATCACCGCCGTCACCCGCGGTCGCCGACCCGTTGGCGCTCGCCGTACCACCGAGCCCACCGGCACCGCCCGCACCACCGGTGAACAAGGTCCCGATGATGCCGCTGCTGCCACCGTTTCCACCGCTACCGGCGGCCGCCACACCGTCGCCCAGATTGATCGCACCGTTCCCACCGAACGGGAAGTTCGCGTCCCCGCCCGCCCCACCGATGCCGATCAACAGCACCGAGCCACCGCGCCCACCCGAACCGCCGGTCGCCGCACCCGAGCCTGCAGTACCCAAACCATCGTTGCCGATATTGGCCGAGGCACCCATGCCGCCGACCCCGCCGGCCCCACCGGGACCGATGGTGGCATCACCACCGACGCCACCGTTACCCGCGGTCGCCGCGCCGAACGTGCTAAACACTGAGCCTGCGAACGCGTCGCCGCCGGCTCCGCCGGCGCCGACCAGCAGACCGCCCCGGCCGCCGGTGCCGCCGTTGCCGCCCGTGGCTGAGCCCACCGCCCCCGTCACGCTGCCGTCCCAGTTCTGGGTGGCCGAACCGCCCTCACCAGCGGCGCCGCCGTCGCCGAACAAGTATGCACGGCCGCCGTTACCGCCGTTGCCGCCCAACGCATTTCCATTGACCGCGAACGACACATAGCCGCCCACGCCGCCGGCGCCACCGGTGCCGAAGATCAGGCCCGCATTGCCGCCGTCGCCGCCATGAGCGGCGGTCGCCCCGGACACTGTCGCGCTGCCATTGTCGGCACCGCCGTATCCGCCCGCACCGCCGATACCCCACAGCAACCCGCCGTTGCCACCAGTGCCACCGGAGGTCGCCGCCGAGATCAAGGCCCCGGTATCACTGTCGTACACGGCATCGGCACCATTGCCGCCGGACCCGCCGGGGCCGATCAACAGAGCATTACCGCCGCTGCCGGTGGTGCACGCGGCACCACTGCACGTTGAGGAGCCGGCCCCGCCATTGCCGGGGAGGAATACGGTGCCGAAGAACAACCCGGCGTTACCGCCGTTGCCACCGTTGTACCCATTACCGCCGGCCCCAAGCAACAGGCCGCCGCGGCCGCCATCGCACACCGTCGACCCCACGCACTGCGTATCAAATGAGGAGTAGGAGTAGCCATTACCGACCAGCAAGCCCGCGTTCGGACTGCCGGTGGTGCCGTTCGATACAAAAATTCCGTAAACGGCCTTCAAAATCTGGCCCGGCTGCCACACCGCCGCGGCCGACGCCGATGGCGCACCAGCCGCGGTTGCCGGTGCGACAGCACTTGCCACAACTGATCGGACACTTGCTTTTTCACCAACTGCGGCAGAGCGCGCCGACCCTGCCGGTACCACCACCCCGGGCTGGGCGGGCCCGGCCCGTTGCGCGGAACGCAGTGCCGCCGCTGCCCTCGGAGTGCCAGTCTGAATACCCGCAGTGCGGGTGCCAGCTCGTGCGCCCGCAGCAGCCGCGGGTATCCGCTTCGGCCCCGAAACGGCCGCCCTACGGTGCGACGCGGTTGAGCGCCCCTCCGCGCGTGCCGAAGCAGGACTAGAGACGTGGGTATCGGTACTGGTGTCCGCGGCGGCAACACCCGACCCGCCGGTCAAGGCCGCACCGGCCAACGCCGCCCCCACCCCTAGGCCGACAGCACCGGCCCCGAGCCAGGAATAGGGAGCAATCCGACGAGCCTTTGCCCGGCCCCAACCCTTCCGGGACCCGGCCGCAGTCAGCTGAGTCGCCGCCATCAATTGCTCTGTCATCGGTTCTGACGTGACGATGCTTGATTGATCCATCGGTGCAGCCCTCCCAACGAACGCGACTTCAACACTTTTATGCTCATCAACCTAGAGACGGATCGGATCTCGGCCAATTACCAAGCAAAATGCGGCAAGCCCTCCCAATTCGCGATTCTTGTTTGTGGTGCAAGCACAAAATCCGCAATCAGAAAGCGCATCGGTCAACTACACTGCGGCACATGGAGGGTAGGGACGTCGGCGTCGGCACTGAAGACGCCCGCGCGACGTTGATCGCCCGGTTCAGGGACCGTGAAACGGCGGACGCGGAGGCTTATCTTGGGCTGCTCGCCGAGCCTGCCCAGGATGTGCCCTTGGAACCCAAACTCCTCGAACTCCTGCGCACGGCCCTCCTGGACAACATGCGGGATTTCCTCGCGTACCTGAGCCATGACATCGACATCACAAAAGTTGCTGCACCGCTGATGACTCTCGAATACGTCCGGCGTCTCGCCCAGAACGGCATCGGAGTCGGCGGCTTCACCACCGCTATGCGAACTATGCATAAGCAGTTTTTGGGTCGATTGATCAGCGAGATCCGTGAATCCGGACTTACCAGGGAGACAGCGCTTGAGGTGTTCGACTTCTTCGTCGACCGGTCCTTCGGCTACATGGATCGGATCACCGAACAGGTAAGGGAGACAAACGAAGCCGAGCGGGAGCTTTGGCTTGAGCGCCACAGCACCGCTCGGGTTCTGGTAGTCCGGCAATTACTCGCCGGCGATGAGCAGATCGACGTCGACGTCGCGACTTCCCGCATGGGTCACCCGCTAGACGGCACTCACCTGGCGATGATCTTGTGGACCACCGAACCCAGCGTCCACGAGTCGGACATGCTGCGCTTGGAACAGTTCGGCCTCAAGGTCGCCGAAGCGCTCAAGATCGGCTGTCCCCTCTTCATCGCCGCCGACCCGAGTACCGGCTGGGCATGGTTGCCGCTGCAGTCCGGTAACGCCGACCCGATCGCGGTGATTCGTCAGCTCGTCCCCACCGAACACGGCGCAATCTGCGTTGCCCTGGGAACGATCGAGCCGGGAGTCGCCGGATTCCGCGAATCTCATCGGCGTGCGCAGGACGCTCGAAAGGTGGCTGTTGCCGGCCCCACATCTCGCAGCGTCGTGGCCGCCACCGACCCGGAGGTGAGAGTGGCCGCACTGATGGTCGACGACCTGGCCCGCACGCGCGAATGGGTGCAGAGCACCCTCGGACCCCTGGCAAGCAACACTACTGGCGATGCGAAATTGCGCAAGACGCTGCGGATATTCCTGCGTGCGGGATCAAGCCACACCGCTACCGCGGAACACCTTGCCGTGCATCGCAATACGGTGGGCTATCGGGTCAACAAGGCAGTACAACGGCGCGGGCGGCCAATCACCGATGACCAGATCGAGGTAGAGATGGCGCTACTGGCATGCGATCAGTTCCACGCGGCAGTCCTTCGAGAAAGTGCGGAGGTCACACCGGGAACAGCCGACATACTCGATTACCGCTGACAAGACACAAAGCAGGCCAGGCCTTTCGGCCTGGCCTGCTTCTGGTGGAGCTGCCGGGAATCGAACCCGGGTCCTACGGCATTCCCTCAAGACTTCTCCGTGCGCAGTTCGCTATGCCTCTACTTGGATCTCCTGCTCACGCGAACAAGTCAGGATGACGATCCCAGTCACTGTTTGATGTCCCGCTAGATCCCGTGACCGGACTTAACGGTTTGTCCCTCTTGCTGATGCCAGGGTCCGGGCCGAGGGCGCTCCCGGTCTGACAGACACACCGTCGCTTAGGCAGCGAGGGCGTAGTCGCGCTGATTGGAATCGGCGCTTAATTGGTTGCAACGACGCTTACGGTGGTCTCTTGCCTGCACCGGCACGCTTCCCTTGATTCGATGCGCGAAGTCGAAACCGTTCAGCCCCTCGCACCCTGGCCGAAATTCGACCAGAATTCAGAGTCTACGCCAGCCGCCCGACAGAACCGAGGCCCCAAGACATGAAGCAAGACCTGCGTGGCGAGAAATCGCTGGAAGCCTGGGGTTTCGTCCGCAAAGTCCTCGATGACCTGACCGCCCAGATCACCGCCGATGCCCGTGACGAGCGTGAACTGCTCGAAGGCCTGCGCCTGCTCAACCGGGTCAGCGCGCTGTGCACCGAACTGACGGTCGACACCGATCCCGACCACCCCCATTTCGTCTCGATGTGCACCCCATTCCGGTTCGTCGGCGGCCCCAACCCGCACGGGGCCTACTGGCTGGCCATGATCGCCGGGGATCGCGCCTACCGGCTGACCGGCACCCGCGGCACCTCGACCTACCTGGGCCTGCAGGTGCTGGCCGGCACCGGGTTGAACCCGCGGCGGATGAGCAATTATCTCGGCGACCGTGATCTGGTGCTGGACGCCACCGGCGGCTTCGATGTCATGTTCGCCGCCACTCGGCCCAACGACGCCGAACTGGCCGGCGCGCAGTGGGTCCAGATCCCCGACGACGCCTCCTCGATCGTGATCCGCGATTACGTCGCCGACCCGGACACGCAAGTCCCGGCCACCTTGCACATCGCCCGCCTCGGCGAGCCGATTCCACCGCCGGTGCTGACCGACGAGTTGCTAGCCGATCAACTGACCGCGATGGGCTGGACGATGGTCAAACTCACCACGCTGCACCGCACCGTGCGACCCGACCTGCTCGAGACCCCGAACATCCTGATCACCTCAGGTTCGGAAAGCCTGGGTGGGGAGAACACCACACCCGACAATCTCTACATGCTCGGCCTGTTCGACCTGCAACCCGATCAGACATTGCAACTCCAGTTCCGGCCGCCCGAAACCCGCTACTGGTCAGTCACCCTGGAGAACATTTGGCACGAGTGCCTGGAGCCCCTGGTGCGCCACAGCTCGGTGACCAACCGGGGTATCGAACCCGAGGCCGACGGCACGGTGCGTCTGTCCATCGGTGCGCACGACGACGGGCATGGACACTGGCTCGATACCGGCGGCCGCACAAGGGGTTTCGTCACCGTCCGCTGGCTGGACAATCCACAGGCGCCCGAGGTCGAGGTTCGGGTTCTGGACGGGAAGGCGATCTGATGAGCAATGCCATCGCCGACAGGCTCGATCCGGACCGGTTGATCGAGCAGGCCTGCGAGTTGGCCGGCAGCGATGACTTCGGTGAGGCCGACGGCTGGCGGGAGAATCTGTCCCGGCTCGTCGACGATCTGGTCGCAGAGGCTGATCTGTCCCCCATCGGGGTGGAGGTCGCCGCGGCCGACGTGATCCTGCCGCTGCGCAACCGCCTCCAGATCACCAAGTGGCGCAAAGACAATCCTGCGGTCGCCGGCCAGCGGATCGAGCGCCCCATCATCATCATCGGCCAGCCCCGCACCGGCACCACGATCCTCTACGACCTGCTGGCTCAGGATCCCGAATTACGTGCGCCGCTGACCTGGGAGGTCGACCACCCCTTTCCCGTTCCCCAGCCTGCTACCTACGACACCGATCCGCGCATCGCCGAGACCCAGGCTCAGTTGGAGATGAGCGAGCAACTCATCCCCGGTTTCATGAAGTTCCACCCGATGGACGCACTCGTCGGCCAGGAGTGTGTGCGGATCTTCGCCGGCACCTTCTGCAGCATGATCTTCACCGTGCAGTACCGGCTGCCCAACTACCAGCGGTGGTTGATGTACGAGGCCGATCACTCCCCCACCTACCGGTACCACCGAAAGTTTCTGCAGCACTTGCAGTCCGGCGTACCCGGACAGTGGCTGCTGAAGACCCCGGCACATCTGTGGCAGCTGACCGACCTGTTGGCGGAATACCCCGACGCACTGCTGGTCCAGACCCACCGCGACCCGCTGGTGGTGATGAGCTCGACGAGTGCGCTGATGTGTCACCTTCGCCGGCTCGCCAGCGATAACCCGACGATCCCGGAAGCCGCTGAACAGTGCAGCGAGGAAATCGTGCTCGGGCTCAACCGGGAACTGCAGTGGTTCGACGACGGAGCGGTCGATACCGGCCGGATCATCAATGTCCAATTCGCCGACTTCATGCGTGACCCTTTCACGACAATCCGCACGATCTACGGACAGCTCGGTAGGGAGTTGTCGCCGACGGCGGAAACCTTGATGCGCGAACATCTTTCGGCCCACCCCGGCGACGGCGGCGGCAACCGCTACACCTGGGCTGATACCGGCCTGGATGCTGCGGAACTTCGCGAGAAGGTATGGGCGTACCAGGAACGCTTCGACGTGCCCAGTGAACAACTGCGCTAGCCGGCAATCAATCGTGTAGAAATATGATCGATACCGTGATCACGGCGAGCGGTCAGGATCCTTATCGGCTCCTGCCCAAGTTTCCGATTCGGCAAGCCAATCACCACGGGTGGTTTCGTCGGAGTTTGCGATCGCAGCCGCAACCGCCGACAGCCGACGACGGCGATCGTCAGTGTTCCGATCAGTTTGGGTCACAACAAGACGATAGCGCTAAATCACGTAAGCGAGGTTCTCCACGATCCGCTTTCCCACCACGGCGTCACCGGAGTAGTCGATGGCAGCGGGCCGGTAAGAGACCAGGCCGCGTCCGCCGGCCAGTCGGGTGAACTGCAGCCCGTCGAGGGTGACGACGGTGGTCGGTTCGGCGCCGCCGAAGTCCTCGACGAGGGCCGCTCGGCCGTCGACGGCGACGCGGATATCCCGCGACAACGGTCCGGTCAGCTTCAGCAGCACCCGCGAGCCGTCCGGAGCCTGTCCCTTCTTTCCCACCACGAAGCTCATGCTCGCGGCCATCTCATCGAGTGACTGCCGCGCGTCCGCACCGGACAACTGCGCCGCACTCGGTTCGCGGCCCAGCGCGGCGCGAATGTCCTGCTCGTGCATCCAGCAGTCGAAGGCCCGGATCCGCATAAAACGTCCGTAACTGTCGGGTCCGGCTGGTGTCTGCGTCGGGGCATTCCATTCCTCGATCGGGATCGCGGTCAGTCCCGCGCGCCGCTGTGCGGTCACGTCGCGGAAACGCTCCAACAACGCAGCGCCGGTTTCACCGCGCAGGGATCGCACCCACGGCTCGTTCATGGCGCCGACGAAGTTGCGGACGTGCTCCAGCGTCTCCAGATCAACGTCGGGTTCCGGTGTGGCCAAGCCCAGCAACATGGACTCGGTACCCACCATGTGCGCGACGACAGCATGGACATCCCAACCGGGCAATGCCGTAGCCGTGCGCCACTCGTCCTCGCTCAGACCGGCCAGCAGTGCGGCGATGGAGTCCCAGGAGGCGAACAAACCCTCCAGCACGTCGTCTTTATCCAACACGGTCACAGGACGCTCGGAGCTACTCACCCACCGATGCTAACGCAGCGAGGCCGGCCCTCCCGGGGCCATCAGAACTTGCCCTTGGCGCGCCGTCCGAGTTCGCGAACTACCTCACGCTGAGCATCGCGGCGGGCGAGGTCCTGGCGTTTGTCGTGCGCCTGCTTACCGCGGGCCAGCGCCAACTCCACCTTGACCTTGCCATCGAGGAAGTACATCGACAGCGGCACCAGGGTCAGGTTGCCGTCACGGATCTTGCCGACCAGGATGTCGATCTGGCGGCGGTGCAGCAGCAGTTTTCGGTTGCGACGCGGGGTGTGGTTGGTCCAGGTGCCGTGGTGGTATTCCGCGATATGCAGATTGCGCAGCCAGATTTCGCCGTCGTCGACCGTGGCGAACGCATCGGCCATCGAGGCTTGGCCCTCGCGCAGACTCTTCACCTCGGTACCGACCAGCACCACACCGGCTTCGAAAACCTCGAGAATCGCATAGTTGTGCCGGGCTTTGCGGTTGGAGGCGACGATCTTTTTTGCGCCGGCGCCGGCGACCTTCTTCGCGGCCGCCGCCAGTTTGCGCTCCGCCGATGCCTTTGCCACGCCTAGTCCCGCACGTACAGCCGTAGCGTCACATAGGCGGTGAGAGCCGCCATCGCCACACCGACGCCGAACATGATCGGCGCAATATAGAGAATGTCGGCGTAGTCGATGCGGGCGATGAGGTTGGCTTGATAGAACTGGTCGAGCGCTCTGTTCAGGAACAGCGCGCGCACCACGATCAGGCCGAGGATGGCCAACACCACGCCGATCGTCGCGGCCAGCACCGCTTCCAACAGGAACGGCAGCTGGGTGTACCACCGGGTGGCGCCCACCATCCGCATGATGCCGATCTCGGTGCGCCGGGTGTAAGCCGCGACCTGAACCATGTTGGCAATCAACAGGATCGCACTGATCGCCTGCACCACCGCGATCGCGAATGCCGCACGCGACAGACCGTCGAGAACCGCGAAGAGTCGATCGATCAGTTCCTTTTGGTTCAGAACGTTGAGCACACCGGGCTGACCCCGCATCGCGGCATCGAAGTCTTGGTGCTGCTCAGGGTTGTTGAGCTTGACGATGAACGACGCCGGAAAGGAATCCTTGCTGGCGACGTCCTTGTACTCAGGGAACTTGGTGACAGCATCGGTGTAGGCGTCGTCGCGGTTCAGGAAGCGCACGCTCTTGACGTCGTCGCGGGCTTCAATCTGGGAACGCAGCGCCTTACAGGCATCGCCGTCACAGGTGGGGTCGTTGGCCGAGACGTCGTTATTGAGGAACACCTGGCTCTCGACCCGGTCGAGGTAGATGGTGCGGGACTGATTGGCAAGCTGGATCACCAGCAGGCCGCCACCAAAGAGCCCAATGGAGATCGCGGTGGTGAGGATCATCGCGATGGTCATGGTGATGTTGCGGCGCAGGCCGCTGTAGACCTCGTTGACCAGAAAGCCGGCGCGCATTCAGCGATCCATTCCGTAGACGCCGCGCTGCTCGTCGCGGACCAGCCGGCCCAGCGAGAGCTCCACCACGCGCTGACGCATGGAGTCGACGATGTGGTGGTCGTGGGTGGCCATCAGCACGGTGGTGCCGGTCCGATTGATCCGGTCCAGCAGATCCATGATCTCCCGGCTGGTCTCGGGGTCGAGGTTGCCGGTCGGCTCGTCGGCGAGCAGCACCAGCGGTCGGTTGACGAACGCGCGGGCGATCGCGACCCGCTGCTGCTCGCCACCGGACATCTCGGTGGGCAGACGGTTGGCCTTGCCCGACAGCCCCACCATCTCGAGCACCTCGGGCACCACCTTCTTGATGACATCAGACTGTTTACCGATGACCTCCAGGGCGAAGGCGACGTTCTCGAACGCCGTCTTTTGCTGCAGCAGCCGGAAGTCCTGGAACACGCAGCCGATGACCTGGCGCAGCTTGGGGATATGCCGGCCCGACAGTTTGTTGACGTGGAATTTCGAGACCTGGACCTCACCTGAGGTCGGGGACTCCTCGGCCAGCAACAACCGCATGAATGTGGACTTACCCGAGCCCGACGGCCCGATCAGGAAGACGAACTCACCCTTGTCGATGTGGACGCTGACGTTGTCCAGGGCCGGGCGGCCCGACGACTTGTACTGCTTGGAGACATGGTCGAGGGTGATCATCACGGCTCGTCAGTGTAGCCGGAGGGGACGCGACATTACGGCGTTGCCGGAGTGGCCGGAGTGGCCGGGGTGGGCGCGGTAGCCGGCGGCACTGTGGTCTGGGGCCCCGGGATCGGCGGCGGCGGAGCCGTCGGCACCCCAGGTCCGGGGGCCTCCGATGGCTCCGGCGGTGGCAGAACGCCGCCTCCCGGCCCGTCCGGGGTGGCCGTCGGCTCGGTTCCGGTTCCCGGAGTGGGTGCGGCGGGTACCTCCCCCACGGACGTCGGAGTCGTCGTCGTTGGGGGTGTCGTGGTCGGCGTCGTCAGCAGGGTCGTCGTCGGCGCCGGGGGCCGCTGCTGGACATCAGTGCGGGGGGCCCAGGTGTAGGCGGGATCGGGAATGAAGCCGGGCGGCACGACATCGCTGGCCGGCACCTGCTCGGGTGGTGCGGGTGCGGGCTGATAGGTCTCGAAGATCCACCAGGTTGCGAAGAACGCGATCAACAGCACCACGGTGGACGTCCGAACCCGGCCGCCGAATAGGTAGCCGGGCCAGCCGCGGCCCTCGCGTCGATCAGAGGCCCGGCTCATTGCGGCACCTCCTGGGTCGCGTCGAGTATCGGCGCGCTGTCGGCAGTTGTGACGATGCCGGCCCGGGTCAGCGCGGCGACGACGAGCAACCGGAGCTTGCGGCCCACTTCGAACTGCTTGCCCGGTAGCGTCCTGGCCACCATCCGCAGGTTGACGGTGTCCAACTCGATGCTCTCGATGCCCATCAGCTTGGGCTTGTCCAGTAGCAGTTCGTTGAGGCCGGGATCCTCCGGGGCGGCCTCACACACCTCGCCCAGCACCACGTTGACGTGAGCGAGATCCGCGGTGGCGGGCACCGGGATGTCGATGACGGCCCGGGCCCAGTCCTTGGACAGGTTCAGCGACTTCATGATCTGGCCGTTCGGGATGGTGTACATCTCGCCCTCGGAGGTGCGCAGCTTCGTCACACGCAGGGTGACGTCCTCGACGGTGCCCATGGCGTCATTGCTCGACCCGAGCGTCAGCTGCACCAGATCACCGAACCCGTACTGCTTCTCGGTGATGATGAAGAACCCGCTCAGCAGGTCCTGCACTACCCGCTGGGCACCGAAACCCAGGGCGGCGCCCAGCACCGCGGCCGGAGCGACCAGGGAGCTGACCGGGATCTCGAGGATGTCGGTCACCTGGACCACCACCATCACCGCCAGCAGGGCGATGGCGAGATAGGAGATCACCGAGGCGACGGCCTGGCGGTGTTTGGCGCTCTCCGAGCGCACCAGGGCATCGCTTTCCTGGAAGTTGGCGTCGATACGGCTGCTGATCCGCTTCGCCGTCCAGCTGATGAACCGGGCCGCCAGCACCGCACCGATCAGCAGCAGCACGATCGACAGTCCCCGGGTCAGGATCCATTCGCCGATCTCGCCGTGCCAGAAGGCATGCCATTGATCAGCGGGGCGTGCTGCAAATTCAGTCGTCGTCATCTCGTCGATTGCGCCACCGGATCCCCGCTTCGAGGAACCCGTCGATGTCCCCATCCAGAACCGCCGCGGGATTGCCGACTTCGTACTCGGTCCGCAGATCCTTGACCATTTGGTAGGGGTGCAGAACGTAGGACCGCATCTGGTTGCCCCAGGAGCTGCCGGCGTCGCTCTTGAGCGCATCCATTTCGGCGCGCTCCTCAAGGCGCTTGCGTTCCAGTAGCTTGGCCTGAAGCACCCGCATTGCAGAGACCTTGTTTTGCAGTTGCGACTTCTCGTTCTGGCAGGTCACCACGATACCCGTCGGGATGTGGGTGAGTCGAACCGCCGAGTCGGTGGTGTTGACCGATTGGCCGCCCGGTCCACTGGAGCGATAGACGTCAACCCGCAGGTCAAGCTCGGGAATCTCAATGTGGTCGGTGGTCTCGGTCACCGGCAGAACCTCGACTTCGGCGAAGGAGGTCTGCCGGCGGGCCTGATTGTCGAAGGGGCTGATCCGCACCAACCGATGGGTGCCCTGCTCCACCGACAACGTGCCGTAGGCGTAGGGCGCGTGCACCGCGAAGGTGGCGCTCTTGATGCCGGCCTCCTCGGCATACGACGTGTCGAACACCTCAACGCCGTAGTCGTGTTGCTCAGCCCACCGGATGTACATCCGCATCAGCATCTCGGCCCAGTCGGCGGCGTCCACCCCGCCGGCACCGGAGCGGATGGTGACCAGGGCCTCGCGCTCGTCGTACTCCCCCGACAGCAGGGTGCGGACTTCCAGGGCCTCGATCTCGGTCTGCAGTGACTTCAGTTCGGCGTCGGCTTCGGCCAGTGCGTCCTCGGCGCCGGCGCCCTGTTCCTCGGCAGCCATCTCGTAGAGCACCGGCAGGTCGGCGAGGCGGCTGCGCAGGCCCTCGACCCGCCGAAGCTCGCTTTGGGCGTGGGACAACTCGCTGGTCACCCGTTGGGCATTGGCCTGGTCGTCCCACAGTTTGGGGTCGGAGGCGTCGTGTTCGAGTTTCTCGATCTTCCCGCGCAGCCCCTCGATATCGAGCACCCGCTCCACCGTCGTCAAGGTGGTGTCCAGGGCGGTGAGGTCAGACTGTCGGTCGAGGTCCACGGTGCTTGAGGTTACCGGCGCGACTACCATCCCCAGCATGCGTCCTTACTATGTCGCGATCGTCGGCGCCGGACCTTCCGGCTACTTCGCCGCCGCCTCGCTGCTGCGGTTCGCCGACGAGTCGGTCGCCGGCAACGGCCCGGACGTCCACATCGACATGCTCGAAATGCTTCCGACGCCTTGGGGTTTGGTGCGCTCCGGCGTGGCGCCGGACCACCCGAAGATCAAGTCGATCAGCCGGACCTTCGAGAAGACCTCAGCCGACCCCCGGTTCCGGTTCTTCGGCAATATCACTGTGGGACAGGATGTCTCGGTCGACGAGCTTGCCGACCGCTACGACGCGGTGGTCTACGCGGTGGGCACCCAGTCCGACCGGACCATGGGAATCCCCGGCGAGGACCTGCCCGGCAGCGTGCCGGCCGTCGACTTCGTCGGCTGGTACAACGCCCACCCGCACTTCGCCGAGATGGCACCCGACATCTCCGCCGGCCGGGCCGTCGTGGTGGGCAACGGCAACGTCGCCATCGACGTCGCACGCATCCTGGTGACCGACCCCGAAGCCCTGGCCACCACCGACATCGCCGATCACGCCCTGGACGCGCTGCGCGAGCGCGGGATCTCCGAGGTGGTCATCGTCGGGCGCCGCGGGCCGCTGCAGGCGGCGTTCACCACCCTGGAGGTGCGCGAGCTCGGCGAACTGGAGGGCGTCGACGTCATCGTCGACCCGGCCGACCTGGCCGGCATCAGCGACGAGGACGCCCACGCAGCCGGCAAGACCGAGGCCGCCAACATCAAGGTGCTGCGCGACTACGCGACCCGCGAACCGCGGCCCGGGCACCGAAGGATCGTCTTCCGGTTCTGCACCTCCCCGGTGGCGATCAACGGCGCGGGGCGCGTCGAGGAGATCGTGCTGGGCCGCAACGAACTGCTCGAGCACGACGGCCGCGTGGTGGCGCGCGACACCGGTGAGCGGGAGACGCTCCCGCTGAATCTGGTGGTGCGCGCGGTCGGCTATCACGGGGTGCCTGTGCCGGGTCTGCCCTTCGACGACAGCCGGGGCACCATCCCACACACCGGGGGCAAGGTGATCGGCCGCACCAACGACTATGTGACCGGCTGGATCAAGCGCGGGCCGTCCGGGGTGATCGGCACCAACAAGAGCGACTCGCAGGACACCGTCGAGAATCTCTGGGAGGACCTGACCGGCGAACCGCAGGGTGAGGTGGGCGCCGACTACGCCGACGAGTTGGCCGCCTGGCTGGCCGAACGCCAGCCACTGGTGGTCACCGACGATCACTGGCAGCAGATCGACGCGCACGAACGCTCTACCGGCGAACCGCACGGTCGGCCGCGGGTCAAAGTGGTCAGCGTGGCGGATCTGCTGCGGATCGCACACGGCTGACGCCGTCCGCACAGACGGTGCGGCAGGCTCAGATGCCGGGTTGCTCCGGCGGCGCGAACATCCACCTGTCCGGGTTCTTCGGCGAGAATGCCACTGGGATCAGCTGGCCCATGGTCGGCCAGTTGCCGACGTCCACGGCCATCTGCTGGTACACCACGTGCTCGTCGACGCCGGGTCCGTTGATCACCCCGCTGATCGTGACGAACTGTTCACCCGGGGCATCCGGTCGCGGACTGACCCCCGTCACCAGCAGGGTGCCGCGGGCCATCTCGCCGCGCGGACCGCGTCGGCCCATCAGTCGGGGACCGATCAGCAGCGCCAAGGCACCGACGATCACCAGTAACACCGCGATTTCCATCATGGCTGCCATGGTAGGACTGCACCCATGAGTGGCGAGCAGGAAGTGGTAGCGGACCTCGAATTGGCATCGACGCTCGCCGACCGTGCCGACGAGATCACCCTCGCCCGATTCGGCGCGCTGGATCTTCGGGTCGACACCAAACCCGATCTGAGTCCGGTGACCGACGCCGACGAGGCGGTTGAGGCCCAGATCCGCGCGATCCTCGCCCGCCAGCGCCCCGATGATGCGATCTTCGGCGAGGAGCAGGGCGGTACGCCCGTTCTCGAGGGTCGCCAGTGGGTCATCGACCCGATCGACGGCACCAAGAACTTCGTCCGCGGAGTTCCGGTGTGGGCCAGCCTGATTGCGCTCCTGGAGGACGGCATCCCGATCGTCGGCATGGTGAGCGCGCCCGCATTGAACCGCCGCTGGTGGGCCGGCCGCGGACTGGGCGCACACACCCGCGCCGCAGACTCCCCGACACGGCGACTCTCGGTGTCAGCGGTGGCCGATCTCGACGCGGCCAGCCTGTCCTTCTCGGACCTTTCCGGGTGGGCCGATCTCGGGTTGCGGGATCAGTTCGTCGCACTCACCGACGCGGTGTGGCGGGTGCGGGCCTACGGCGACTTCTTCTCCTACTGCCTGCTGGCCGAGGGCGCGGTCGACATCGCGACCGAACCGGAGGTCAAACTGTGGGACCTGGCCGCACTGGACGTTCTGGTCCGCGAAGCCGGGGGTGAGTTCACCAGCATCGACGGTCGGCCCGGACCGCACGGTGGCAGTGCGGTGGCCACCAATCAGCTGCTGCATTCGGCGGTGCTGGCCGCCCTCGCCGTGTGAGGTGTCTAACAGCGCAGATTGACCTTACTCGGGAGTAAGATCGGCCGCTATGACGGACAGGGTTCCCACCCGACCACCCAGTGCCCGCTCCCGCGACAGTGCGATCGGCCAGTACAAGCACAAGCGCTCGGCCACTGATTTCGGCCTGGGCCTGCTGGCACCTCTGCTCGGCAGCAAATTCCTGGACCGCTACAACCTGCGCGCGCCGCTGGATCGCGGGCTGAAGTTCGGCGTCACCCGGGTGTTCTCCGTCGCCGGTGCATCGACCCGACAGTTCAAGAAGATCCAGGGAGTCGGCAAGCCGCCGACCCGACTGGAACCCAGCACTGCCGACTACTTCGACCTCACCCCTGACGACGACCAGAAGATGATCGTCGAGACGGTCAACGAGTTCGCCGAGGAATTCCTGCGCCCGGCAGCCCGCGATGCCGACACCGCGGCCGCCGCTCCGCCCGACCTGATCGCCAAGGCAGCCGAACTCGGCATCACCGCGATCAAGGTTCCGGAGGGCTTCGACGGCATTGCCGAGAACCGCACCTGCGTCACCAGCGCACTGGTCGCCGAAGCACTGGCCTATGGCGATATGGGGCTGGCGTTGCCGATTCTGGCCCCCGGCGGAGTGGCGTCGGCGCTCACCCACTTCGGCAGCGCCGATCAGCAGGGCACCTACCTCTCCGAGTTCGCCGGGGACAACGTCCCGCAGGCCTGTGTGGCGATCACCGAACCGCACCCGCTGTTCGACCCGACCATGCTGAAGACCACCGCCGTGCGCACACCGAGCGGCTACCGGCTCGACGGCGTCAAGTCGCTGGTGCCCGCCGCCGGATCGTGCGAATTGCTCATCGTGGCAGCACAACTCGACGGCCGGCCGACGATGTTCATCGTCGAGACATCCAGCCAGGGCGTGACCGTCAAGCCCGATCCCAGCATGGGTATCCGGGCCGCGGCGCTGGGCCAGGTCGAGTTAGACAAGGTGTCGGTGCCGCTGTCGGCACGATTAGGCGGCGACGATGCCGACCACGCGCACAACTATTCCGATGCCATCGCGCTGTCCCGACTGGGCTGGGCTGCCTTGGCGGTCGGTACCTGCCACGCCGTGCTCGACTACGTGATCCCCTACGTCAAGGAACGCGAGGCGTTCGGCGAACCGATCGCCCGGCGCCAGTCGGTGGCCTTCATGTGCGCCGACATCGCCATCGAACTCGACGGCCTTCGTCTTCTCACCTGGCGCGGGGCCGCGCGCGCCGACCGCGGCCTGCCGTTCGTCCGGGAAGCCGCCCTGGCCCGAAAGATGGCCGCCGACAAAGGAATGCGGATCGGCCTGGACGGCGTGCAGTTGCTCGGCGGTCACGGCTACACCAAGGAACATCCCGTCGAACGCTGGTACCGCGATCTGCGGGCCATCGGCGTCGCTGAAGGAGTGGTGGTTCTCTAAAATGGCAATCTACCTCGAAATGCCGCGCAAGCTCGAAGCCGTCATCGACATCGCGCACGAGGGCGCTGCCCGGATGCTACGGCCCATCTCGCGCAAGTACGACCTCGATGAACACGCCTACCCCGTCGAACTCGACACCCTCGCAACCCTGTTCGAGGCGCTGTCAGAGTCGAACAAGTCCCTGGCGGGTACCGACGCGTTCCGCGATAAGCAGGACGGTCCGAAGGGAAACATCAACGGCCCCAACATGTCCGCGCTCGTTAATGCCCTTGAGATCGCCTGGGGTGATATCGCGTTGCTGCTCTCGGTGCCGCGCCAGGGTCTTGGTAATGCGGCCGTCTCCGGTGTCGCCACCGACGAGCAGCTGCAGCGGCTCGGCAAGGGAGTCTGGGCGGCGATGGCGATCACCGAACCCTCATTCGGCTCGGATTCGGCGGCGGTCTCGACGACGGCCGTGCTCGACGGTGATGAGTACGTGATCAACGGCGAGAAAATCTATGTCACCGCAGGGTCGCGGGCCACCCACATCGTGGTGTGGGCAACCCTGGACAAATCGCGCGGCCGGGCCGCCATCAAGTCGTTCATCGTGCCGCGCGAGTACCCCGGTGTCAGCGTGGAACGCCTCGAACACAAACTCGGCATCAAAGCCTCCGACACCGCAGCCATCCGCTTCGACAACGTTCGTGTCCCCAAGGACTTCCTGCTCGGCAGCCCTGAGATCCAGGTGGAGAAGGGCTTCGCCGGGGTGATGGAAACCTTCGACAACACCCGGCCCATCGTGGCGGCGATGGCCGTCGGAGTGGCCCGGGCCGCGCTCGAAGAACTGCGCACCATCCTCACCACCGCGGGCATCGAAATCTCCTACGACAAGCCACCGCACGCCCAGAGTGCACCCGCAGCGGAGTTCCTGCGGATGGAGGCCGACTGGGAAGCCGGTTACCTGCTGACGCTGCGCTCGGCCTGGCAGGCTGACAACGCGATTCCGAATTCCAAAGAGGCCTCGATGGGCAAAGCCAAGGCAGCCCGGGTAGCCAGCGACATCACCCTCAAGGCCGTCGAAATGGCCGGCACCACCGGCTACTCCGAACAGACCCTGCTGGAGAAGTGGGCGCGAGACTCCAAGATCCTCGACATCTTCGAGGGCACCCAGCAGATCCAACTTCTCGTGGTGGCCCGTCGGCTGCTGGGGCTGAGCTCAGCGGAGCTCAAGTAGTCGCTACCGTCATAGCCATGGAATCCTTCAGGGCACTTGTGGCGCGCGCAGACGGCGACACCATCACCGCGGCGATCGAGACCCTTGATGCTGCTGAGTTAGGACCCGGTGACGTCACCATCCGGGTGGCCTACTCGAGCGTCAACTACAAGGACGCCCTCGCCCTGACGCCCCGTGGCGGCGTGGTGCGGGAGTACCCGCTGGTTCCGGGCATCGATCTGACCGGTGAGGTCATCGAGTCCACGTCACCCGAATTCGCCGTCGGTGACAAGGTTGTGGCGCACGGCTACGACATCGGCACCGGACGTCACGGCGGCTACGCCGAGTATGTCCGGCTGCCCGCCGACCAGGTTGTCGACCTTGGACGACTAACACCCCGCGAAGCAGCCGCGATCGGGACCGCCGGATTCACCGCAGCCATGAGCGTGCAGGCACTCGTCCGCCACGGCATCACCCCCGACGATGGGCCGATCCTGGTGACCGGTGCCACCGGAGGCGTTGGTTCGGTCAGCGTCGACCTGCTGGCCGCCGCCGGTTATGAGGTCGTCGCCTCCACCGGCAAGCCGGAGGCCGCCGAGCATCTGAAGTCCCTGGGCGCCGCGGAGGTGATCGGCCGCCTGCCCGCCGATCCCGACGCCAAACCCCGGCCGCTGGCCAAGACCCGCTGGGCCGGCGCAGTCGACTGTGTGGGCGGTGCCACCCTGGCCGACGTACTCAGCACGCTGAACTACGGCGGTGCGGTGGCCGCCAGTGGCCTGACCGGAGGGGCGGCGCTGAACACCACCGTGATGCCGTTCATCCTGCGCGGCGTGAGCCTGCTGGGCATCGACTCGGTGCTGATGCCCATCGGCCCCCGGCGCGCGCTGTGGAAGCAACTTGCCGGTGTGTTCAAGCCGCCGCATCTCGCCGACGTCACCCATGAGGTCGAGTTGGCCGACGTCGTCTCGGTGATCGACCAGGTACGGGCCGGCAGCTACTCCGGCCGGGCGGTGGTCCGGGTCGGCGGCTGAATCAACTTGCGAGACAAACGAAAGCGGGCCACCGGCGAAGTGCCGATGGCCCGCTTTTCGTTGCGCTGATTAGCCGAGCAGAACCCGCTGCAGATCCGGCTTCATCGCCTGCAGTTCGCGTCCCCAGTAGGCCCAGCTGTGGGTGCCGTTGTCCGGGAAGTTGAATACCCCGTTGCGACCGCCGGCCGCGAGGTAGTTGTCCCGGAAGGTGCGGTTGGTGCGGATCGTCAGGCCCTCAAGGAAGGTGGCCGGCACATCGCCGCCGCCCAGTTCGTTGGGCTGGCCGTTACCGCAGTAGACCCACAGGCGGGTGTTGTTGGCCACCAGGCGCGGGATTTGCACCATCGGGTCGTTGCGCTGCCACGCCGGGTCGCTCGACGGGCCCCACATGTCATTGGACTTGTAGCCGCCGGCGTCACCCATCGACAGGTTGATCAAGCCCGGCCACCAGCCCTCGGAGGGATTGAGGAAGCCCGACATCGAACCTGCGTAGATGAACTGACCCGGGTGCCACGCGGCCAGGCTCATCGAGGCCGAACCGGCCATCGACAGACCGATCGCGGCGTTGTTGGTCGGCCGGACCTGGCGGTTGGCCTGCAGCCAGGCAGGCGCTTCCTGGGTCAGGAAGGTCTCCCACTTGTACGTCGAACAACCGGCCTTGCCGCAGGCGGGCCGGTACCAATCGGCGTAGAAGCTGGACTGTCCGCCCACCGGCATCGACACCGACAGGCCCGAATCGAGGTACCACTCGAACGCCTGGGTGTTGATGTCCCAGCCGTTGAAGTCCTCCTGCGCCCGCAGGCCGTCCAGCAGCCAGACGTTCGGCGAGTTCTCGCCACCGCTTTGGAACTGCACCCTCACGGTCCGGTTCATGCTCGGCGACGGCACGTCAAGGTATTCCACCGGCAGGCCGGGCCGCGAAAACGCGCCCGCCGTCGCCGACTCCCCAACCAGGCCCACCAGGCCCGGCAGGGCTGCCGCAGCAACCGCCGCGACCGCAACTCGGCGCGACCAACCGCGCACCCTGTCGAAGACAGATCTCACCAATCCACCCAGCTTTCTGTGATTCCGCTTGTCCGACTGCAGAGACGAGTAAAACACGGTCACGCGAACGCAGTGAAATTCAGCGCCGTTACCGAGTCGTGACTTCCTTGTCAGAAATCGCGCCAAAAACTAAAGTCGGCTTCAGTTTTCCTGCTGACCGACCCCGGGAGTGCCCATGGAATCCTTCGTTCACCTGCGCAAAGGCACCACGCCGCGGCGTATGCACGCCGATCTGAACGGGCTCAAGGACGACGAATTGGGCCGCGGTGGGTTCACCGGGCGCACCGCAAGCATGTACCGGCGACACGACCCGACCCGGTTTCGGGCGGTCGGCCCCCTGCGGCCGGTGGACGTGCTGGCAGATCAGCTCAAACCCGGCGACGCCACCGACGCGTCGGGCGCCCCGATGCTGCTGTTCTCCAACCCGGACTGCCGAATCTCGCTGAGTCGTCGGTCCGAGGCCATGCCCTTTTATGTCCGCTACATCGACGGCGACCTGCTGTGCTTCGTCCACCAGGGATCCGGGCGACTGGAAACAGAATTCGGTCCGCTGGACTACCGCACCGGGGACTGGATCTACCTGCCCAAGGCGTGCACGTGGCGCCAGGTGCCGCAGGAGCGAAGCGACCCGGGGGACAGATCGAGCGAAAGCACCTGGCTGATGATCGAGGCCACCGACGACTTCCGCACTCCCCCACCCGGTCCGCTGGGCCGGCACTGGCCCTTCGATCCGTCACTGGCCACCATCCCCGAGCCGGAACCCGTCGACGACGACGACCGCACCGAATACGAGGTGCGGCTGATGCACCGCGGCGTCGACGGCGTCGAGACGACGTCGCTGTTCTATGAGCACAATCCGCTCGACGTCGAGGGGTGGCAGGGCGACAACTTCCCCTTCACCTTCAACATCGAGGACTACCACGTCGTGATGTCCAACAGCGTGCACCTGCCGCCCATGGTGCACCTGTTCATGGAGGCGACCGGGGTGTACGTGTGCAACTTCTTGCCCAAGCCGGCCGAAGGCGTGCCGGGTACCGAACGCACCCCGTGGTACCACCGCAACGTCGACTTCGACGAGATCGCGTTCTTCCACGGCGGCTCGCTCTACGGCATCCCGATGCCGTCGGGACTCATCAGCCACGCCCCCCAGGGCGTGCACCACGGCGCTCCGGAAAAAGCCCGCGAACACGCCCGGCGCAAGTTCGACGACTTCTCCACCATCGACTGGAAGGTGATCGCCGTCGATACCCGGCAGCGACTGGTGCCGTCGGCCGAGGTGCTGGCTCACGACCTCGCGCAGCACTCGTGACCACAGACGACGCGACGACATACCCCTACGAGCGAATTCCGTATCTGGTTGCCTACCGCAACGATTCAGGCGTCCGCGACGTCTACGGCGGGCTGGCCGAGGTGGTGGCGCTGGAGTGCTATCTGCTCAAACCGGACAACCCGGCCGACACCGGAGCCGCCGGGCCGGCGACAGGACACACCGTGCTGGTGTTTATGCATCCGTCCGCCGCCGGTGGCGGTTACCTGCCGATGGTCACCGCCCTGGCCCGCGCCGGTCATCACGTCATCTACGCCGGCAGCCGGTTCCGCGGCAGCGACTCCGCACTGCTGATGGAAAAGGTGGTTCAGGATCTCGGCGAAGTCATCAAAGACGCCCGCAACCGCCTGGGCTACTCCACGGTGGTGCTGGCCGGCTGGAGTGGCGGCGGGTCGTTATCGCTGTTCTATCAGCAGCAGGCCCAGTTCCCGACCATCACCGCCAGTCCGTCCGGCGACGGCCCCGACCTGACGGCCCTCGGGTTGATCCCCGCCGACGGCATCATGCTGCTCGCCGCACACATCAGCCGTCACGGCACGCTCACCGAGTGGCTCGACGCCTCGATCCTCGACGAGTCCGACCCCACCCGACGCGATCCTGAACTCGACCTCTATAACCCGGACAACCCCAACCAGCCGCCCTACACAACCGAGTTCCTCCAGCACTACCGGCAGGCTCAGATCGACCGCAACCGCCGAATCACCATGTGGGTCAGGGAGAAGCTCGCCGAACTGACAGCATCCGGTCGCAGCGACGAGGAGTTCTGCTTCGTCGTACACGGCACTATGGCTGATCCGCGCTGGCTGGATCCGACCGTCGACCCCAATGACCGCGAAACCGGAACCTGCTACCTCGGTGACCCGCGCGTCGTCAATGACTCGCCGATCGGCCTGGCACGATTCTGCTCGCTTCGCAGTTGGCTGTCGCAGTGGAGCTACGACGATGCCCGCGGCGATGGAGTGGCATGTGCGCGCGACGTCGCGGTGCCGACTCTAGTGATCGGTAACCTCGCCGATGATGCCTGCACACCGAGCCATACTCGGCGGCTGTTCGAGGCCCTCGGGAATCCCGACAAGGAGATGCACGAGATCCCGGGCGCCAATCACTACTACGCGGGGCCCGATCAACGCGAGACGCTGAAGCAGGCCGTCGGCATCATCACCGATTGGCTTGACCGGCATGATTTTTCACGGACCGGCCGATGAATGGACCCGGCGCCCTCGACGGCATTCGTGTGCTCGAGGTCGGCACCCTGATCTCCGGGCCGTTCGGCGCCCGTCTGCTCGGCGATATGGGTGCCGAGGTCATCAAGATCGAGCCGCCCGACACACCCGATCCCATTCGTATCTGGGGCCAAGCCGAGGTCGACGGGCATCACGTCTTCTGGACCGTGCACGCCCGCAACAAGAAGGCCGTCACGCTCAACCTGCGCGAGGCCCGTGGCCGTGAACTTTTCCTGGACCTCGTCGAGCGCTCCGACATCATCGTGGAGAACTTCCGGCCCGGCACGTTGGAGAAGTGGAACCTCGGATACGACGTTCTGCGCCAACGCAATCCCGGCATCATCCTGGTCCGGGTTTCCGGCTACGGCCAGACCGGTCCGGACGCTCAGAAGGCGGGCTACGCGTCGGTGGCCGAAGCGGCCAGCGGACTGCGGCACATGAACGGCTTCCCCGGCGGACCACCGCCGCGGATGGCGCTCTCCCTCGGCGACACCCTGGCCGGCATGTTCGCCGCCCAGGGTGCGCTCGCCGCGCTGTACCGCCGCACCATCACCGGAGAGGGCCAGGTCGTTGACGTCGCGCTGATCGAGGCCTGCCTGGCCGTGCAGGAGTCCACCATCCCCGACTACGACGTCGGCGGCGTCGTTCGGGGACCGTCGGGCACCCGACTGGAGGGCCTCGCGCCGTCGAACATCTACCGCGCCGCCGACGACAGTTGGGTGGTGATCGCGGCCAACCAGGACAGCGTCTTTCGTCGGTTGTGCGCGGCGATGGACCAGCCGGAGCTGGCGACCGACGAACGTTTCGTCGACCACCTCGCCCGCGGCCGAAACCAGGACGACATCGACGCCATCATCGGCGACTGGGCGAAAACACGTCAGAGCGGCGACATCATCGCCACCCTCAGCGCTGCGGGCGTGGTCGCCGGCCCGATCAATACCGTGGCCGAAGTGGTTCGGGATCCGCAGTTGCTCGCCCGAGGCATGCTGGTGGAGCACTACGACGAGCGCCTCGGGCGAAATGTTTTGGGCCCCGGCATCATCCCGACGCTCTCGGCGACCCCGGGCGCGGTGCGCTTCGCCGGTTCGGCACGGCCCGGCCAGCACAACGCCGAGGTGTACGGCCAACTGCTGGGTCTGGGCTCTGAGGAATTGGACCAGTTGGTCGAGCAAGGAGTGTTGTGAGTACACCGGCCCACGTCACGATCCGCGAGGTCGCTCTGCGCGACGGACTGCAGATCGAATCCCCGATCCCGTTATCGGCCAAGCTCGACATGCTCGCCGCCATCGCCGCCACCGGCGTCCGTGAAGTCGAGGCCACCGCATTCGTCTCACCGTCGAAGGTGCCGGCGCTGGCTGATGCACCTGAACTCGCGGCGGCACTTGCCGACTACCCCGATATCGAGTTCTCCGCCCTGGTCGCCAGCCCTAACGGCGCGCGCCGGGCCATCGCAGCCGGATTGCGATCACTCGAGTACGTGGTCTCGGCCGCCGACGGACACAGCCGCGCGAACGTCGGGCGCAGCAGCGCCGAGGCCGCCGCGCAGATCGCCGAGATCGTGGCGATCGCCCACGACGCCGGTGTCAGTGTCGAGGTGATCATCTCCACGTCGTGGGATTGTCCGTTCGACGGTCCGACACCGCCGCAGCGCGTCCTCGATATCGTCGACGCCGCCTGCGAAGGCGGCGCCGACCGATTGGCGATCGCCGACACCATTGGCACCGCAACGCCCGGCCGGGTCACGTCCCTGGTCGCACAGGTCCGTCCCCGCATCGGGGGGCGGCCATTGGGCGCGCACTTCCACAACACCCGCGGTGCCGGACTGGCCAGCGCCTGGGCCGCGGTGAACGCCGGCGTCACCCGATTGGATGCCTCCGTCGGCGGTCTGGGCGGCTGCCCGTTCGCCCCGGGCGCCAGTGGCAACATCGCCACCGAGGACCTGGTGTACCTGCTGCGCGACAGCGGGGTCGGCGTCGATATCGATCTCGACGCGGCGATCGCGGCCGCCCGGGTAGCCCGTGATGCGGTCGGCCACGACCTGCCCAGCGCACTGCTGCGAGCCGGCGACCGCGGCCATGGCTGAGGTCGCCCTGGAACGGCCACTGAGCAACAAGGGCCGCCAGACCCGCGAAGCAATCGAGGACGCGGCCCGGGAGTTGTTCGCCCTGCGCGGCTTTCACGCCACCACGCTCGCCGACATCACCGCCGCGGCCGGGAAATCGCCGGCCGCGTTCTACCGCTACTACTCCGACAAGGAGGACCTGCTCGCCGCGCTGGCCGAGGAGTTCCTGACGGAGGTAGTCGAGCTGCCGAAAATTCCGGACGATGACGACTTCTTCGTCTCGGCGGTCGGCATCTACTGGAACCTGTTCAAGCCCAACGTCGGCATCATGGTCGCCGTCGACCAACTTGCCGCCGGCGAACCGCGGTTCGCCCGGCTGCAGGATCAGTTCCGTCAGTTCGGGATCGACATCGTCGCCGCGTCGGTGCGCCGGGCCCAACAGCAGGGGTACGCCGCCGAACTGGACGCCGACCACATCGCCCTGGCGATCGCCCTGCTGTTCGAACGGTTCACCAGCGTCAGCCTCTCCGAGGGACTGTCAGATGCCGCCGCCGTCAGCACACTGTCCACCATCTGGAAGAAAACCCTCTACGGCCAACCGACGACAGAGTAGGCAGATTGCACTATGACCGATTTTTCTGTGCCCGAGCATCTTCCGGCACTACTGGCCGAGATGGACGCATTCATCGAGGCCGAGATCAAACCACTCGAGCGCGAACACATGCAGTACTTCGACCGGCGCCGGGAGTTCGCCCGCACCGACCTCGAAAACGGCGGCGTGCCGAACCGGGACTGGGAGGACCTGCTCGATGAGATGCGCCGCCGCGCCGATGCGGCCGGTTGGTTGCGCTACGGGCTGCCGTCAAAGTTCGGTGGGCGGGACGGCACCAACCTGGACATGGCGGTGATCCGGGAACACCTGGCGCACAAGGGCCTTGGCCTGCACAACGACCTTCAGGACGAGTCCTCGATCATCGGCAACTTCCCCCAGGTGATCATGATGGACCGGTTCGGCACCGAGGAGCAGAAGTCCGAGTGGATCGAGGCCATGTTCACCGGCAAGAGATCGATGGCCTTCGGTCTCACCGAACCCGACCACGGTAGCGACGCCACCTGGCTGGAGACCCGCGCCGAGCTGGTCGGTGACGAGTGGGTGATCAACGGCTCCAAACGGTGGAACACCGGCGTGCATCGCGCCACCCACGACCTGGTGTTCGCCCGGACCTCCGGGGAGCCGGGTCAGGCCCTGGGCATCACCGCCTTCCTGGTGCCCTGCGACACCAAGGGTTTCGAGGTGCCGTTCTACTGGTGGACGTTCAACATGCCCAGCGACCACGGCGAGGTGGAGTTGCGCGATGTGCGGATTCCCGCCGACGCCGTCCTCGGCGAGGTGGATCGCGGCCTGGAGGTGGCGCAGACCTTCCTGCACGAGAACCGCATCCGGCAGGCCGCCAGCAGCCTGGGTGCGGCCCAGTACTGCATCGACCGCGCTGTCGACTACGCGTCGAAGCGCAAGACGTTCGGCAAGCCACTGGCGGTCAACCAGGGGATCCAGTGGCCCCTGGTGGAGTTGCAGACCGAAGCCCAGATGGTGCGCCTGCTGGTGTATTACGCCGCCTGGGAGCTCGACCGCAACCACCACCTCGAGGTGTCCGACAAGGTGTCGATGGCGAACTACCGGGCCAACCGTCTGGTGTGTGAGGCCGCCGACCGCGCCATGCAGGTCCACGGTGGTATCGGGTACAGCCGTCACGAACCCTTCGAGCACATCTATCGTCACCACCGCCGCTACCGGATCACCGAGGGAGCCGAGGAGATCCAGATGCGCCGGGTCGCCCAACGGATGTTCTCCTTTGGCCAGTCACGAAAAGAACCGGGGTGATCGACGAACTCGCGGGCGTTCTGCGACCGATTCTCGGTGAGGACGTGGTCGTCGAGAATCTGCACACGCTCACCGGCGGCGCGAGCAGAACCACCTACTCCTTCGATGCCGTCACCGGCGCACAGCGCCGACGGCTGATCCTGCGCTCCGCCCCGGTGGACAACCGCTTTGCCGGAATGGAACTCGAGGCGGCCGTGCAGGAGGCCGCCGCCGACGCCGGAGCGCCCGTACCGCATATCGTCACTGCCTCAAATTCCGTTGCCGCACTGGGTAATCCATTCCTGATCTGCGATGAAGTCGCCGGCGAGACCATCGTCCGAAAAATTCAGCGCAACCTCGACGACACCGGTCGGGCCGTGCTGCTGGAACAGTGCGCGCAGGCTCTGGCGGCCATCCACCGAGCACGGACCGACGCGGCCGGCCTCGTCGAGCGTGACGAAATCGCCGAATGGCGCCAGCGGCTCGATGAGTTGGGCGACACCACGGCCACGTTCGAATGGGCATTTCGCTGGCTGGAGGCCAACCGTCCGGCGCCGTCGGCGATCCGGCTGGTGCACGGCGACTTCCGGATGGGCAACCTGATCGTCGACGGGTCAACCCTGGCAGCGGTACTGGACTGGGAAGCGGTGCACATCGGCGAGGTCTACGAGGACCTGGCCTGGTTCTGTGTGCGAGCCTGGCGGTTCGGCGCACCGGCCGAACTCGCCGCGGGCGGATTGGGCAGCATCGAGGATTTCATCACCGCCTACGAACGGGCCGACGGCACATCCGTCGACCGGGCCGCGTTGCGCTGGTGGCAGGTGCTGGGCACGCTGAAGTGGGGCATCATCTGCCGGTATCAGGCCGAGCGTCATCTGTCCGGTCAGACCCGGTCGGTGGAACTGGCCGCCATCGGCCGGCGGGTCTGCGAGACCGAATGGGATGTCCTGGATTTGCTACAGGAGGCGCGGTGAGCGAAAGCGGTAGCGCGAGCCGGCGATTTGGCAGGCCCACCGCCGCCGAATTGGTCGCCGCCGTCGCCGAGTTTCTCGACGGCGAGGTCAGGCCTGCCACCACCGGGGCGGTCAACTTCCACACCCTGGTCGCGGCGAACGCTCTGCGGATCGTCGAACGGGAACTCCGCGATTCGGGCGCCGAGGCACCCTTGGCCGCGCTGGCCGCACTGGGTTTCGCCGACGAGGACGCCCTCGCTGCCGCCATCCGCGCCGGCGAACTCGATGGCCGCGACACCGAAGTCATCAGCTGCCTGCGGGAACTGGTGCGCCATCGGCTGGCGATCGCCCACCCCGGCTACGCTGCGCAGACCTAGCCGTCTTCACCAGGGCGTAGCATCGCCGTGTGTCCAGCCCGCAGCCATTGCACATCATGGTTTACAGCAGCAACGCCGTCACTCGCGAGCAGGTCCGATTGGCCCTGGGCAGTCGCATCCACCCCGAACTTCCGGAGCTGACCTACACCGAGGTCGCCACCGGACCGATGGTCATCTCACTGATGGACGCCGGTGGGTTCGATCTGGTCATTCTCGACGGCGAGGCGTCCCCGGTGGGTGGCATGGGCATCGCCAAACAGCTCAAGGACGAGATCACCGGATGCCCGCCGGTACTGCTGCTGACCGGCCGGGCCGACGACGCCTGGTTGGCCAATTGGTCGCGCGCCGAGGCGGCGGTCCCGCATCCGATCGACCCGATCCGCCTCGGCGACGCGGTGGTCGGCCTGCTCCGCGCGACTGTGCAGTAACGCCCCGCTAGGCTATGCCTTCAGCAGGCACCCGAGCACCGTCGGGCGCCCGGACGAAGAGTGGAAAATCGCCATGGACCTCTACACGCCGATCCTGGTGCTGGGGGCTATCGCCGCGGTCTTCGCCGTCGTCTCGGTGGCGACCGCACTGCTGGTCGGACCGAGGCGCTACAACCGCGCCAAGCTCGACGCTTACGAATGCGGCATCGAGCCGATGGCCGGCGATCAACTCGGCCAGCGCTTCCCGATCAAGTACTACCTGACCGCGATGCTGTTCATCGTCTTCGACATTGAGATCGTGTTCCTCTACCCGTGGGCGGTGTCGTTCGACCGCCTGGGCACGTTCGCACTCGTCGAGATGATGATCTTCGTGGGCACGGTATTCGTCGCATACGCCTACGTCTGGCGAAGGGGAGGTCTGGAATGGGATTAGAGGAATCGCTGCCGGCCGGCATCCTGCTGTCCACCGTGGAGAAGGTCGCCGGGTACGTCCGCAAGGGCTCACTGTGGCCCGCCACCTTCGGCTTGGCTTGCTGCGCAATCGAAATGATGGCGACGGCATCGCCGCGATACGACATCGCCCGCTTCGGGATGGAGCGATTTTCGGCAACCCCGCGCCAAGCCGACCTGATGATCGTTGCCGGTCGGGTCAGCCAGAAGATGGCACCGGTGTTGCGTCAGGTCTATGACCAGATGGCCGAACCCAAGTGGGTGCTCGCCATGGGCGTGTGCGCCTCCAGTGGCGGTATGTTCAACAACTATGCGGTGGTCCAGGGCGTAGACCACGTCGTGCCGGTGGACATCTACCTGCCAGGCTGCCCGCCCCGGCCGGAAATGCTGCTGCACGCCATTTTGGCGTTGCACGCCAAGATCGCCGAAATGCCTCTCGGCGTGCACCGCGCCGAAGCGGTGGCCGCCGCCGAGAAGGCGGCATTGGCGTCGCAGCCGACCATTGAACTCAAAGGCCTGCTGCGATGACCGGTCCGGGCCCGGCCGGCGACCGCCGGGGCATGTTCGGCATCAGCGGCAGCGGCGACACCTCCGGCTACGGCAGGCTGGTTCGTCCGGTCGCCCTGTCCGGCAGCACGGAACGTCCCTTCGGCGGGTACTTCGACGAGATCACCGACCGCCTCTCCGACGTACTGGGCGCCGAGACGTTCGACGCCGCCATCGTGCGTGCGGTCGTCTTTCGTGACCAGTTGACCTTCGAGGTCGACCGCGACCATCTGCTCACGGTAGCCGCGGCACTGCGCGACGACGAGTTGCTGCGGTTCGAATTGTGCTGCGGCACATCGGGTGTGCATTACCCCGACGACGCAGGCCGCGAGTTGCACGCGTTCTACCCGTTGCTGTCGATCACGCACAACCGCAGGCTGCAACTCGAGGTGACGTGCCCGGACAGTGATCCGCACATTCCGTCGCTGTTCAGTGTGTACCCGACATGCGACTGGCACGAACGCGAGGCGTACGACTTCTTCGGGATCATCTTCGACGGTCATCCGGGTCTGACCCGCATCGAAATGCCCGATGACTGGGTCGGTCATCCGCAACGCAAGGACTATCCGCTCGGCGGGGTTCCGGTGGAATACCACGGCGCCCAGATCCCGCCGCCCGATCAGCGTAGGTCGTATCACTGATGAGCATCGACGACACTGTCATCACCCTCGGCGGGCAGGACTGGGACGAGATCGTCACCGCCGCACGCGAAGGCCAGGCCGGCGAGCGAATCGTGGTCAACATGGGCCCGCAGCACCCGTCGACGCACGGCGTGCTGCGCCTGATCCTGGAGATCGAGGGCGAGACGGTTGTCGAAGCCCGTTGCGGTATCGGCTATCTGCACACCGGCATTGAGAAGAACCTGGAGTATCGCACCTGGACTCAGGGCGTGACCTTCGTGACCCGGATGGACTATCTGTCGCCGTTTTTCAATGAGACCGCCTACTGCCTCGGGGTCGAGCGACTGCTGGACATCACCGAGGACATTCCGGAGCGCGCCTCGATAGTCCGGGTGATGATGATGGAACTCAACCGCATCTCCTCGCACCTGGTCGCGCTGGCCACCGGCGGTATGGAACTGGGCGCCATGACGGTGATGTTCTTCGGTTTCCGGGAACGCGATCTGATCTTGAGCGTCTTCGAGGCGATCACCGGACTTCGGATGAACAACTCCTATATCCGGCCCGGTGGGCTGGCCGCCGACCTCCCCGAGGACGGCGCGGCCCGGGTTGCCGAACTGTTGAAGATTCTGCCCGGACGGCTCACCGAACTCGAAGAGCTGATGACCGAGAATTACATCTTCAAGGCCCGTACCCAGGGCGTCGGCTACCTGGACCTGACCGGCTGCATGGCGTTGGGGATCACCGGCGCAGTGCTGCGCTCCACCGGCCTGCCGCATGACCTGCGCAAGTCCCAACCCTATTGCGGCTACGAGACATACGACTTCGACGTCGTCACCGACACCGGCGCCGACTGCTACGGCCGCTACCTGATCCGCATCGGCGAGATGCGCGAGTCACTCAGGATCGTCGAGCAGTGTCTGCAGCGCCTGGAACCGGGTCCGGTGATGATCTCCGACAAGAAACTGGCCTGGCCGGCTGATCTGCAACTCGGGCCCGACGGCCTCGGCAACTCCCCGCAACACATCGCCAAGATCATGGGCACCTCGATGGAGGGCCTGATCCATCACTTCAAGCTCGTCACCGAAGGCATTCGGGTTCCGGCCGGGCAGGTCTACACCGCCGTCGAGTCTCCGCGCGGTGAACTCGGGGTGCACATGGTCTCCGATGGCGGCACCCGGCCCTACCGGGTGCACTACCGCGATCCCAGCTTCACGAATCTGCAAGCGGTGGCCGCGATGTGCGAGGGCGGCATGGTGGCCGACGTGATCGCCGCGGTGGCGAGCATTGATCCCGTGATGGGTGGCGTCGACCGATGAGTGTCGACGTTGGATGGAGCGACCGATGAGTGTCGACGTTGGATGGAGCGACCGATGAGCGTCGACCTTGAATCGAGCGACCGATGAGCGTCGATCTGACTCTGGGTCCCCGGCCGGAGGAGCCGGGCGCACCGATCGGCGGGCCGGCGTCCTATCCAACCGAGACCACCGAACGGCTTGCCGCGGACGCAGCGGTCATCATCGCGCGCTACCCGCACTCGCGATCGGCGTTGCTGCCACTGCTGCATCTGGTGCAGTCCGAGGATGGCTATCTGACCGGCGCCGGTATCGATTTCTGCGCGCGGCAACTCGATCTGAGCCCCGCCGAGGTGACCGCGGTGGCGACCTTCTACTCGATGTACCGGCGCACCCCGACCGGTGAGTTCCTGGTCGGAGTCTGCACCAACACGCTGTGCGCGGTGATGGGCGGCGACGCCATTCTCGAGAGGCTGGAGAGCGAACTCGGCGTGCACGCCGGACAGACCACCGACGACGCAATGATCACCCTCGAGCACGTTGAGTGCAATGCGGCCTGTGACTACGCCCCGGTCGTCATGGTGAATTGGGAATTCTTCGATAATCAAACCCCGACCAGCGCAACGGAACTCGTGACCTCCCTGCGCACCGGTCAGAACGTCACGCCCACACGGGGCGGCCCGCTGTGCAGTTTTCGCCAGACCTCCCGCGCGCTGGCCGGGATGGACATGGGCACGCCCGAGACCGGCAGCAGACCGGGGGACCCCACCCTCGCCGGCCTGCGCGTCGCCGGTGAACTCCGCATGCACGCACCCGGGGAGAGCTAATGACACCCACGACGCCACTGACCCCGGTGCTGAGCCGGTTCTGGGATGACGAACAGCCGTGGACGCTGCAGACCTACCTGCACAACGGCGGCTATCAGGGCTTGCAGCGGGCGCTGGCCATGCCGGCCGACGACGTGATCGACCTGGTCAAGGAGTCCGGACTACGTGGCCGCGGCGGGGCCGGTTTCCCGACCGGCACGAAATGGTCGTTCATCGACCAGAAGTCCGCCAAGCCGCACTACCTGGTCATCAACGCCGACGAGTCCGAACCCGGCACCTGTAAAGACACCCCGCTGATGCTGACCGCGCCACACCTGCTCATCGAAGGAGTGATCATCGCGGCCTATGCCATCCGGGCCCGGCACGCCTTCATCTACCTGCGCGGCGAAGTCGTCCCGGTACTGCGCCGGTTGCAGGCCGCCGTCGCCGAGGCCTACGACGCCGGCTATCTCGGCCACAACATCGGCGGCCGCGGGTTCGACCTGGATCTGATCGTGCACGCCGGCGCCGGCGCATACATCTGCGGCGAGGAGACCGCGCTGCTGGACTCGCTGGAGGGCTACCGGGGCCAGCCCCGACTGCGGCCGCCGTTCCCCGCCGTCGCCGGCCTCTACGCCTGCCCGACCGTGGTCAACAACGTCGAGTCGATTGCCAGCGTGGGGCCGATCCTGGCCAACGGGGTGGACTGGTTCAAGTCTTTCGGCACCGAGAAATCCCCCGGCTTCACGCTGTACTCGCTGTCCGGCCACGTCACCCGGCCAGGTCAGTACGAGGCGCCGCTGGGCATCACCCTGCGCGAACTGCTCGACTACGCCGGCGGTGTGCGCGCCGGCCACGAGTTGAAGTTCTGGACGCCCGGCGGCTCGTCGACCCCACTGTTGACCGCTGAACACCTCGACGTACCGCTGGACTACGAGGGCATCGCGTCGGTGGGGTCGATGCTGGGCACCAAGGCGCTACAGATCTTCGACGAGACCACCTGCGTGGTGCGGGCGGTACGGCGCTGGACGCAGTTCTACGCCCACGAGTCCTGCGGCAAATGCACGCCCTGCCGCGAAGGCACCTACTGGCTGGTGCAGGTCTACGAGCGGCTGGAAACCGGCCGCGGCACGCCGGAGGATCTCGACACACTGCTCGACATCGCCGATGCGATCAACGGCAAGTCCTTCTGCGCACTCGGCGACGGTGCCGCCGCACCGATCCTGAGTTCGCTGCAGTACTTCCGCGCCGAATACGAAGCGCATCTGGCCGGCGGCTGCCCGTTCGACCCGTACGCGTCCATGCTGGCCGCGCCGGATCGGGTGGGACTGTGACCCAGGCCCCCGAGACCGGAACACCGCAGGCCGCCGCCGTCGACCTGGTCACCATCACCATCGATGACACCACACTGTCGGTTCCCAAGGGCACCTTGGTGATTCGGGCCGCCGAGCTGATCGGCGTGCAGATCCCGCGATTCTGTGACCATCCCCTGCTGGACCCGGTGGGCGCCTGCCGCCAGTGCCTGGTCGAGGTCGAAGGTCAGCGCAAGCCCCTGGCCAGTTGCACCACCACCGTCACCGAGGGCATGGTGGTGCGCACCCAGTGCACCTCCGTGGTCGCCGACCAAGCGCAGCACGGCGTGATGGAACTGCTGCTGATCAACCATCCCCTGGACTGCCCGGTCTGCGACAAGGGCGGCGAATGCCCGCTGCAGAACCAGGCCATGTCCTCCGGGCGCACCGAGACCCGGTTCACCGACGTCAAACGCACCTTCCCGAAACCGATCAACCTGTCCTCTGAGGTGCTGCTGGACCGCGAGCGTTGCGTGCTGTGCGCCCGCTGCACCCGGTTCTCCAACCAGATCGCCGGCGACCCGTTCATCGAACTGCTGGAGCGCGGTGCCCTGCAGCAGGTCGGCATCGCCGCCGGCGAGCCGTTCGACTCCTACTTCAGCGGCAACACCGTGCAGATCTGTCCGGTGGGCGCGCTCACCGGCGCCGCCTACCGGTTCCGGGCGCGGCCGTTCGACCTGGTGTCCTCGCCCAGCGTCTGCGAACACTGCGCCTCTGGCTGCGCGCAGCGCACCGACCACCGCCGCGGGGTGGTGCTGCGCCGATTGGCCGGGGATGATCCCGAAGTCAACGAGGAGTGGAACTGCGACAAGGGCCGGTGGGCGTTCACCTACACCCGCCTCGGTGACCGCATCTCCACCCCGATGGTGCGCGACGACGACGGCAACCTGCGGACGGCATCCTGGCCGGAGGCCATCGGTCGGGCCGCCGCGGCGCTGGCGAGCGCCCGAACCGGCGTGCTGGTCGGCGGTCGCCTCACCACCGAAGACGCCTACGCGTACTCCAAGTTCACCCGAATGGCACTGGGCACCAACGACATCGACTTCCGGGCCCGTCCGCTCTCGGCCGAGGAGACTGATTTCCTAGCTGCCCACGTTGCCGGGGATCGCAGCCTCACCTACAGCGATCTCGAGACCGCGCCGGCGGTGTTGCTGGCCGGGTTCGAACCCGAGGACGAATCACCGATCATCTTCCTTCGGTTGCGCAAGGCAGTTCGCCAACGCGCTCTGCCGGTATGGACGATCGCGCCGTTCGCCTCCCGCGGATCGGTCAAACTCGACGCCCGGTTGATCCCCGCCGTACCCGGCGGTGAAGCGGCCGCGCTGGACGAACTCGCCGGTGAGGCACTGCTGAATCAACCCGGGGCCGTCATCCTCGTCGGGGAACGGCTGGCCTGCAGTCCCGGCGCACTGTCCGCGGCGGCCCGCCTCGCCGAGGCCACCGGCGCCCGGCTGGCGTGGGTCCCCCGACGAGCCGGCGACCGCGGCGCCCTGGATGCGGGCTGTCTGCCGAATCTGCTGCCCGGCGGCCGCCCGGTCACCGATCCGATTGCGCGGCAACAGGTCCGCGACCTGTGGAACGTCGGCGAGCTTCCCTCTGAGCCCGGTCGTGACAGCACCGCTCTGCTGGCGGCCGCTGCCCGCGGCGAGATCGACACGCTGCTGATCAGCGGGGTCGAGCCCGCCGACCTGGCCGATCCGGATGCCGCCCTGGCGGCCATCGAGGCGGCCGGGTTCGTGATCAGCCTGGAGTTGCGCGAATCAGCTGTGACCGCGCTGGCCGACGTCGTCTTCCCGGTGGCGCCCGTCACCGAGAAGGCCGGCTCGTTCACCGACTGGCAGGGCCGCAGCCGGCCCTTCGAGGCTGCCCTCCCCTCCAATGCCGCGCCGGACCTGCGGGTACTACAGACTCTGGCCGACGAGCTCGGCATCGACCTCGGATTCCGTACCGCTGAGCAGGCCGCGGCCGAGATGGCGCGGTTGGGCCTCTGGGATGGCGCGCGGCAGGCGCGGCAGGCCACGACGTCGCGCGGCGCGGTGTCGCTGCAAAGCGGTGAAGCAGTGCTGGCCGGTTGGCGAATGCTGTTGGACGCCGGCCGGTTGCAGGACGGCGAACCCCATCTGGCGGGCACTGCCCGCCCGGTGGTGGCGCGGCTGTCGGCGGCCACCGCGGCCAGCATCGGCGCCTCCGACGCCGAGGCGGTGACGGTGTCCACCGCCGGTGGTTCGATTGTCCTGCCATTGGAGATCACCGAGATGGCAGATGGCGTGGTCTGGCTGCCGCTGAACTCACCCGGTAGTGCAGTGCACCGCGAACTCGGCGTGACTATCGGCGCCGTGGTGACCATCAACTCAGGCGGTGCGCTGTGATGTCTCCCCTTTCCTTGATAAGCCCAACGTCCTTGATCAGCCCAGCTTCGTCGACCTACCCCGACCCGGCGGTGTTCGGCCACGACCCGTGGTGGCTGATGGTCGCGAAGGCTATCGCCGTGTTCGCCTTCCTGCTGCTGACGGTTCTGGTGGCGATCCTCGTCGAACGCAAACTGCTGGGTCGCATGCAGATGCGGTACGGGCCCAACCGGGTCGGTCCGTACGGATTGCTGCAGTCGCTCGTCGATGGCGTCAAGCTCGCACTCAAGGAGGGCCTGACACCGGCCGGGGTGGATAAGCCGATCTATCTGCTGGCGCCGGTCATCGCGGTGATTCCGGCGATCATGGCCTTCGCCGTGATTCCGCTGGGTCCGGTGGTGTCGGTGTTCGGCCACAACACTCCGCTGCAGTTGACCGACCTTCCGGTGGCTGTTCTCTACGTACTGGCGGTGACCTCGATCGGGGTGTACGGGATCGTGCTGGCCGGCTGGGCCTCCGGTTCGGTCTACCCACTGCTGGGCGGCCTGCGGTCCAGTGCCCAGGTGGTCTCCTATGAGATCGCGATGGCGCTGTGCTTCGCCGGGGTGTTCATCTACGCCGGCACCATGTCGACGTCGGGCATCGTCGAGGCCCAGCGCAACACCTGGTTCGTGTTCCTGCTGCTGCCGTCGTTCGTGGTCTACGTGACCTCGATGGTGGGCGAGACCAACCGTGCGCCCTTCGACCTCCCCGAGGCGGAGGGCGAACTCGTCGGCGGCTTCCACACCGAGTATTCGTCGCTGAAGTTCGCCATGTTCATGCTCGCCGAATACGTGAACATGGCCACGGTCTCGGCGCTGGCGAGCACCCTTTTCCTCGGCGGCTGGCGGGCACCGTGGCCGATCAGCATGATCGATGCGGCCAACACCGGTTGGTGGCCGCTGCTGTGGTTCGTTGCGAAGGTGTGGGCCTTCCTGTTCGTGTTCATGTGGCTGCGCGCCACATTGCCCCGGCTTCGTTACGACCAGTTCATGGCGATCGGCTGGAAGTTGCTGATCCCAGTGTCATTGGTCTGGATCCTGACCGTGGCGGCGATGCGCAACGCCGGTATCGACGGCGTCGTACCGAACCTGATCGCCGCCGCGGTTCTGCTGGCCGCGGTGGTGGCACTGATCAAACTGCGCGGCAGGCGGATTCGCCGCGACATTCCCCCGCCGCCGCCACCGATCGAGGGATCCTTCCCGGTGCCACCGATGCCGACCAAGGAGGCCGCTCGTGCCTAGATCTTTGCCCAAGTTCCTCGAAGCCCTCGCCGGCTTCGGGGTCACGTTCGGCACGATATTCAAAAAGCCCATCACCGAGGAGTATCCGGAGAAGCCGGGACCGGTCGCACCGCGCTATCACGGCCGCCACCAACTCAACCGCTACCCCGACGGCCTGGAGAAGTGCATCGGGTGCGAATTGTGCGCGTGGGCCTGCCCGGCCGACGCCATCTACGTCGAGGGCGCGGACAACACCGAAGAAGAACGATTCTCCCCCGGTGAACGCTACGGCCGGGTCTATCAGATCAACTATCTGCGCTGCATCGGCTGCGGATTGTGTCTTGAGGCCTGCCCCACCCGGGCGTTGACGATGACCAACGTCTACGAGATGGCCGACGACAACCGCCAAGACCTGATCCTGGGCAAGGACAAACTGCTCGCGCCCATGCAGCCCGGGATGACACCGGCCCCGCATCCGATGGCGCCCGGTGCCAGCGACGAAGACTATTACCTCGGCCGGATCACCGGCCTGGATCGGGAACCGATCCAGTGAACGCGAACGTCACACTGCTGGCCGCCGAAACGCTGACCCGCACCTCCACCGCCGAGGCGCTGTCGTTCTGGATCCTGGGCGCGATCGTGCTGGCCGGCGCGATCGGGGTGGTGGCCGCACCCAAAGCCGTCTACTCGGCCATCTTTCTGGCGATGACCATGATCGCGCTGGCGATCATCTACGTGGCCCAGGACGCGGTGTTCCTCGGCGTAGTTCAGGTGGTGGTCTACACCGGCGCGGTGATGATGCTGTTCCTGTTCGTGCTGATGCTGATCGGCGTGGATTCGGCACAATCGCTGGTGGAAACCATCCGCGGACAGCGGCTCGCGGCGATCGCCGCCGGCCTCGGCTTCGGCGTGCTGCTGATCGCCGGCATCGGCACCCTGACGACGACCGGCTTCGTCGGCCTGACCCAGGCCAACGAGGGCGGCAACGTCCAAGGCCTGGCCGACCTGATCTTCACCCGCAACCTGTGGGCGTTCGAGTTGACCAGCGCGCTGTTGATCACCGCCGCACTCGGGGCGATGGTGTTGGCCCACCGGGAACGCTTCCAACCCCGCAAAACCCAGCGCGAGTTGGCCGTCGAACGTTTCCGCGGCGGCGGCCGAGCCACCCCACTGCCCAACCCCGGTGTCTACGCGCGGCATAACGCCGCCGACACCATGGCCCGGCTGCCCGATGGTTCGGACGACGAAACCTCCGTCAGCGCCACCATTCGCGGCCGGACGGCCCCGGCGACAGAGGGTGATCCGGCCCGATGAATCCGGCGAACTACCTCTACCTGTCGGCGCTGCTGTTCACCATCGGGGCGACCGGTGTTCTGGTGCGGCGCAACGCGATCGTGATGTTCATGTGTGTGGAGTTGATGCTCAACGCCGGGAACCTCGCGTTCGTCACCTTCGCGCGGATGCACGGCACCCTCGACGGACAGGCGGTCGCCTTCTTCACCATGGTGGTGGCTGCCTGCGAGGTGGTGGTCGGCCTGGCCATCATCCTCACGATCTTCCGCACCCGCCGCAACGCGGACGTGGACGAGTCCCGTCTGCTGAGGAACTGATGCCGGCATCGATGGGGCTGAACTGACATGCACACACTGCTCTTTGGGACCTTCGCGCTGCCCCTGGTCGGGTCATTGATCCTGCTGCTGGGCGGCCGGGCCACCAACGCCTGGGGACACCTGCTGGGCTGTGCCGCGGTCATCGGTTCCTTCCTCTGCGGGGCAACCCTTTTCGCGCATCTGCTGAGCCTGCCGGCCGAGGACCGGGTAGTTCGTGATGTGCTGTTCTCGTGGGTGCCGGTCGGCGCCCTCCAGGTGAACTTCGGTATCCAGGTCGATGCGCTGTCGATCTGTTTCGTCCTGCTGATCACCGGTGTCGGAGCGCTCATCCACATCTACTCCATCGGCTACATGGCGCACGATCCGGAGCGTCGTCGTTTTTTCGCCTACCTGAACCTGTTCGTCGCCGCCATGCTCGTGCTGGTACTGGCCGACAACTACCTGGGCCTGTACCTCGGCTGGGAGGGCGTGGGCCTGGCGTCCTACCTGCTGATCGGGTTCTGGTCCTACAAGCCGAGCGCGGCCGCCGCCGCCAAGAAGGCATTCGTGGTCAACCGGGTCGGCGATGTGGGCCTGGCGATCGCGCTGATGGTGATGTTCGCGGTCGTCGGGTCGGTGGACTTCGACACGGTGTTCGCCGCCGCGCCGAAGATGAGCGACGGCACCCTCAACGCCCTCGGCCTGCTGCTGCTCCTGGGCGCCTGCGCCAAGAGCGCGCAGGTGCCCCTGCAGTCCTGGCTCGGCGACGCCATGGAGGGCCCCACCCCGGTCTCAGCGCTCATCCACGCCGCCACCATGGTGACCGCCGGGGTCTACCTCATCGTTCGATCCGGACCGGTGTTCAATCTCGCCCCGACCGCCCAGACCGCGGTGGTGATCGTGGGCGCGGTCACCCTGCTCTTCGGTGCGATCATCGGCTGCGCCAAAGACGACATCAAGAAGGCCCTGGCCGCCTCGACCATGAGCCAGATCGGCTACATGGTGCTCGCCGCCGGCCTCGGCCCGGCCGGCTACGCGGTGGCCATCATGCACCTGATCACGCACGGGTTCTTCAAGGCAGGACTGTTCCTGGGCGCCGGATCGGTCATGCACGCCTGCAATGACGAGACCGACATGCGTCGCTTCGGCGGCCTGCGCTCGCTGCTGCCGGTCACCTTCGTCACCTTCGGCCTCGGCTACCTCGCGATCATCGGGGTACCGCCGTTCGCCGGCTTCTTCTCCAAGGACGCCATCATCGAGACGGCACTCAACGCCGGCGGACTCAAGGGCGTTCTGCTCGGTGGTGCCACCCTGCTGGGTGCGGCGATCACCGCGTTCTACATGACCCGGGTGATGCTGCTGACCTTCTTCGGTACGCCCCGCTGGAAGGCTCCCCTGGGGGCAAGCGAAGCCTCGGGGGAAGCAACGGCCATCCACCCGCACGAGTCGCCGGCGGTGATGACGGTGCCGATGGTGGTGCTGGCCCTGGGCTCGGTCGGTGCCGGTGCGTTGCTGTCGATGGGCCACCGCCTGCAGGACTGGCTGGCACCGGTGGTCGGCAGCCACGAGGCCGAACACCTCATCCCGGCGTGGGCCGTCACCGCCGCCGCGCTGAGTGCGATCGCCGTCGGTGTGGCAATCGCCTACCGGCTCTACGCGATGCGCCCGGTAGCCGACAGTGCCCCGCAGGACGTGTCCGCCCTCACCGTCGCCGCCCGACGCGACCTCTACGGCGACGCGATCAACGAGGCGGCCTTCATGCGGCCCGGTCAGCAGTTGACCCGCGCGCTGGTGGTGGTGGACGACAAGGCCATCGAAGGCAGCGTCGCAGGACTGGCAGCGACGGTGTCGCGGTCCTCCGACGGGTTGCGCGGACTGCAGACCGGGTTCGCCCGCACCTACGCGCTGTCGATGCTGGCCGGCACCGCCCTGGTCGCCGGGGTGGTCCTGATCACGGCGATGTGGAGGTGATCCGGTGACGATTCCGTGGCTGACTCTGCTCTGGGCGCTCCCGGTGCTCGGTGCGATCGTCATCATCGCGCTTCCGGCGACGGCGCGGCAGGCGGCCAAGTACGCCGCGCTGGCGGTATCGCTGGCGGTACTGGCCGTGGCAGCGGTGCTCGCGGTGGGCTTCGATCCGGCCGGCCCGCGCTATCAGTTCGTCGAAGACCGCACCTGGATCGAGTACTTCGGGTCCGGCTACACCCTTGGCGTGGACGGGATCGCACTGGCACTGGTGGTGCTTACCGCGGTGTTGATGCCACTGCTGCTGCTGGCGGGCTGGAATGACATCGACGGCAGGACCGGGATGTCCGGCCGCGCACCGCAGGGCTACGTCGCGATGATGCTCGCAGCCGAGGGCATGGTGCTGATGTCGCTGATCTCCCTCGACATTTTGCTGTTCTACATCTTCTTCGAGGCGATGCTGATCCCGATGTACTTTCTCATCGGCGGTTTCGGCACCCGCGGTCCGGCCGCGGGCAAGGCCGCGGTGAAGTTCCTGCTGTACAACCTCTTCGGCGGCCTGATCATGCTGGCGGCGCTGATCGGCCTGTACGTGGCGACGGCCGGTTCCGCCGCATTCGAGGGCGGCACCTTCGATTTCCGGGCGATCTCCGGGGCCATCTCCACCGGCGAGTTCGTCATCGCTCCGGCGGTGGCCAATGCGTTGTTCGGTGGCTTCATGTTCGCCTTCGCGGTCAAGGCCCCGCTGTGGCCGCTGCACCGCTGGCTGCCCGATGCCGCCGTGCAGGCCACCCCGGCGTCGGCGGTGCTGATGATGGCGGTGATGGACAAAGTCGGCACCTTCGGGATGCTGCGCTACTGTCTGCCGCTTTTCCCCGATGCCGCAACGCTTTTCCGGCCGGCCATCATCACGCTCGCGGTCATCGGCATCATCTACGGCGCGATCGTGGCGATCGGACAGACCGACGTGATGCGCCTGATCGCCTACACCTCGATCAGCCACTTCGGCTTCATCATCCTGGGCATCTTCGTGATGACGAGTCAGGGGCAGTCGGGTTCGACGCTCTACATGGTCAATCACGGCATCTCCACCGCGGCCCTGTTCCTGATCGCGGGCTTCCTGGTCAGCCGGCGCGGAAGCCGGGCGATCGCGGACTTCGGCGGCGTCCAGAAAGTTGCGCCGGTACTGGCCGGAACCTTCCTGGTGGCCGGATTGGCCAGCCTGGCGATGCCCGGCATGGGGCCCTTCGTGTCCGAGCTGCTGGTGCTTCTCGGCACCTACACCCGCTACCCGGCGTTCGCGGTGATCGCCGCACTGTCCCTGGTGCTCTCCGCGGTCTACGTGCTGTGGGCCTATCAGCGGATGATGACTGGGCCGGTCACCGCCGGCAATGAGACGCTGCCCGATCTGCGGGCTCGTGAATTACTGGTGGTCGCTCCGCTGATCGCACTGCTCATTGGACTCGGCATCTACCCCAAGATCGCCCTCGACGTCATCAACCCGGCGGTCGACGACACGCTGTCATCGATCCACCAGTCCGACCCCGCCCCCGAACTGACGGCGGAAGGATCCCGATGACCACACCGAGTATCGAATACGCCGTGCTGTCGCCGATGCTGATCGTGTTCATCGTCGCGGTAGCCGGTGTGCTGGTGGAGGCCTTCGCATCGCACCGGAGCAGGTACGGCATCCAGGTCACGCTCGCCCTGGTCGGGTTGGTCGCGGCGTTCGTCGCCGTGGTGCGCAACTACAGCACCCTCGGCCCCGGCGCCGGACAACTCGCGGCCGTGGGAGCAGTCGCCGTCGACCGGCCTGCCCTGCTGTTGCAGGGCGCCATCGTGGGGTTCGCGATCATCGGCGTGCTGTTGATCGCCGAACGTCGCCGCGAACCCCATCCGGACGGTTCGGGTCCGTCGGGGTGGGTCGCAGCGGGCCTGGACGCGTTCACCCCGCAGGCCTCCTCGATTCCGGGCAGCCTCGCCGAGAAGACGGCCGTCAAGGCCGCGATCGCCCAGACCGAGGTGTTCCCGCTGACCATGTTCGCCGTCGGCGGCATGATGCTGTTCCCGGCCGCCGACGATCTGCTCACCATGTTCATCGCGCTCGAGGTGTTCTCGCTACCGCTGTACCTGATGTGCGGCCTGGCCCGGCACCGGCGATTGCTCTCCCAGGAGGCGTCGCTGAAATACTTTCTGCTGGGGGCGTTCTCGTCGGCGTTCTTCCTCTACGGCATGGCGCTGCTGTACGGCTACGCCGGCACTCTGAGCCTCACCGGAATCGCTGCGTCAATTGGATCCGGCTCGATCGGATCCGGGTCAATCGGATCCGGGTCGCAGAACACCACACTGGCCCTCCTCGGCACCGCCCTGGTGACCGTCGCCCTGCTGTTCAAGGTTGGCGCGGTGCCGTTCGGAGCGTGGGTACCCGACGTGTACCAGGGCGCGCCCACCCCCATCGTCGCGTTCATGGCGGCCGCCACCAAGGCCGCCGCGTTCGGCGCACTGCTGCGTCTGCTCTACGTCGCCGTGCCGGCGCTCAAGGACCAGTGGCGGCCGATGCTGTGGGCCATCGCGATCCTGACCATGGTTGTCGGGACGGTGGCCGCGATCACCCAGCGCGACGTCAAGCGCATGCTCGGCTACTCGGCGGTGGCGCACACCGGCTTCATCCTGGCCGGAGTGGCGGCCGCCAACGACGCCGGTCTGACCGGCACGCTGTTCTATCTGGTGGCCTACGGGTTCAGCACCCTGGGCGCGTTCGCGTTCGTGGGCATGGTCCGCGGCCGCGACGGCACCGAGGAGACCGACATGACCCGCTGGGCCGGCCTTGGCCGGCGCCACCCCGTCGCCGGGGCGGCGTTCGCGCTGCTCATGCTGTCCTTCGCCGGCATTCCGTTGACCAGTGGCTTCGTCAGCAAGTTCGCCGTCTTCAAAGCCGCCGCCGAGGGCGGTGCGCTACCCCTGGTGGTGGTCGGTGTGATTGCCAGTGGGATCGCCGCCTACTTCTACGTGCGGGTCATCGTGGCGATGTTCTTCAGCGAGTCACCGGCGGACGCACCGGCATTGGCACCGGCCGGACCGGTCAGCATCGCGATCGTGGGCCTGACCCTGCTCATCACATTCCTCCTCGGCACCATGCCGCAGCCGCTGCTCGATCTCGCCGACCATGCGGCGCGATTTCTGACCTCGTGACGGTTTTCGCGGCAGTCCGGCCAAGACGTTCCGCGCCAGTCCGCACTATGGCACCGTTATACCGGCGTTTGCTTCACCGCTACCCCGCCCGTCTTCCCCATCGATATTCTCAGTAAGGACTGAATCCCCTTGGTCGAACAGCCTTCCGTTGATGTCGGGCGCCTGCAGCGCTCGGGCCGCGATCTCACGACAATCCCCGCGGTGCTGCCGGACTGGCTGTCCAGCGTGATGGCTTCCGGCGTGCGGCCGCAGGTGAGCGTCGAAAGCGGCGTCGATTCCAACGGGATGTCCTCGGAGACCATCATCCTGACCGGCCGTTGGGAGCAGGACGGCAAACACGTCGAAGAGAAATGGGTGGCGCGGGTCGCGCCGACGGCGCAGGACGTCCCGGTGTTCATCGACTATCGGATGGACCACCAGTTCGACGTGATCCGGTTGGTGGGCGAGCTGACCGACGTTCCGGTGCCGCGGGTGCGGTGGATCGAACCGACCGGCGACCTGCTCGGCAGCCCGTTCTTCCTGATGGACCTTGTCGAGGGCATCGTGCCGCCCGATGTCATGCCCTACACCTTCGGCGGCAACTGGTTCGCCGATGCACCCGCGGCCAAACAGCGCGAGCTGCAGGACGCGACCGTCGAGGTGCTGGCCAAGCTGCACGCGATTCCCGACGCCTCCGGGACTTTCGGGTTCCTGGCCGACTCCGACCCGCCGGGTGACACCCCGCTTCGCCGGCGGCTGAACTGGCTCACCGCGTGGTACGAGTTCGCCGTGCCCGATATCGGCCGCTCAGAGTTGGTCGAGACGGCGCTGGGGTGGCTCGAGGACAACTTCCCGGCCGACGTGGCGGCGGGCGAACCGGTGCTGTCCTGGGGCGACGCGCGCATCGGCAATGTGCTCTATCGCGACTACCGGCCGGTGGCCGTGCTCGACTGGGAGATGGCGACCCTCGGACCACGCGAACTCGACGTGTCGTGGATCATCTTCGCGCACATGGTCTTCCAGGAACTCGGCGGCCTGGCCGGGCTGCCTGGCCTCCCCGACGTGATGCGCGAGGAGGACGTCCGCGCCACCTACCGCACGCTCACCGGGGTCGAATTGGGCGACCTGCGTTGGTTTTACGTCTATTCCGCGGTGATCTGGTGCTGCGTCTTCATGCGGACCGGGGCACGGCGCGTGCACTTCGGCGAGATTGAGAGGCCCGAGGACGTCGAGTCGATGTTCTATCACGGGGGGCTGTTGAAACGATTGATTGAGGAGACTGCCTGATGCTCGGACCACTTGACGAATACCCGGTGCACCAGGTGCCCCAGCCGATCGCCTGGCCGGGATCTTCGGATCGCAACTTCTATGACCGCTCCTACTTCAACGCCCATGATCGCACCGGCGGGATCTTTCTCATCACCGGGATCGGTTACTACCCCAACCTCGCGGTCAAAGACGCCTTCGTGCTGGTTGCCCGCCGCGGCGGCGGCAAGTACGGCGGCGACACCCACCAGCAGACCGCCGTGCATCTGTCCGACGCCATCGACCACAACCGGTTGCATCAGCACGTCAACGGATACCGCGTCGAGGTCATCGATCCGCTGCAGACCTTGCGGATCGTGATGGAGGAGACCGAGGGCGTCGAGCTCGATCTCACCTGGCAGGGCCTTTTCCCGGTGGTTCAGGAGCAGCGCCATGTGCTCCGGGCGGGCAACCGCGTGACACTGGACGCCCAGCGTTTCGCCCAATTGGGTTCCTGGAGTGGACATCTGGTTGTCGACGGCCACGAGATCGCCGTGGACCCCGCGACCTGGATCGGTACCCGCGACCGGTCCTGGGGCATCCGTCCGGTCGGCGAAGCCGATCCCGCCGGCCGTCCCGCCGATCCCCCGTTCGAGGGCATGTGGTGGCTCTATGTGCCGATGGCGTTCGACGACTTCGCGGTCGTCATGATCATCCAGGAGGACCCCAGCGGGTTCCGATCGCTCAACGACTGCACCCGGATCTGGCGTGACGGCCGGGTGGAGCAGTTGGGTTGGCCTCGGGTGAAGATCCACTACCGTTCGGGAACCCGGATTCCCGTCGGCGCCACCATCGACGCCACCGATGCCACCGGGGCACCCGTGCGGTTCGAGATCGAATCCAAACTTCCGGTTCCCATCCATGTCGGCGGCGGCTACGGCGGCGACTCCGATTGGATCCACGGCGTGTGGAAGGGCGAGAAGTTCACCGAACGGCTCACCTACGAGATGACCGACCCGTCCATCGTCGGTCGCAGCGGCTTCGGAGTGATCGACCACGTCGGGCGCGCGATCTGCTACGACGATTCTTCCGCCCTGCTGGAGGGCTGGGGACTCTTCGAGCACGGGGCACTGGGTCGCCACGACCCGTCCGGCTTCGCCGACTGGCTGACCGTCGCACCCTGACCCCTGAGGCCGCCGACCGTCGCGCTGGCGTCACGCTCGCCGCCGAGTGTCGCGCTGGCGTCACGCTCGGCGGTTAGTCGGCGCGCAATTCGTCGACGATCGCCGCCAATGCATCGGTCGGGATCGGCCCGGGTTGGTAGAGGCAGACAGTGTCGGCCATGCCCTCGGCGGCCGCGATCCGCTCGCGAATGTGGACGGCGATCTGCGCCGGCGTACCGCAGGCGGCGATGGTGTGCAACACCTCGTCGGTGATCAGCCCGGCCATGTCATCCCACCGGCCCTGCTTGGACAACGCGTTGAGTTCCGGCTGCAGATCGCCCCAACCGTGGACGTCGAGCACCGGGCGATAGGCGGGGGTGGATCCGTAGAAGGACAGCAGCCGACGGGTCGCGTCGTGATCGGCTCCGGCCGAGACGATGACTTCGGGCACGAGTGCGAAATCCGCCGGCCCGGCCCGCACCGCGAGCCCCCTGCGCACCGCCGGCATCGTCAGTTCCTTGAGGAACCGGCTGGAGGAGAACGGCATCACCAGCAGTCCGTCGGCGACTTCCGCGGTCGCCCGGGTCAGTTGCGGGCCGAGCGCGCCGACGTAGATCGGCGGCGGCCCAAAGGGATTCGGCCCGGGATTGAATGTCGGCGTCATCAGGGTGTGCCGGTAGAACTCGCCCCGAAAATCCAGCCGCTCGCCGGTCTGCCAGGTCGCGAAGATCGCCCGCAACGCCCCGACGAGTTCCCGCATCCGGCCCACCGGCCGCTCAAACTCGGCGCCGTATCGCTTCTCGATCTGGGTCCGAATCTGCGTGCCCAGCCCGAGGGTGAACCGGCCACCGGAGAGCAACTGGTGGTCGTAGGCCTGGTGAGCCAGCTGGATCGGGTTGCGCGGGAAGGCGATGGCGACGTTGGTCATCAGATCCAGGCCGCCGACGCTCGTCGCCAGGGTCAGCGGGGCGAACACGTCGTGCGGGCCCTCGAAGGTGAACACTCCGGCCGCGCCCGCCTCACGCAACGCGCGGGCGCGGTCGATCGCGTCGGTGGGCCCGAACAGGGCGGTGAGGACTTTCACAGCGCCTTCACCATAGACGTGACCACGGTCGGTGTCGGAGTCGGCCAGACTGTAGCCATGGCGCATGACGTGATCGTGATCGGGGCGGGCCTGGCCGGGCTGACGGCGGCGCGCGAACTCACCCGGGGCGGCTTCGACGCGGTGGTGCTCGAGGGCCGTGACCGGGTGGGCGGACGGACCAACTCCGCGATGCTGGCCGGGGTACCGGTGGACCTGGGCGCGTCGTTCGTCGGGCCCACCCAGGATGCGGTCCTCAAGCTGGCCGCCGATCTGGGCGCGGACACCACACCCACCTTCAACGACGGCGCCAACCTCATCCGGTGGCGCGGCACGGTGCGGTCCTATCGCGGCACCATCCCGAAACTCGGACTGCTCGGCGTGCTCGACATCGGCCGCATCCAGTGGCAGTTCGCCCGCATCGCACGCGGAGTCGACGTCACCGAGCCGTGGTCGGCGCCCGCGGCGGCGAAGCTGGACGCGATGAGCCTCGGCGGCTGGCTGCGCTCAATCGGCGCCTCGCCGGGCTCCCGGGACCTGATGGCAATCATGTCGCGAGTCACCTGGGGCGCCGAGCCCGACGAAGTGTCGATGCTGCATGCGGTGCGTTACGTCAACGCCGCCGGTGGACTGGATCGCATGCTCGACGTCGTCGGCGGCGCCCAGCAGGATCACTTCCCCGCCGGCAGTCACCAGATCTCCACCACGATGGCCGCCGAACTCGGCCCGCGGGTGCGGCTGAATGCCGCGGTCACCCGCATCGAGTGGTCCGACGACGCGGTGGCGGTGATGTCGTCGGCCGGCGTGACCGAGGCTCGGCGTGTCATTGTGGCGATACCCCCGGCGCACCGCCTCGATGTCGACATCGCACCTGCACCACCCATCGCCTACCAGCAACTTTCGCAGCGCTGGCCACAGGGTGCACTGACCAAAGCCTATGCCGCGTATCACCGGCCCTTCTGGCGCGATAGCGGACTCTCCGGACAGTCGCTGTCGGACGAGGGCCCGGTGTTCATCACCTTCGACGTGGGCCCACAATCGGGCGGGCCGGGAGTTCTCCTGGGATTCGTCGACGCACGAGGTTTCGACGCACTGCCCCCCGCGCAACGCCGGGCAAGCGCGCTGGCCGGTTTCGTCAACATCTTCGGGGAGCAGGCGGCCGATCCCATCGACTACGTCGATCAGCGTTGGGGCGCAGAGCCTTTCGCGCCGGGCGGGCCGACGGCGGCGGTGCCACCGGGGTCGTGGACACAGTTCGGGCCGCTACTTCGGCGCCCGGTCGGACCGCTGCACTGGGCCGGAACCGAAACCGCCGACGAGTGGACCGGCTTCATGGATGGGGCGGTGCGATCCGGCCAGCGAGCCGCCGCCGAGGTGTCCGCCGCGCTCAGGACGTAATGCGTCGCTGCTGCGTCGTACCGGAGGTCGCTATCAGTTCCCGAAGATAACCGGTGACGGCGGCGGGGTGCTCGAGCATCCCGCAGTGACCACCGGGAAGCTCGACCAGTTTCACCAGGTTCGGCGCGGCGGCTGCGATCTTGCGCGACTGACTCATCGGCAACAACCGGTCCCGACTGCTTCCGATCACCAGGGTCGGCACGGTCAGTCCGGTCAAGTCGATGTGCTGCCCCCCGACCTCGTCGACGAGCACCCGCGCCCACGCGCCCCGGCCCGCCGGTGGGGTGGCAGCGAACAGTTCGTGGATGAACGCCGAGACCTTCGGGTCGGCGTCGACGCCGGTGGCCATCAACGCCACGAACCGCCGGCTGCCCGGCTGAGCGCCGCGGTACAGCGGTGCGCTCCCCAGCGCCCGGATCATGCTGCGGGCTGCCGCGGCGCGCCCTCCGGCCAGTGCCGTCGGAACCCGCAGAAACCGAATCTTTTCCACCAATTCCCCGGTCGTGGTGTTGAGCAATGCCACCGCGTCAGCACGCTCGGCAACCCGGTCGCGGTAGCGGTCCGACCAGGCGCTGATCGCGATGCCGCCCATCGAGTGCCCGGCGATCACGGCCCGTTCGCCTGGCCGCAGCGCGGCGGCCAGCACCGCGTCAAGGTCGGCCGCGAGGTGATCGAGGCTGTAGGCCGATCGCGCGGGCACCCCACTGCGGCCGTGGCCGCGGTGGTCATAAGCGATCACCCGGTAATCCCGAGCCAGGTCATTGATCTGCTCGTGCCAGACCCGCAACGCGCAGGTGATCCCGTGCGCGAGCACGACGGGGTAGCCGTCGGCCGGGCCGAAGACCTCGGTGTGCAGGCGGGTCCCGTCGGCCGAATGCACGATCAAGGTCTTGCCCCGCGGCATGGCGGGCGCCCGTGCAGGCCCTTTGGCCGCAGGTTGGGCCGGCATCGTCGCTCCTCGTCCATCGTGGCGGCGGACCGCCGCCATCTGAGCGTAACCCTCGTTACGACTTGCGAGGGAATGATCGAAGTCAGCAACCCTGCCCGACATCGAGGGTTTGTTTGCTAGGTTGTCCTGCGGCGGTTGTGAGCGCACCCGTCCACACCATATTAGGAGAGAACAGGACGATGAACACCAAGTTGAATCGTGCCGCGGCCGCGGTCGGTGGCCTCGCCATCACCGCAGCATTCGCGGTCAGCTGCGCCGAGACCAAAGACGCCGCCAAGGACATGGCTTCCAGCGCCGCCAGCGTCGGATCATCGGCCGCCAGCGCGGCCGGTAGTGCCGTGAGCAGCGGCGCCAGTGCCGCCGGCAGCGCGGCCAGCAGCGCGGGCAGCGCCGCCAGCAGCATCGCCAGCAGCGGCGCCAGCGTCGCGGGCAGTGCCGCCAGCAGCGGTGCCAGCGTGGCCAGCAGCGTCGCCAGCAGCGGCGCCAGCGTCGCGGGCAGCGCGGCCAGCAGTGGTGCCAGCGTCGCCGGCAGCGCCGCCAGCAGCGGCGTCAGCGTCGCCTCCTCTGTCGTGTCTTCCGTGCTCAAGGGTGCACCCGACGCGGCGCCGGGCAAGGCGGTCGCCGCCGAGACCGTCGAAAAGTCCAGCAGCAAGTGGTGGTGGATTCCGGTCGGTGTCGCGGTGGCCGCACTGCTCGCCGGTTTGATGCGGATGCTGACCCGGCGCAAGCCAGAACCCGTGAAGGTCGCCACGAACCCGGCACCCACGACCCGCGGCCGAGTCATCGACGAGGGCGACAAGCGCGACAAGCGCGACAACTGACGCAGGCCCGCACGTCGACCGACGGCCCCCGCCCCCCGGCGGGGGCCGTTCGCTGTCGACGCGCGCGAACGTCAGACCGGGTCGAAGCCCGACACCAGCCAGCGGTCGCCGACCTTGTCCAAGGTGACCCGAACGCTGGAGGCGGTGCCGGAGGGGGAATCGGCACCCTGCACCACCCTCTGGTCGACGAACACCAGTGCCACCGCGTGTGTTGCCGCCGCCGACACCGACGCCGCCGCGGACACCCGCGCTTCTGAGGTGATGTTCTTCTCCTTGGCGCCGGGAATAACGACGTTGTTGATCAATTCGGTGTAGGAGTCCAGGAAGGTTCCGGTCAGGCGGTCGCGCGCCGCGCGCAGATCCTGCTCGACGGTGCCGGCCCGATAACTCAGTATGGCCACGGTGATGTCCCGGGCCGCGGCCACCGATTCCGAGCGCGCGGCTTGGATCTCCCGGTGCGCCGATTCCTGCCACCGCAGCACCCCTGCCCCGGCACCGAGTACGACCACCACGGCCGGCAGGACTCCGAACGCGAGGATGCGTAATCGAGCATCATCGGGGCCCGCGGGTTCGCCGGTATCGGTCATGACACGAAATCTACTTTCGCCACCTTGGCGCCGCCGTCGACCTTGCGGACCGTCAACGCCATCCGCCAGTACCGCAGGGGCTGATCGGCCACGTCCAGGCTGCTGGTCGTCACGGTCACGGCCACCAACACCCGGCCCTCATCGCCGTCGACGGACTCAAGACCAGCCTCGGTCACGGCGCCCGACGAGGTCGACCGGGCCTGCTGCACCACATCGATGAATGGTCCGGACCGGCTGGCGAAGTCATCGCGGAACGCCCCCGTCGCCGAGTCCAGAATGCGCTGCACGTCAGCTTCGACGCGGGTGTGGTCAACGGTGGTCAGGTTTATCGCGGCGCGCTTGCCGGTCTCGATGAACAGTTCGCGTAACTGGTCGGACTGCCGCGCCTGATGGTCGCGGTAACCGAGCCACCCGCACAGCCCGCCCAGCACCAGTGCCAGGCAGAGGCCGACCGCCGCGGCGGTGCGCACCGGCGACACACCCACCCGGCGCGCGGGTGCGTCGTCACCGGAATCGGATTCGTCCATCACAACCCGTCAGGCTACTGCGGCGGTAAAGTCCGGAACTATGTCACCCCTGGGGAGCCGCACCTGTGAGTAACGCCCAACAGCGCGCCGAGCAACTGGCGCTGATATCCCGATTGAAGGCCACCTATCCGGAGGTGCCGGAGTGGCCGATGCCGGATCAGATGGCCCATGACCATTTCCTGGCCTATATGAAAAATCCCCATGATGTTGGCGGCGAACTCGATGTGCCGGCGGCGTATGAGAACAAAGAGGAAGAGCAGTGGGAGCTGATGACCTACGTGCTCTGCGAGGTTCTCGGCATGCGGGGCATCTGGGTCTCCGAGGAGCGCCGGCGCATCGGCAACGTCGATGTGGGACGCGCGGTCTACCTCGGCATCCCGTACTACGGCCGGTGGCTGTGGTCGGTAGGCCGGTTGCTGCTGGAGAAGGGCTACCTCAGCTGGGGTGAGCTGACCGACCGGATGGCCGAGGTGCAGGACCGCTACGCCGGTGGGCTTAATGGACGCCTGCCCGATGCGCAACCGAAGTCAGAGGGCGACGGCGCGAACGTCACACGCAACGCCCACCACCTCGAAGCAGCCGGAATCGGCGATCCGCAGATCTTCGCCGGTAAGGCTGGCACGGCGAAGTTCACGGTCGGCGACCGGGTACGGGTGCGGGAGCTTCCGGCGCTGTTCTACACCCGCACACCGGAATACGTGCGCGGTGCCGAAGGCGTGATCGCCGAGGTCACCTATGAGAGCCCCGCACCTGAGGACGAGACCTGGGTTCGACCCGACGCGAAACCCGAGTGGTTCTACATCGTCCGGTTCACGCAGTGCGAATTGTGGCACTGCTACACCGGGCCAATGATCGACACCCTGCAGACCGAGATCCCTGAGCGCTGGCTCGAGGCCGTCCGCTAGATCGAACGAGAATCGAACGAGAGAGGCATCCGCGTGTCCGATCACGATCACGACCACGACCACGACCACGACCACGACCGCACCGTCAAACCGATGGTCGATGAGATCACCGACTTCGAGGTCCTGGAGATCGCGTTGCGCGAACTGTGCATCGAGAAGGGTCTTTTCACCGCCGCCGAACACCGGCTGTTCACCGAGTTCGCCGAGCAGATCGGTCCGACGCCGGCCGCGCGCCTGGTGGCACGCGCCTGGCTGGATCCGGATTTCAAACGCCTCGCCCTGACCGATCCGTTGGCCGCGAGCAAGCAGGTGGGCGTCGACTGGCTAGAGCCCACCGGCTTCGGCACGCCGAGCGATTTCGTGGCGTTCAAGATCCTGGAGAACACTCCCACGGTCCATCACGTGATCGTCTGCGCGCTGTGCTCATGTTATCCGCGGCCGATTCTGGGTAACTCCCCGGAGTGGTACCGCACTCCGAACTACCGGCGCCGGATCGTGCGGTGGCCGCGCCAGGTGCTCTCCGAGTTCGGCTTGGTGCTGCCCGATGACGTCGAGGTGCGGGTGGAGGATTCCAACCAGAAACACCGCTTCATGGTGATGCCACTGCGGCCCGAGGGCACCGACGGCTGGACCGAAGATCAACTCGCCGACATCATCACCCGGGACTGCCTGATCGGCGTCGCGCTGCCCACGCCCGGCGTCACCACCAACATCATCACCACGACCCGCGCTGCCATCCGGGGAATCGCCGACTGATGGGCGCCGCGGCACAGCAGCCGGAAAACATCTCGGTCGAGACACTCGAGGAGATCGCCCGGCGCAATCAGATCTGGACGGTGATGGCCGACAAGTATGGCGTCGAGAATCCGGTGCCGCCGTGGAAAACCAGCCTGGACGGGATGTGCGACGCGATCGACCGTTCCGGCGCGGCCGAGGATCTCAACCTCACCTTCAAGGACCGCCGCGACGAGGAGGACGCGCTCTCGGCCACCCGCTACGCCGACCTGCCGTATCCGGAGAATCAGCTTGTCGCACTGGCACATTCGCTGGTGGCCCGCGGCGTGATCGACGAAGCGGAACTGAGCAGACGACTCGAGGCCGTGAGAACCCGACTCGAGGCCTGAAACCCTTTCAGCCCCCGACGGCCTTCGCGACCGCGATACACCGGGTCAGCCACCCCTGGTCGCACCGCGGGCCGTCCTGCAACGCCCACATCGCGTTGTGCACCATCCGCACGATCACCCACCCCCGTGCGCGGTCCTCGTCGAACCCCGAGGCATCGACCAGCGTCCCAAACCGGCGCACTACGCCTTCGCGGACATC